>Ga0181585_10006009_pt1 | contig 10445 bp, 13 predicted proteins | sample 071ome_29_FD_132469 | JGI IMG/M metagenome (GOLD analysis project Ga0181585, IMG submission 132469) | Coastal salt marsh microbial communities from the Groves Creek Marsh, Skidaway Island, Georgia - 071407BT metaG (megahit assembly) | ecosystem: Environmental > Aquatic > Marine > Intertidal... | reverse complement strand
GTTCCTACATTTAAATGTACTTTTCCTCTTTCAAATACTTCTTTAGACATAATTACACCATTAAAAACTGTCTTTATTATAAACTCTGCTTTCGGCAGAAAACCCATCTCAACAAAAGTTAGATGGAGCGGGTGAAGGGACTCGAACCCTCAACATTTAGCTTGGAAGGCTAACGCTCTACCATTGAGCTACACCCGCTCAATAATCGTGGTAGAGGGGGTAGGATTCGAACCTACGTACGCATACGCGGGCAGATTTACAGTCTGCTGCCTTTAACCACTCGGCCACCCCTCCTAATTAATAAGCTTGTGGCCTTTAAGTAAATTAAGTTAAAAACATAAATTACATTAATATTTCTTGGAAATTACCAAAAAACAAACTTTTAATATCCTTACAAAAATAAGGCTAAAAAAAGTAAGACACGTATATCTAATATATATGCTTTATTATGTCAAATAATTTTACCAGAAATTATTAACATAATATTTATTATATTTAAATTAGCATTCTTGATATTTTATAGCGTCGCTAAATTTAATCTTATTATCGTAAAATGCTCTGCCTACTATGACCCCTGCAACTCCGAATTTTTTTGAATCTTTTACTTTTTCTAGATCTAGTAGAGAGGAAACTCCTCCTGATGCAATAATTGGTATCTGGATATTTTTAGCAATTTCTGCAGTACCTTTATCATCAATACCTTGCAGAATACCATCTCTGTTAATGTCTGTATAAATTATTGCTGCAACACCTATATTCTCTAGCTTTTCAATTAAATCAAATATATATATGTCCGTCTCTTCTTGCCAACCCCTTATCGCCACTTTATTACCTCTGGCATCAAGGCCAACTGCTATTTGCTCTGGATATTTCTTACAGGCTTCTTTTACTAAATCAAAATTTTTAATTGTAGCAGTACCAAGAATAACTCTAGAGGCCCCTATAGATATTAATTTGTCAATATTAGCTATTGATCTTATACCTCCACCTACCTGCACTTTTAGCGAAGTTTCTTTTATAATTTTTTCTACTAGAGATAGATTATAAGGCCTTCCCTTTTGAGCTCCATCCAAATCAACAACATGAATCCACTCAAATCCGGCTTCAGCAAATTTTTTTGCCTGATCAACTACATCATCATTAAATTCTGTTACTTCAGTAAAATCTCCTTTTTTAAGACGAACACATTTGCCGTTTTTGATATCTATTGCTGGGTAAATAATCATTGCCTAATTAATCAATAATTTTAAAAATTCCAAACCTGCTTCACCACTTTTCTCTGGATGAAATTGCGTTGCTACAACATTATCTGTAGCAATTATAGCAGGTATTTGAACGCCATAATTGGCACTAGCTACAATATTATCTGTATTTTTACAAGAAAAATAATAGGAATGAACAAAATAAAAATCCTTATTATCAAATTCTTTAAATGGCTGTGAATAGCTAGAATTATTATTAATAGCTATGTTATTCCATCCAATATGAGGTATCTTTAGGCTTGAGCTAGGAATCTTTTTGACCTCGCCTTCTATAACCCCCAACCCTGAATTAGAACCATTTTCATAGCCAATATTTGCAAGAATCTGCATGCCTACGCAAATTCCTAAAAATTTTTTACCTGCTTTAATGTGATTAATTATATATGGGATCAAATTGGGAGCAGTTTTTAGCTTTAGCATAGCCTGATCAAAACTACCTACTCCTGGCAAAATAATTAAATCAACTTCCTTTTGATTTCCATCCTTTATAATGCTGTGCTTTTTATTTGTTATTTTATTTAGGGCGCTAATTATAGAATGCAGATTTCCTGCTTCGTAATCAATTATTGCTACGCTCATTTTATAGCTTCTAAATCATATTTTTTTTGTATCAGAAATCTTTCCCTAAGATTAGCAAAATCAATGGCTAGATATAAATTAAAACATATAATATATATTTGATAATCAATATTGCCTATTAAGTTATAATTTACCAAAACCGCCAATAAAATTGTAACTGCAATAAAACCGAAAAAATGCCCCCACATTTTATAAAATAAAAAACATAAAGGCCCTAAAATTAGAAATGCTAGCGCAATTTTATTTTTAATTATTTTTATATCAGAAATCTTCTTTCCTTCCTTTAATACATAAATAAATGAATTAGACATTATATTATAAACTACCTTTAGTGGATGGGATTTTATTTTTAGATCTAGGATTAATTGCTAAAGCTTCTCTTAAAGATAAAGCCAAAGCTTTAAAGCATGATTCAATTATGTGATGCGCATTTTCACCATATAAATTCTTAACATGTAAGTTAGCTCCTATATTGAATGCAAAAGCATAAAACCATTCTCGGAATAATTCAGTATCCATATCACCTATTTTATCTCTTTTAAAACTTACATCCCAAACCATATAAGGCCTGCCTGAAATATCTAAAGAAACTCTTGATAAGGTTTCATCCATTGGCACATATTTAGTAGCAAAACGCTCTATCCCTTTACGCTCTCCTAATGCCTTCTTAAATGCTTGACCAATTACAATTGCGGTATCCTCAACTGTGTGGTGAAAATCTATATGTAAATCTCCCTTAGCTTGCACCTCAAGATCTATTAGACTATGTTTTGCAAGCTGCTCTAGCATGTGATCAAAGAAACCTATACCTGTATTAATTTTATAAGCTCCAACCCCATCTATATTTAACTTAACTTTTACATCTGTTTCTTTGGTGGTTCTTGAAACTTCAGATTTTCTACTCATTTTTTTTATTAAAGTTACTTTTTAATTTATAGCATAAAACATTCATAAAATCATTATTTTTATTGCTTCCTTATAAATTAAATTTTACTTAAGAGCATTTGTAATGTATCATTAGGTTTAAAAGAATAATTTATAAATGCTTAAGATAATAATAGCTTTACTTACATTAACATTTAGCCTATCGGGCCGTTTAGCCTATGCTTCAAGCAATAATATCTTTGCAATTAACCAAGATAAAAGTGAATTAATAATTTCTGACCCTTTTATTAAAATTAATCGTAAAATATATAAATTTAACAATCATATAGATAAATACACCTTAAAGCCTGCTGCAAAGATTTATAAAAATTATACGGCTAATTGGTTTAAAATTGGAGTTAATAACTTTATTAGCAATGTAAATCAGCCATTCAATATATTAAACTCTCTCTTACAAGGCAAAGTAAAAAAAGCCTCTATTTCTTTATCAAGTTTTGTAATTAATTCATCAATTGGTATTTTAGGAATTTTTGACCCAGCTCATAATAATATTAATATACCCAAATATTCTAAAGAAGATTTTGGCCAAACTTTGGCAGTTTACGGAGTTCCATCTGGTCCATATCTAGTTATACCGATATTTGGTCCAACTTCACTTAGGCATTTAGGTGGAAAATCTGTGAATTTTATATATGATCCTGTTTGGGATGGAGTAGTCAACGATAATAAAGCAGAATTATTAACAAATTCTCTAGAAGGAGTTGCAATTCGTGAAAAACTTCTTGAATATCTTGATGATATAGAACAAAATTCCTTTGATCCATATAGTGTGATCAAAAGCTCATATTATCAAAATAGAATAAAGTTAATAAAAGATGATTAAAAACAAATTCCTATATATATTTTTATTAATAATTTTTACTAATAATATTTCATTAGCATCAGGAATAACTGAAGCAGAAAGTTACATTAAAAACCTTACTAATAATATTTACAAAATTGTCTCTAATAAAGATAAAGAGTTAAACGAAATTAGAGCTGAATTAACAAGTGAAATTAGAAAGAATCTAAATGTAAGCTGGACTGCGAAATTTGTTCTTGGAGAAACTTGGCAAAAAATCTCAAAAGAAGAGCAAAATGAATTTACTCAAATATTTGAGGATTACCTAATTTATAATTACGCACCTAAATTTCAAGGATATAAAGGTGAAGAGTTTCAAATAATTGCCACAAAAATATTAGTACCATCAAAATTTGCATCAAGCATTAATGTTAAGCTTAATAGCGGAACTATTGTTAATATAGTAATATATTTTATGGAAGAAAATAATAAATTTTCTGTTGTAGATATTGCAGCTGAAGGGATAAGTTTTGCGGCGACACAAAATATGGAATTTTCTGCTATGATATCATTATCAGGATTTACTAAATTTATAGCAGAACTAGAAGGAAAAGTTTATGAATTAAAAAAATCTTCTGGCCTTAAAACCCTTGAAGCGGTATCTCCTAAACAATAAATATGTTTATGCCACCTTGGCCAAAAAACCATCAGGCCAGCAGAAAAATAATGGAAATATTGCAGCTATTAGGTAATCCACACCTAAGCTTACCTCCTGTTATTCATGTTGCAGGCACAAATGGCAAAGGATCTACAATTGCTTTTATGAGAGAAATTGCTATTTCACATAAGCAAAATATATGCAGCTTTACTTCACCTCACTTACTGGAATTTAATGAAAATTTTATTGTTAATAATCAAAGAATAACTGATGCAGAAATTTTAGAAAATGTTAAATATATAAAAAAGAAAATAAATGATAAAATTAATATCAGCCTTTTTGAATTTCAAACCGCAATGGCCTTTTTATTATTTAGCAAATCCTCTGCTGATTTATGCATAATAGAATGTGGCATGGGAGCAAAAAATGACCCTACAAATATTATCCCCTCACCTCACCTTGCTATATTAACTTCTATTTCTTTAGATCATAAAAAATTTTTAGGTAATGATGTGGCATCTATAGCCCTTAATAAATGTCATTTAATTAAAAAATCCCCAGTAGTCTCTGCTAAACAAAAAGATGAAGCCATGTTTGTTATTAATAAATTTTGCGAATTGCAAAATGTTTCACTTATAAGAGCTGATAAAAATTATGACTATTTTATCGAAGATAATAAGTTTAACTATGTAGATATAGATAAAAAGGAAATCATTCCCTATGAATTACCCTCTCTTGCTGGTGCACATCAATATGATAATTTAGCAACAGCAATTACAGCAATGAAACAGCAAAAAATTTTTGCAATAAATGATGACAGGATAAATAGCGCACTTACAAATACAATTTGGAAAGGAAGAATTGAAAAAATTCATTATAAAAATTTAGAAATAATTTTTGACGGAGCGCATAACCCATCAGGAGCAAATTCTCTTAGTAACTGGCTAGAAAAACAAGAAAAAAAAGAAACCATTGTAATTTACGGCAGAACAGCTGGAGCAGAACATGGAGAATTTCTTAAATATTTTGTAAATTTAGATTATATAAAGATTTTTTTTGTAAGAGTTGTGAATGAACAAGATCCAGAAACCATCTATTCATTTCAGAGATTTTTATCAAACAACCCTGAATATAATAATATTCAAATCTCAGAAACATTACGCGATGTTTTTAACGATAATAATTTAACTGAAAAAAAAGATATCCGAATATTAATATGTGGATCTTTTTATTTATATCGTGATTTAAAAGAAATTTTATGAATAAAAAAGAAAAAAGCCCCGATATGAAAAGGGCTTTTTCTTTTAAGATGAAAAATTATGCTGCAATGATGTCATCATCATCGAAGTCTTCATCTTCATCAGTTTTGATTTCATCGATTTTTAGTATCTGATTAAATTCCTCTTCAAATTTCTCTGAAGATATTTTTTTAACGTGAGATACCTCATCGACAAAACGATTATAGGCACTTTCGTAAATTAACCTTTCGCTATATGATCTATCAGGATTTTTTACATTTCTATGTAAATCTCTGATAACTTCCGCGATAGCTAAAATATCACCCGAATTGATCTTTTTTTCATATTCTTGAGCTCTACGACTCCACATGATTCCTCTAGATGTTTGGGCGGCTTCGCCGATAATATCTAAAGCTTGATCAATTAATTCAGGGTCACATAAATGCCTTAAACCTACCTTAACTGCTCTAGCTACAGGAACATCTAAAGTCATTTTATCTTTATCGAATGCGATATGATAAAATTGAATATTTGTTCCGGCAACTTCTTGAGAAGTTAAGTCGGTGATTTTGCCTACACCATGCGATGGATAAACAACGAAATCACCTTTTTTAAAGGTTTCTTTCTTCATAATAAATATTTAACCTTAAAAAAATTATGTATTTAATATAACATAAAAATTAATCTAAAAAAAGCTCTTTTTTAACTTTTTTTACAGAATATTTTTTAATGTTTCACCAATCTTAGCTGGAGACTCAGAAACTGCAATTCCTGCATCATTCATTGCAGCTATTTTAGCACTTGCTGTGCCCTTACCACCAGATACTATAGCTCCAGCATGCCCCATTCTTTTACCTGGAGGAGCTGTTCTTCCTGCTATAAATCCGACTATTGGCTTTTTTCTACCTTTTGCTGCTTGCTCTTTTATATATTCTGCAGCTTCTTCTTCCGCAGAACCTCCTATTTCACCAATCATTACTATAGATTTAGTTTCATCGTCAGATAAGAACATATCTAGTACATCTATAAAATTAGTTCCATTTACAGGGTCACCTCCTATTCCAACACATGTAGATTGCCCTAAACCTAAATTACTTGTTTGGAACACAGCTTCATAAGTTAATGTTCCAGATTTTGATACAATACCTACTGATCCTTTTTTATGAATATGACCTGGCATAATACCAATTTTACACTCAGAAGGAGTAATTACACCTGGACAATTTGGACCAATTAATCTTGTTTTACTTCCTTTAAGCATTTCTTTAACTTTTACCATATCAAGCACTGGTATTCCTTCAGTTATACATACAGCAAGCTCAATTTCTGCTGCAATTGCTTCCATAATTGCATCTGCTGCAAAAGCTGGTGGAACATAAATAACCGTTGCATTTGCAGATGTTTCTTTTTTGGCCTCTGCAACCGTATTAAATACTGGTAAATCAAGATGAGTGCTCCCACCTTTTCCTGGTGTTACACCACCTACCATATTTGTACCATAGGCAATTGCTTGCTCAGAATGAAATGTACCTTGAGCTCCTGTAAAACCTTGGCAGATAAGTTTTGTGTTTTTTCCAACTAAAACTGACATTTTAACCTCTATTGCTAATTTATTTATTTACTTCAGCTACAATTTTACTTGCAGCATCATCCAAATCATCGGCAGGAATAATTGCTAGGCCTGAATTTGAAAGTATTTCTTTACCTTTTTCAACATTTGTTCCTTCTAATCTAACTACTAATGGAACCGATATTTTTACTTCTTTTGCTGCAGCTACAACACCTTCTGCAATAATATCACAACGCATTATTCCACCAAATATATTCACTAAAATTCCTTCTACATTTTCATCAGAAAGAATAATCTTGAATGCTTCAGTTACTTTTTCTTTGTTCGCTCCTCCTCCAACATCTAGGAAATTTGCAGGTTCAGAACCATAAAGCTTAATAATATCCATAGTAGCCATAGCTAAACCAGCACCATTTACCATGCAGCCGATTTTTCCGTCCATTTTTATGTAAGATAAACCAAATTTACTAGCTTTAACTTCTAAAGCGTCTTCTTCTGTTTCATCCCTTAATTCTAGGATATTTTGTTGTCTATATAGGGCATTACTGTCAAAATTCATTTTTGCATCAAGTGCTATAATTTTATTTTCTTTAGTAATAACTAATGGATTAATTTCAAGCTGAGATGCATCTGTTGCTACAAATGCCTTAAATACACCATGCATTAATTTAGAAAATTCTTTTATTAAATCTCCTGTCAAACCAAGACCAAATGCTAATTCTCTAATGTGAAACCCTTGCAAACCTATATTTGGGCTCACTGAGATTTTTAAAATTTTCTCAGGACTTTGCTCTGCAACTTCCTCAATTTCTACTCCTCCCTCTTTTGAAGCAATGAAGGTTATTGATGATGTTTCTCGATCAAGAACCGCTGATAAATAAAGTTCTTCTGAAATATTGGAACCTTCTTCTATATATAATCTGTTAACTTCTTTACCCTCAGCTCCAGTTTGATGCGTAATTAGAGTTTTTCCAATTAATTCACTTGCTACGTCATAAACTTCATCAAGAGTTTTAACTAATTTTACGCCACCTGCTTTACCTCTTCCACCTGCGTGAATCTGAGCTTTGACGACATATAAGTCTCTATTTAATTTCTCTGCTGCTGCTTTTGCTTCTTCCGGAGTAAATGCAGCTATACCTTCTGGCACTGGAACTCCATATTCTTTTAAAAGATTTTTTGCTTGATATTCATGAATATTCATTGCTTAAATACCTAATTATTAGTAAATTGAGGCACATATTAGCCAAAGAAATAATAAGATTAAAGTAAAAATGCAGAAAAAATTTTGTTTAGATGAAAAAAATATTGATAAGGTAGCTGAATTTATTGTTGAATTATTTATCAAAAGAAAAACATTATTATTATTTGGTGATTTAGGTGCAGGTAAAACAAGCTTGGTAAAAGCAATAGGTAAAGTTATTAATATTAAGGATAATATTTCAAGCCCTTCATATAATTTATTAAATATATATGATAGTGATTATGGTGAAATATATCATTATGATTTTTATCGTTTAAATAATAAGGAAGAATTATTACAAATAGATTTTCATCATGCTTTAGAAAATAACTTAACCATCATTGAATGGCCTGAAATTGCTTATAAAGAAATTCAAAAAGAAATTATCAAAATAAATATATCATTTACTGAAGCAAAAAGATGCTATGAGATTTTTTATTAATTAGATTGCTTTAAATTTATACCCATATCCTTACAGTATCTTTAGGTTCTAGATAATTTTTTCGCGAATAATATTTATTTAAAAAACATTGAACTTTACCTTTACCTATATTAGCAGGTGAAAATTTATCAGCCCCTCGAGTTTTAGACGTAAATTTACCCTGACTATCCTTAGATTCTCCTTCTTTAGCATTTTCACAAATACTTTGAGATGAAGTCGTTGAATCTTCATTGAGTTGTTGTTTTTCCATCTTTGCTCGAATGAGATTAGCTATTTCATTATAATTATTTATTCTTTGATAAACTATTTTAAAGGCTTCTTCTACCCCTGGATTTTTTACATTAATATCAATATCAGCACCTAACAAATATTTTGCCGGTGACAAATGACCTTTTTTTATAACCTTAATTAAACTTGCATCTCCTGCACCAGGGCGTGAAGAATCTCTTTAGCCTTGTTTTTTTTTCAATCTTTTCTTGTATGAGAGCAGCTATTTCTTTATAACTGTTTGTTTTTTTGCAAGCTATTTTATAGGCTAATTCTTCAAATCTATTTTTTACATTAATATCCGTACCAATATCTAATAAAATTTTTGCCAATGATGATCTATCTCTTTTTAAAGCCATAATTAAAGCTGTATCTCCTGAATCAGAGCATTTCTCATTTATATTAATGTTAACTTTATTTATTTCATTAGTTAAAGCTTTTAAATTATAATCAAAACTTAAACTTGGATTATATTTTTCCTTACAAATATCTTGTATCCTTTCAAGAATAGTTTGTCTTCTATTTTGTCGCATAATCACTCCCTTATAATTTTTCATGGAGTATATCATTAAAAATAGATTAGCGCAAATTCTAAATAAAATAACCAGTTATATTTATTTAAAAATTTCAGCAACTCTATTTGCTGCAACATTTAACATTGCAAAATTTGGATGATCATGTGATTGTAAATCATAAATTAACTCATCAAAACGCTTTACTTGTTTATGATTTTTTTCAATCCATTTTTCAAAAACCTCTGATTCGGATAGTTTATTTTTAAATTTACTACTAAATTCTGTGATTTTTTGAGAAATTGTCATTTGCTGATCAAATAAATTATCTACATAACTATTTATTGATAATTTATCCCAATAAGAATCAATCCTTAGGCTTAACGCCTCAGCCCTTAAATATCTAAAATGTAACCTGCTACCTATTTCAAAATAAAATTTCGCAGCTGATAAAACAGATGTTTTTTTAGACATTCTTGATATTTGAACTATTTGGCAAGATGATGACAAAAATTCCATTGCAGCTACTTTCTTGGCTATTTTAGCTGGGATTTTATTATTTAAATAATATTGGTATTTATCATCATAAATTGATTTAATGGAGTCAGTTAAGGTATTATCAAGATTATCGTAAACCTCTTCTAATTTTGGAGAGAATTCTTTAACTAATTTTGTAATATCAGTAATTGGCTGCTCTATATTCCTGATAAACCATGATGTTGTTCTTTCAATAAAAATAACAATTTCACGGTACATTTCCAATTCTATTTTAGAATTTATATTTTCAGAAATATTTTTTATTGAGGCCCATAAATCTCTTAATTTAAATGCATCTCTAGTAATGGTATATGCCCTTGCTATGTCACACATTTTTAGCCCAGTATCCTCTGACAAACGATTAAAGAAGGTAATACCTAAGCGATTAACTAAACTGTTAGTGACATAAGT
>Ga0181585_10006007_pt1 | contig 10446 bp, 9 predicted proteins | sample 071ome_29_FD_132469 | JGI IMG/M metagenome (GOLD analysis project Ga0181585, IMG submission 132469) | Coastal salt marsh microbial communities from the Groves Creek Marsh, Skidaway Island, Georgia - 071407BT metaG (megahit assembly) | ecosystem: Environmental > Aquatic > Marine > Intertidal zone... | reverse complement strand
GACTGGGAGTTCGAGTGGGACTAAGCGGTTCCTCCTCAATCGGCAGACGAATCGGTGTTTTCGGTGGAACATTCGATCCGGCTCACAACGGTCATATCGCTGTTGCACTCTTCGCACTCACCGCCTTTTCTTTAGACGAAGTTCTCATGGTCGTTGCTTCTGACCAGTGGTTGCGAGAAAAAGCTCCAATGGCTTCAGCAGAGCATAGATTGAAGATGGTTCGCCTCGCTGTCGCAGACGAGGAGAATATTTCGGGCTCAGATGTGGATCTGAGAAGGAGCGGACCGACTTACACGGTCGATACCTTGAAGGATTTGCGAAATAAGTACTCAAACGCTTCTCTGGTTTTGATTTCGGGGTTAGATTCGGCGCTAAGCATGGATCGATGGGACCGTGGTGACCAACTCACACAGCTTGCAGAAATAGCAGTGGTCGGTCGACCAGGTGAGACGCTTGATCTGGACTCGCTCGCTGATACTCATCCCGCGAAAGACGCGAACTACCTCGAAGGACCAATGGTGGATGTGTCGGCGACGCTGGTGCGTGAGAGAATCGAGTCAGGTGAAGGAATAGACGACCTGGTTCCAGGCGTGGTCGCCGAATATATAAACGAGCACGGTCTATACGGCCAAGAGGAGAATGCATGAGCGAATCATTTGATCTCAGGGCAATAGCGCAGCGACTTTACGATCGAGCAGTAGAGCTCGATTCACTCAAGTTCGGAGAGTTCGTTCTTTCGTCAGGGCAGACGAGCACGTACTACTTCGACGGACGAATGCTGTCGACTGATCCCGAAGGTGCTGACCTGATTTCAAAGGCTTTCAGTTATGCATTGGACGAGTACGGGGCCGATGCGTTCGGCGGTCCAACTGTCGCTGCGGTTCCAATCGTTGGTGCGTTGGCAGTGCGATCTCAGCTTGACGGTAAGAATCGAACCGGTTTTTTCGTACGCCCTGAGAAGAAAGAACACGGAGCCGGTAAACAAATTGAAGGCAACCTTCAGCCAGGAATGAAAGTGGTTGCGTTCGACGACACTATCTCGACCGGTGGAAGCTTGCTGAACGCGTTGGACGCCGTTGAAGAGTTCGGTTGCGAGGTGGTTGCGGTGCTATGTGTGCTGGATCGGCATCAGGGTGGTGGCGATGAGCTGGAACGTCGGGGGATTCCCCTCTTCAAGCTCTGGGAGTCGACACCAGAAGGTGAAGTAACTCTCGCTGTTTAACCAGCCAGCTGGATTCTCACTTTTTGTGAGTGTGACCTGACCGACTGCGACTACTCTTGTTGTTTATGAGCAACTATGACCTGTCCCCTGAAGCACTTCGCGCTAGATGGGGCTCTACCAGTGAACGCAAAGGCTGGGACTTCAGTCGAATTCGTGTTCGGAAAGGTCCAGAGCGATGGATCTACGAGGACGTAGTTCGGAACTGTGTCCCGCGCGGAACTCGTGTTGCAGACATTGGTACCGGTGGTGGCGAGCGCCTGCTGGGCCTCGCCCCTCATTTCGACCATGCTATTGGTATAGATCTAGACCCAGAAATGGTTGACACCGCCTACCACAATCTTTCTTCTCACCGAGCGCAAAACCGACGAGAAATTAGTGTTGAGTTCATGGTGGGTAGTGCCGATTAAACTGACTTGCCTGAGTGCTCATTCTATGCGGTTATAAACAGACACTGTCGCTATTCCGACTGAAGTTGATCGAAACTTGAGACCGGGTGGGGTTTTCGTGACTCAACAAGTCGGCAGGCGCAACCTAACGAAGTTGCTTTCGAGATTTGGTGGGCAAGACTTCGGAGACGACCAACTCCCCGAGTCGATCAAAGAAGAGTTCGTTGGTCTTAGTTACGAAGTATTGAGGTTCGAAGAAGCCGATTACGAGTACCGATACTTGGACTTGGATTCCGCGTTGTTCCAGTTGAAGGCGATCGAACACTATCTAGTCAAAACTAGCGAAACACCAAATTTTTTCGAGTTACTTTCGGAAATGTTGATAGACGTTCGGATTGACGATCAATTTGTTTCAAACGAGCATCGACACTTGATCGTGGTTCGTAAGCCCGTGTGAATACAGGAGGTAATGGATGACTTTGGTCCGGACCGCGCTCGAAATCGTTGATCCCTCCACTGCGGTCGGGATGACAACGAGCCAGATGTGGTTCTCAGGCTCCGATGTAAAACCTGGTATTCGTTGATCCTGAAATCCCACGGCAGGCTCAGGACAGGCTAGTTCAGGATGACGATAAAAGAAAAGCCCTGCCATTTCCGGCAGGGCTTTTTTGTTGATTAGTATGTGGAACTAAACGTCGAGGTTTTTTACTTCTAGAGCGTTTGCTCGGATGAAGTCTCGGCGTGGTTCCACTTCGTCACCCATCAGCGTTCGGAACATGTCGTCCGCTGCCATCGCGTCGTCTGCCGTTACTCGCAGCATTACCCGCTCGTCTGGATCCATGGTGGTCTCCCAGAGCTGGTCAGGGTTCATTTCACCGAGACCTTTGTAGCGCTGGACGTTCACACCTGCTCGGTCAGAGTTGTTGTCCAAGGTCGTTGGCAACTCGTTCCACGGTACGTTGGCACCAATAACGTTGTCGGACTTGGTGACGGTGATGGTCTCTGCGTCAACAAGCTGCTGGATGATCGGGAAGATCGCCTTGAGTCGCTGAATCGCCGGGTTGTTGTAGATGTCCTTAGTCAGTGTGTAACCCTTGATCTCGAACGTTCGGTCTGGGAGTACAACTGGCTCTGGCTCTTCGACTTCTACTGTTTCAACTTCTTCTATTGCTTCTTCAACACTGTCAGAAGGTTCGTCGAACAGTGAAGCCTGACCTACGCCTGATGGTTCTTCAGGTTCTGGTCGTTCAGGTCGGAAGTCTAGTGCGGCGTATTCTGGATTGCGTACTAGCTCTTCAACGACTTCGTCGGGGACGTTGAGGACACGTGCGACTTCGAGCGACTCAAGGTAGTCACGCAGTGGCGTGAGTACACGACCCAGGCTGGCTTTCTTAAGCGACAGCGCCGCATCGTTCTCGGAGGAAACAACGATGTTTCCGTAGAGACGATCGGCGGTCCATTCGTCGAGTTCTGATTCGGAGTACAGCCATCTTGCTGACCGACCCTTGGAGGCTCGGTACAGTGGTGGCTGAGCAATGTAGAGATGCCCGTTTCCGATGAGCTGGGGCATGTTTCGGAAGAAGAACGTCAGCAACAGAGTGCGGATGTGCGCTCCGTCGACGTCAGCGTCCGTCATGATGATCACACGGTGGTAGCGAAGCTTCTCTTCGTCGTAGTCCTCACCGAGTCCAGCACCGAGCGCCGTGATAAGAGCGGCGATTTCTTCGTGCGCCAGCATCTTTTCCGGTCGAGCCTTCTCAACGTTCAGGATCTTTCCGCGAAGCGGGAGGATTGCTTGGAACTGACGGTCACGACCTTGCTTGGCAGAGCCGCCGGCTGATTCACCCTCAACGATGTAAATCTCGGATGATGCCGGGTCTTTCTCAGAACAGTCGGCAAGCTTTCCTGGGAGCGAACCGCCGTCCATCGCGTTTTTGCGAATGACGAGGTCACGTGCCTTCTTAGCAGCTTCTCGAGCACGAGCGGCTGTGGTTGCCTTGTTGATGATGGAGTTTCCATCGCTCGGGTTGTCTTCGAGGAACTCGGAAAGACGACGACCAACTACCTGCTCGACGGCACCTTTTACTTCCGGGTTACCAAGCCGACCCTTGGTTTGACCTTCGAACTGAGGGTCTTTCACTTTGACGGAGATAACCGCCATTAGACCTTCACGAACGTCTTCACCGGACAAGCTCTTGATGTCGTCCTTGCCTGTGCCCAACAAGTTGTTCTTGCGAGCGAAGTCATTGAGAACACGAGTAAGCGCGCTACGGAAACCGGTCACGTGCGAACCACCGTCACCTGTGCGGATAACGTTGGCGAACGAGAGGCAGTTCTCGATAAATGAGTCGTTGTACTGGAGCGCTACTTCGACAACGACGTCGTCGATAGTTTCCTGTGCATACATAACGCTGTCGTGAACGGATCCACGGCGGCGGTTGAGGGAACGGACGAAGCTCTGGACTCCACCGTCGAACATGTAAGTGACATCGTTGAACGGCCAGAGGGAGTCATGCCACTCGGACCGCAAGTGGATCGTGAGCCCCTGGTTCAGGTACGCCATTTCCTTGAACCGAGCTGAGATCGTCTCCCAGTCGTAGTCGATTTCGGGGAATATTTGGTTGTCAGGCATCCAGCGCACAGTTGTGCCGGTGCCTGGGATGTCATCTTCGGTCGGCTTGCGGACGTCCATGTCGCCGATGGTCTTGCCGCGTTCGTATCGCTGGGTGTGAACATTACCCTGTCGGCGAACTTCTACTTCAGTCCATTCGGAAAGAGCGTTTACTACGGAAGCACCAACTCCGTGAAGACCACCTGAAACCTGGTATCCCTTGCCGCCGAACTTTCCTCCGGCGTGAAGGGTGGTCATGACCGTTTCAAGTGCGGACATACCGGTCTTCTTATGTTTGTCGACCGGGATTCCTCGTCCGTCGTCTACAACAGTGACCGAACCATCTTTGTGGATAGTGATATCGATTCGGCTGGCAAATCCGGCCATTGCTTCGTCAACAGAGTTGTCGACGATTTCACGGATGAGGTGGAAAACTCCGTCCAGGCCGGTTGTACCGATGTACATACCTGGGCGTTTTCGAACCGCCTCGAGTCCTTCCATGACCGTGATGTCATCAGCACTGTATTCGGCCGATCCACCGGTCACGCTGGAGTTTCCGTTTTTTCGCTTTGCCATTAGTGGTCCTTACTAGATGGGCTGCACTGTTTGCTCACCGATTTCCTGAGTTTGTTTGGTCTAAGAAAATCTGCCTGTTTTCAGGCACAACTCAAACTTTTGTTGGCGTTTCAAAAACTGGGACAAAAATCAGTCGGTTCACAGTCGTCTGCGTCGCCCGCAAACGAGGGCTAGATTCTACCATTATTTGTCCTGCTCCGCTAAGTTTGTTTCAAGTTCGGGAGGCACCGCCTCCGCTGAGGAAAATCACGCGCTTTTCAAAGACAGGCCTAGTAATGGAAATTTCGATCCAACAAATTGCCCTCGCAACTGGCGCCTATGTCATCGCTGTGAACATCGGATCGGCGATCGCACTCTGGCTTGATAAGCGTCGTGCTACGACGGGCCAGCGGAGGATAAGTGAACAAGCACTTCTAGTTTGGGCTCTAGTTGGAGGTTGGCCCCTGGGAATATGGGTCATGCGCCGAATTCGCCACAAAACCTCGAAGCGGTCTTTCCAGGTCCAGTACGTCACAGCCATCGTTTTGAACGTCGCGGGAGTAGTCGCAATTGTGTTCTTTACCGTTCAGAAGTAATTCACCTTATTGCGCCCACCCACAGGGTGAACTGGCGGTCTATAATCCCGCAGTCAATTGGAGCGCGCTGTTCCCCTGAACTGCGAATTTCCCAATATTTATTAGTTTGTTCGAGTTGGAGAGATAGGACCTAGCGAGGGACTTCTTTTCGGCTCAATTCCCGAGAGGTTTGAATTGGATATCGACCGCGATTTGTTGTTGTTGATGTTGCGCCGAATGTGGATGATTCGAAACTTCGAGTTGAAGGTCATGGAAGTTCACTCTGCTGGTGAATTCACCGGTGCAGCTCACCCTTATATCGGTGAAGAGGCTGTAGCGGTCGGTGCATGCGCTGCTCTAGAAGATACGGACTACATTGCCGGTAACCACCGGTCACACGGTCACCCGATTGCGAAAGGCGGTCGCGTAGACAAGGCGATGGCCGAGCTCTATGGTCGAGTCGACGGGTATTGCAAAGGCAAGGGTGGTTCAATGCACCTTGCTGACTTCTCGGTTGGAATTCTCGGTGAGTCGGGAATTCTTGGTTCTTCCGTTCCCGTCGCGGTCGGTGCAGCACTGGCAGCACACATCAAGGGCGAAGAGTTCGTGTCGCTGGTTTTCTTTGGCGATGGTGCTTCGAACCAGGGTGCGTTGCACGAGTCGATGAACCTCGCTTCAGTCTGGAAACTCCCGGTTATTTTCGTTTGTGAGAACAACCAGTACGCAGTGACGACTTCATACGACGACACGGTTGCTGTCGAGCACGTTTCTGATCGAGCTTCGGCATACAACATGCCGGGACTGCTCGTGGATGGTCAGGATGCCATCGCCATGTACGAGGCGACTGCTGAAGCTGTACGGCGAGCACGCGCAGGTGAAGGACCAACGCTGATCGAAGGTCTTACCTACCGATATGAAGAGCACTCACTAGGTCTGGGTCGAGTGCGACGAGGTGAGTACCGCGAGCAGTCCGAAATTGACGAGTGGCGCAAGCGCGATCCCCTCGACATTCTCGAGAACACAATCATTTCTCAGGGAATCGCAACTCGTGAAGAGTGTGATGCCATCAACGCTGAAACACAGGAAGAGGTTGAGAAAGCGACCGAGTTCGCTCGAAACAGCCCATTCCCGGAAGAGTCAGAGCTGTTCGAAGACATGTGGGCCAACCCGATTCCATTCCCGTAAGTCCGAAGTCAGTCGAAGAAAGAATTTTCACAGGTAAGTAAAGCAATGGCTCAAACAGTATTTGTAGAAGCAATAAACGAGGCAATCAAAGAAGAGATGCGTCGCGATGAGAACGTTTTCATCATGGGTGAAGACATTCGTCGAGCGGTGTATGGCGCAACTGCCGATCTACTAGACGAGTTCGGTGGCAAGCGAGTTCGCGACACACCACTCTCTGAGAACGGCTTCTTTGGGGCTGCAGTTGGTGCGTCTCTCGTGGGTATGCGCCCTATCGTTGAAACTCTGACCAGTTTCATGTGGGTTGGAATGGATCAGCTCATCAGCCAGGCCGCAAAGATGCGGTACATGTTCGGTGGACAGGCAACACTGCCAGTGGTGTACCGGGCAACTATGTTCTATGGCGGTGGTTCGGCAGCTCACCACTCGGACCGCTCGTATCCGATGTTCATGAACATGCCGGGAATCAAGGTAGTAGTACCTTCAAACCCGGCTGACATGAAGGGTCTCCTCAAGGCTGCGGTTCGCGACGACGATCCTACTATCGTTTTCGAAGATGGAACCCTCTTTGGAATGCGTGGCGAAATACCCGAAAACGACACGCTCGCCCAGGGCGAGCTGGTTGTACCGTTCGGTGAGGCCAAGGTTGTGCGCGAAGGAACGGACTGCACAATCGTAGGTATTGGTGGATCTGTGAATCACGCTGCTGCGGTTGCTGACCAACTTGCGGGTGAAGGCATCTCGGTTGAGGTTATTGATCCTCGAACGTTGGTTCCGCTCGACAAGCAGGCCATTCTGAACTCTGTCGAGAAAACGGGTCGGCTCGTTGTTGCTGATCCTGCTCACAAGGTTTGCAGTGCAGCTTCTGAGATTGCTTCGATTGTGGCAGAAGAGGGATTCTGGTCGCTCCAGGCACCGATTCAGAAGGTAGCTTCGGAGCAGGTTCACATTCCTTACACTCCGTCGCTTGAAAAGCACGTTTACCCGAACGTAGAGAAGATCGCGGACGCGGTTCGCAGGACGCTGGACTAAAGGCGTTAGCTCCGGGCGTCCCGATTTATCGGGACTTAGTCGCGGAAGCGCAGCGGCCACCCTCTAACTCCCTCCGAGTCCCGGAGGGAGAACCAGCTCTCTCCGTTCCGTGGGGAGAGGACGGTTGATCTAACTAGGGACGAAAGCCCCGGTTCGCCGGGGTTTTTGTTTGTCGCTCGGTAACGAATCAGCGAGTAGGCTAGTTCGGTACGTATCTGGCTACGTTGTAAACGTTGAAAGGAAGAAACAGTGGACTCTGTGTTCGAGGACTGCAAAGCGCTAACTTTTGACCTATTTGGGACCGTTCTCGACCTTGGTGGTTCGCTTACTCCACATCTGAAGATTTTCCTGGACACACGCGGATCAGATATTGACCCCGCTGCCATGTGGCAGCAGCTTCGGTACCGTCAGCGAATCGAGCAGTATCAGGACACGCTTGTTGAACTCGGTCACTCCGGATATCTCGAAACTGTTCAGAAGGCTTTTGTTTACGTCGCACGAGCAAACAAACTCGACCCCACTCCTGAACAGGTCGATACGTTCATGTCGGGATGGCAGGAGCTTTCGCCGTTCCCTGAGTGTGTTGCTGCGCTGGACAGACTCGGCGAGAGATACAAGCTGGTTGCGCTTTCGAACGGGAACCCTTGGTTTCTCGATCACCTGGTCAAGAACCGAATCAAATATGACTTCGACGGGGTGATTTCCGTTGAAGAAGCCGGCTACTTCAAGCCAAAGCCCGGTGTTTATCGTCGTGCCGCACGAAATCTTGGGATGGAGCCGGGCGAGTTAATCATGGTTTCGGCAAATTCGTTTGATGTCATGGGCGCGAGAACCTGCGGGCTGCGTGGTGCGTATGTGAACAGGTACGACCTGCCGTTCGAGGACACGTACGAGATATATGAACCTGACGTGACGGTAACCAACTTCACAGAATTGGCCGATGCCCTTCTCCCGTAACTCTGAAAGAACTCGAGGGTTTACCTTGAACCTTCGACAAGCTCAGGATGAGGTAAACCGAACTTGACCCTTCCCGTTCGATTCCGCTCAGGGCAGGCTGCTCAGGATGAAGTTATCCAGATTCGAACTCGACTGTTGCTGCTGTTTACAGCAACAGTTTTCGCGTTAGTGATTGGTTGTTCCGGCAGCGATCTGGAACCAACAGCTGAACCAACTCCGGAGTCGCCCTCGCTTGATGAAGTGCTAAGTTCAATTGAGCGCGGAATTGAAGAAATTCGAGGTATCGACACTCCACCGCCGGTTCACTACCGGTTTGTTGATGAGCAAGGCATGCGGGACCGACTGGCTCAAGAGTTCAAGGATCCCGAAATTGTTTCGCAGATCGATCACGAGTCAACGCTGCTCAAACTACTCGGCGTGATTCCTCAAGATTCTGATCTGGCTGAGACATACGACGAAATACTCGGTAGCCAGGTACTCGGGTTGTATGACCCGGAAAAAGAAGAATTCTTTGTTCTTGGTGATGTTTCGACCGAGCTTGATGGCGAAGCCCAACTGACTTATGCACACGAGTACGTTCACAGGTTGCAGGACGCTGCGTTCGATCTGGAGTCGATCGAAGAGCTGGCAAATAACGACGACATGTCGATTGCCATTTCTGCGCTAATTGAAGGTGACGCGACAACCGCTCAAACACAGTACATGCTCGCTAATTTTGATTTTGCAGAGTTGTCAGCGATACTCCAGCAGGCGCTTGAAGCCCAGGGAGAGCTGCCCGAATCCCCATACTTCCTTCAGCAAAGTCTTGAGTTCCCCTACACGGAAGGGGCGAAGTTCGTAGCTGCGTTGATCGCTGGTGGTGATTTCTCGCCAGTTGATGACGCTTTCGGAAGACTGCCCCTCAGTACGGAGCAAATCCTTCATCCAGAAAAGTACCTGCAGAACGAGGAACCACTCGAAGTCGACGTACCTGATGATCTTGCAGATGGTTGGACGGTCGATTCAGAAAACGTTCTAGGTGAGTTCTTTTTGAAGACCTGGCTCGAAGCTATCGGAAGCGACAACGCCGGAGTTGCTGCTGCCGGTTGGGGCGGTGATGCCTACGCGATATTCGAATCTGAAAACGAAGAGCAAGCCCTGGTCGTGTTTACCGAGTGGGACACCTCGGACGATGCTCGTGAGTTCATGTTTGAGATGTCACAAACGTTCGGCGAAAACCAGGAGATAGTGTCGGAAAGTAGCGGATTGCCCGGGATTCTCGAAGCGTGGAGTGGTCCGGGTGGTTACATGGTCATCAGTCGGTGGGAATTCGAAGAAAGTGCCGAGCAAGTACGAATAGTCGTTGCACCAGACGGCGCCACCGCTCACATGTTGAGCCATGTACTCGTACCGGCTAAGTAGTATCTTGCGCCCAATCAGGCGGTGAACTGCCGCTGATCTGCGCTAAGATATCCGGCGGCGCGAACCGTTCATGAGTATTTGAGGGTTCGAGTTATCCGATTCGAACAAACCGAATTACACCGCGCCTGTGATTCGGATCGAGAGAAGGTCTATGTCTACACCAATCATCCTGCCTCAGTGGGGCATGGGGATGAACGATGGCCAGGTTGTTAAGTGGCTGAAAGCAGTTGGGGACCCTGTTGCCAAAGGTGACCAACTGGTTGAGATTGAGTCATCGAAGGTAAACGCCGAGGTAGAAGCAACTGCAGACGGCACACTCGGACGAATCGATGTTGAAGAAGGTCGAGTCGTAGACGTAGGAACCGTTCTTGGATATGTCCTCGCAGCTGGCGAATCTGAATCTCATCTGCCAGAAGCTAAGCCGGCCGGTGGCTCGGCATCAACCCCAGCTGCTGCACCAGCTGCAGTACGGGCAGCGACTCCAGCACGAGGCGGTGGCAAGCAGGTTGTAACCCCACGAGCACG
>Ga0181585_10005998_pt1 | contig 10454 bp, 8 predicted proteins | sample 071ome_29_FD_132469 | JGI IMG/M metagenome (GOLD analysis project Ga0181585, IMG submission 132469) | Coastal salt marsh microbial communities from the Groves Creek Marsh, Skidaway Island, Georgia - 071407BT metaG (megahit assembly) | ecosystem: Environmental > Aquatic > Marine > Intertidal zone... | reverse complement strand
ATGATCAGAGAAGAGCTGTGTTTTTAGATTAGATTTTTTTGCAATTATATTAGAAATCTCTTCAACTAAAATACTGGTTAGATTACCTAATTTATTGATATCATTTTCAGAAATTTCTTCTTCATCTTTAGCGATTACGTTTAAAAGTTCTTCATTTAGAGAGATCGCTAGATTGCTTATTTCATGAAAGCCGAACATTCCTGGTGTTCCGATGCAATTATGAATAGTCTTGGAAAATTCTTCTAATTTTTCTTTGTTAAAATTATTAGGATCTTTTAAGAATCCAGGTAGTTCTTCTAAATAGGACTCGAGGCGTTTATAAAAATCTTGTTTTAAATTTTTCTCGACTTCTTTTGCGCTTGTGTTGCTAACATCCTTACCCTTATTAAGGTCAATATTTAGCCATTTTTTTACAATCTTTGCAAATTTATCGTCATCCAAAGGTTTTTCTATTAAATCATCAAACCCAGCTGCTTTAACTTTATCCTTGTTTTGTTTTGTGGTATCACCACTAATTGCAATAACTGGTATGTCTTGATCAATTAATTTATCTTTCTTTTGTTTATTTATATGTTCAGCTGCCTCATAGCCAGTCATTTCTGGCATGTAGCAATCCATAATTATTAGATCAGGCTTTTCACTAGCAATCGCTTTAACAACCCCTTTACCAGTCTCAAAGCTAATTACATTAAAACCATGTTTTTTTATATGCTCGCTAGTTATATGGCGATTGATAAAGTCATCTTCTCCAAATAGAATTTTAATCTCTGAAATGTTTTTAACTTTGTCGTCTTTGTTTGCCATATTTTTTTGCTCCAACAATGTGATTATATTAAATTTAGAAACTCTAGGCAAATTATATTTGTCTTTCAACTCTAAGTTGTTGTTTTTTGCATAGTAATGCGGGCTATCTTTGACGAGATTGCTCTCTGCTTTGGCTTTGCGATTGAGCATTAATCATGTTACGCCAGAAGCTATCACTTTCAGCTTTGGTACCAATCATTGCTCTTAACCAAGACATTTTCTGTTTAGTTACGAATTCTGTCCAAATACCTTTTGGTTTAGCTATACCAACAATAGTCTTTTGCTCATCAACCTCCATGAGACCATAGCTCTTGTTTAGCTTGCGTGTTTCTTCTAGCAACTTTAACTCTTCTTCTCGATTCTTTTCAATGATTTCTTCTGGTTTTCCAGTATAGCCCTTTAGTATTCTCTGGGTATCTTTGTCGTATTTTACCTTATATTTGCGAGACAAATATAAATAGCGTATTAGGTTATATAAAAACCTCACAACCCTAATAAGAAATAGGGCTAGAAATGGAATGGAGATAAGAGCAAAAATTGCTAAAAAGTCGTTATCTATAAATTTCATTCAAGAATTTTAAAGCCGTATTTTTTTAAGATGTTTAAGGCTGAATCAGATTTTATATATGTTATAAATTTTTCAGCTTGCTCCATATTCTCTCCAGCAATAGCCGCTATTTGATATATAAATCTTTGATGAAGCTTTGTATCTATAGTTTCGATTATATTTATAGCTACATTGTCATAAGATTCTGTATATCTAGCAATTGCAAGAGCATCGTTAATTTGAGATAGCTCCTCAATTGTGTCTTCAACTTCTATTATATTATTATAGCTATTAAATAAGTAAGGGAGGTTTTTTAGGGCTTCATGAGTATATACACCTGCCATATCGTGCGTCCAGTTTGGTATAAAGATCGTAAATTTTTGATAAAAGTCTTTTTTATCTTGTTCATCTGCGAGGCCAACAAATACATTATTGTTCAAAGTATAAAAGTCTTTGTTAGCAACCAATACAAGCTTATCTTCTACAAGGTTTGATATTGAGGTTACACTGATTAATCCTTTTTGTTTTAGACTAGTAATCCAGTCTGAATGATCTGTAATGATAATATCGGCTGATTCTCCTTCCAATATGTCATCTACTAAATTGCTAATCAGATTAAATGAGCCAGTTAATGGGGTATTGTTAGTTTTTGAATATTCTCTAATGATTTCTGTCAAAGCATAAGACATATTTTGCGGAGCCAAAATAGTAAGAGAGTGCTTATCTTCACTATAGGCCTTATTTAGACTCGCGCATAAATAGATTAAGAAGTATATTAGATATTTAAACATCGGTAATTAAATACTTTTGACAATATTGTAACTATAATTTGACAATTTACCACATACATTTATAAATATTTTCTCGTTTTCACGATAGTTAACAATTTTTTTAGATTAAGAATATGTCAGAACCTTTAATGCCGCTTGCAACAGCCGTGTGGTTAGTAGAAAATACCACTTTAACTTTCACACAAATTGCAGAATATTGTTGTATGCATGAAATGGAAGTGCAAAGTATTGCTGATGGTGAAACTGGTCATAATATTGAAGGGCAAAATCCTGTTTTATTAGGTCAATTAAATGCTGACAATTTAGAAGAAGCGCAAAAAGACCCTAACAAGAAGTTGATTTTAATAGAAATTTCTACTCCTAAAGTTGCTGGTAAGAAAACTAAGAAAGTTAAATATATTCCAATTGCCAAAAGAAGAGACAAGCCTGATGCGATTGCATGGTTAATTAAATTTCACCCTGATATTCCTGATAGCAAAATCGTTAAGTTGATTGGTACTACTAAAAAGACTATTGAAGCTATTAAGAATAGAACTTATGCAAATATCAGTCAGTTGCAAGCTAAGGATCCAGTGTTGCTTGGTCTTTGTACTCAAACCGAATTAGATGAGTTAGTTAAATTATATTCTAAGGCGATTACAGTAGACGACACTGAAACTGCTTAAATCATTTAGATTTTGAATAATAAGATTAGCACGGCTTTTGCTGTGCTTTTTTTTATGCTGCCTCTATATAGCGACTACTCTGCATTTCTGTGATTCTGGATATGGTTCTTTCAAATTCGAATTTACCATCTCCTTTGGGATAAATGTTTTTAGCTTCTACTTCAGCTAAGAAAATGAGGTTGATATGTTTGTCATACATAACATCAATGAAATTAACGAAACGTTTTGCTTCATTACGATCTTCAATAACAGGAATGTTAATTAGAAAAATTGTAGAAAATTCTTTTGCTATTGCTTGGTAGTCTGAAGCTGAGTAGGGCTTTTTGCAGAATTCGTCAAAATCAATTATTGCAGTTGAAGAGGCTGCTTGGGCAATAGCTAAATCTCTACCAAGATTTTTTACTATATGCAAAGAGGCGGTAGAATGAGAGGTAAGTTCTTCAAATAAATTAATGATCTTAAAATGGTTATCTTGACTAAGTGGATAAAAATAAGTTTGCTCCATATTGCTAATTTGAATAGACCGATAATCTTCTTTGCCTTTTAATTCAGTGATATCCATTTTTTCAATGATATATTGCACGAATTCCAAATACTTATCGCGTTGTAAGCCGCCTTTATAGAGATTATCTGGATGACGGTTTGAGGTTGTAACAATAATCACCTTATAGTCAAAAAGACTTCTAAATAGTCTCTCTAAAATCATTGCGTCAGCAACGTCTGTAACTTGGAATTCGTCAAAACATAAGAGCTGATATTTTTTTGAATAGCTTTTTGCAATAAAATTAAGTGGATCCTCTAGTCCTGGTTTAGTTTTCCTAAGTTCGTGTAGCTCTCTATGTATATCTGACATAAATTCATGGAAATGAACGCGTTTTTTTTTGCATTTAGTTATGCTGTAAAATAAGTCCATAACCAAAGATTTCCCTCTGCCTACATCCCCGAATATATATAGTCCTGAATTTTTATAACTACGTTTGAAAAGTCTTTTTTGATTTCTTTCTAATAAATGCTGCAATTCCTCAAGTTGCTTAATTATTTCCAATTGCTGATTATCTAAGGAAATTGCTTTAGTTTTTACTAAATTAAGATATTCTTGCTGCAATTTATTTGGCATAATTTGGAAATTTTTAACAAAAATTCTACAGAATTAAAAACTAAATTAAAGCAATTATCACAAGCTGGTAAAGTTGTAGCGCTTGTGCCTACTATGGGAGCTCTACATTCTGGTCATCTTACCTTAGTAAGCGAGGCAAAGAAATGCAGTGATTATGTGGTGGTTTCAATTTTTGTAAATCCAAAGCAATTTGAAAGAAGTCAGGATTTCGATAGCTATCCAGATAGACTGGAAAATGATCTAAAGCTTCTAAAGGAACTACAGGTTGATTTAGTATATACTCCTAATTCCGAAGAGTTTTATAAACAGCCTTTTTTTTGTGAAGTTAATTTGCCCGCTTTGACTACCAAACTGTGTGGAGCCACTAGGCCAGGACATTTTCCCGGTGTAGCTTTAGTTATAACTAAGTTATTTAATCAAATTAAACCTGACTTGGCCTTTTTTGGGTTAAAGGACTATCAGCAATATGTTTTTATCAAACAGCTAGCTAAAGATTTAGACTTAACGCCAGAGGTTAGGGGAGTTGATACAGTAAGAGAAGGAAGTGGCTTAGCTTTGTCCTCCAGAAACCTTAATTTAAATGAAGAGCAAAGAAAAAAGATAGCGCCAGAGCTTCATAAGGCTTTAAGTAGTATAGCCACCGCAATAAAAGGAGGTGGAGATCATAATGAGATAGTCTCAAAGGCTAAGCAAGATCTTTTAAACAGTGGTTTTAATAAGGTTGATTATTTGGAGGTTTTGCAAGATGATCTGAGTGACTATAACGGTGATTATAGGCATGCTCGTATCTTTGTAGCTGCTTATATAGATCAAGTAAGATTAATAGATAATATAGCGATATGTTAGAGATATATATTATCAAAAGATTCCTAAGGTTATTTTTTACCAACTTATTTATCCTGGTTGGTATTATTTGGCTTACAAGAATTGTTAAATATGTCGACTTTATTACTGTAAAAAACATGGGTATAGCTGACTTTATAATGCTTACTACCTTGTTGCTACCAAGGCTTGTTGAGTTTTTGTTACCTATAATCACTTTTGCAGCGGCTATATTTACTTACAATTCATTATTGAATTCACGAGAGTTATTCATTCTAAAATCTTCTGGATTAAGCCGCTTTGATCTACTTAAAATTTTTTCTAAGATCTTTGCTGTAGTGATGTTGGCTAATTATTTATTAGCGCTCTATGTGGTTCCTTTCTGTTATCAAAAAATTGAACAAATTAAAACAGATCTAGCAAATGAGTTTTTGACTGCCTCATTAGAGGTTGGAAGTTTTAATCAAATTTCCGACGGTTTGGTTGTATATATCGATGATAAGGATAAAACAGGTTTACTCAAAAACTTAATCATACATCAAGAGCTTCTGAATGATGAAAAAACTATAATATTTGCAGATCATGGGAAAATCATAAAGAGCGATAATAATTTGTTATTAGGTCTAAATGAGGGAAGAGATTAATTGTTAATACTAAAGATAATGAAATAATTAGTTCTTTAGTTTTTGCTAAGTATTTGACAGATCTGGACTTCTTTAACGAAGAGAAGCAGATGTTGCGTAACAAATTGAAGATATCTGAGTTTTATTTTCATCAGCTTTTCGATACTAAGTTAACTGAAAAATATGAAATTAGAGAAGTGCTTTCAGAAAAACAACATCGTATTTTATGGCCTTTATTAGGGTTGATGCTTGGTATATATGCGTTAACTGTTTTGATGGCGGGTGAGTTTAACCGTAATGGCTATCTATTAAAGAATGTTATAATCATTGCAACCTCATTTATGTTTCTTGCAATTTACTTCTTACTAAGAGAATTGACATTAACAAGAAATGAGCTTGTATTTGTTGCTTACCTTTATATTATTGGCGTGATTTCGCTATGCTTAGTAGCAAATAAAATGAATAGAATAACATTGTTTAAATATGGCAAAAAATAACCTTTATCCCAAAACAGAACCAAATCCAGATTTTGCGGCATTAGAAAAAGGAATTCAAAAATATTGGCAGAATGAAAAAACTTTTGAGCGCTCAGTAGAAGAGCGTCCAGCTAAGAAAGGTGGCGATAACAACGAATATATTTTTTATGATGGTCCTCCATTTGCAAATGGTTTACCGCATTATGGTCATTTATTAACAGGTTTTGTTAAAGATATCTTTGCTAGATACCATACTCAAATAGGTGAAAAAACTGAAAGAAAATTTGGCTGGGATACGCACGGTCTTCCAGTGGAAATGGAAACTGAGAAAGAGCTAGGTGTATCAGGACGTACAGCGATTGAGGAATATGGCATTGAGAAATTTAATGATGCTTGTCGCACTTCAGTGATGAAATATTCTGGTGAATGGCAAGAATATGTTAATCGACAAGCGCGTTGGGTAGATTTCGAAGGCGGTTATAAAACTATGGACTTAAATTACATGGAATCTGTAATTTGGGCTTTTAAACAATTATTTGATAAAGGTCTAATTTATGAAGATATGCGTGTAATGCCATATTCATGGGCTTGTCAGACCCCATTATCTAATTTTGAAACTCGTCTAGATAATTCATATCGAGAAAAAGAAAGTAAGGCAGTTACAGTTGCTTTTGAATTGTTAAATAGACCGGAGAGAATCCTGGTGTGGACTACTACACCTTGGACTTTACCTTCTAACTTAGCTTTAGCTGTTGGTGAAGATATTGATTATGTAATTGTATCACATGAAGGGCAAGACTATATCATCGCAAAAGCTTTAGCTGGTAAATATAGTAAAGAACTAGGTGAGGAGCTAGAGATTAAGGGTGAATTAAAAGGTAGTGAATTAATAGGGGAAAGTTACAAGCCTCTCTTTAATTACTTAAATGATAATCCAGGTGATTATGATTTAGTAAATGCTTTTAAAATCTATGCTGGTGAATTTGTAACTACAGAAGATGGAACAGGAACTGTGCATATTGCACCAGGTTTTGGTGAAGATGACCAAGAGTTATGTAAAAAAGTTGGTGTACCAACTATATGTCCTGTTGATGAAGCTGGGTGTTTTACTTATCCAGTAGACGAGTTTAAAGGTAGGCAAGTTTTTGATACTAATGTTGATATAATCAAAAAGTTAAAAGAGCAGGGTAACTGGATTAAGACTGAGCAATATATTCATAATTATCCACATTGTTGGCGTAGTGATACTCCACTTATTTATAAAGCATTACCTTCTTGGTATGTGCGAGTTACTGATTTTAAAGATCGTATGGTTGAATTGAATCAGCAAATTAACTGGATACCTGAACATGTAAAAGATGGTTCTTTTGGTAAATGGTTAGAAGGCGCAAGAGATTGGTCTATTACGCGTAATCGTTTTTGGGGCTGCCCAGTACCGGTATGGCGTAGTGATAACCCTGAATACCCAAGAATTGATGTTTATGGATCTATAGAAGAATTAGAAAAAGATTTTGGTGTTAAAGTAGATAATTTGCACCGTCCATTCATTGATGAATTAACTAGACCGAACCCGGATGATCCAACTGGTAAATCTACAATGCGTAGAGTAACAGATGTATTAGATTGTTGGTTTGAGTCAGGATCTATGCCTTATGCGCAAGCACATTATCCTTTTGAGAATAAGGAGTGGTTCGAAGAACATTTTCCAGCTGATTTTATTGTTGAATATGCAGCGCAAACGCGCGGCTGGTTTTATACGTTAATGGTGCTGTCTACAGCTTTATTTGATCGTCCACCATTTAAGAATTGTATTTGTCATGGAGTAATTTTAGATGAAAACTCACAAAAGCTTTCTAAGCGTTTAAAGAATTACACATCACCACTAGAAATATTTGATCGCTATGGTTCAGATGCGATGCGTTTCTTTATGGGGGCGAGCACTGTAATGCGTGGTAATGAATTAAATATTGATAAAGAAGGAGAAGTTTTTAAAGATGCTTTGAGATTATCGATTAAGCCAATCTGGAATAGTTATAATTTCTTTTGTATTTATGCTAATGCGGATGAAGTATCTGCAGAATTTAGTTTTGAGAGCAAAGATGATATGGATCGTTATATTCTCTCTAAAGCAAAAGATATTATCGAGGCTATTAAGACTGCTCTTGATAATTATGATTTACCAACTGCATATCAACAAATAGATGTGTTTTTTGATATCTTAAATAATTGGTATATCAGAAGAAATAGAGAGCGTTTTTGGCAGAAAGAAAAGAGTGAATCTAAAATCTCTGCTTATAATACTCTTTATACGGTTTTAAATTTAATTGTTAGAGCTATCGCACCATTGGTTCCCCATCTAACCGAAGAAATATATCAGGGCCTAGAGAGGGGCGGTAAAGGATCCGTTCATTTGGAAGATTTTCCAGATGTATCAAGCATATCTTATGATGCGGTCTTAGTAGCAGATATGGATAAAGTTAGAAGTATCTGTACCACAGCACATTCACTACGCTCTAAACAAAATATTAGAACTAGACAGCCTCTAGCTTCAGCTACAGTAGTTGGAGAAAATTATGCGAGCCTAGAGTCTTTTGCGAAGTTAATTTGCGATGAGTTAAATGTTAAAGATATTAATTTTCAAAGTGAAATAGGTGAGTTGGCAGAATTGAAGTTAGATTTGAATTTCAAACTAATAGGAGCTAAGCATGGAGCTAAAACTAAAGAAATTATTCCGCTAGCTAAACAAGGTAAATGGGAGGCCATTAATGAAGCGCAAATTAAAGTAGGTGATGTAATTTTAGAGTCAGATGAATTTAATTTAGCACTCACACCTAAGGATGAATCTATGCAGGCATTATCAACTCAGGATGCTCTAGTTGGTTTAGATCTAGATTTAACTGAAGACTTGCTTAAAGAGGGAATTGCCAGAGACTTAGTGCGTTTAATTCAACAAATGCGTAAGGATAAAGATTTAAATATAACTGACAGAATCAACCTAGAGATTGCTACAGAGTCAGAAAAACTAAAAGCAGCAATTAGTGGCTTTGAAGACTATATTAAAGAGCAGACTTTAGGGGTTGCTATTGCAGTTAATGAAAATCAGCCATTTGGTGCAGAGCAAAAAATAGATGGTGAAATTTTAAATATTGAGATAAATAAGGCATAAATAGGTAAAGGAGTATTATGGCAAAACTAGCAGTTATTGGAGCAGGAGCATGGGGAACGGCAATAGCAAATTTATTGGCTAGTAATGACCATGAAGTTTTAATTTGGGCATTTGAAGAAGGTGTTGTTAAAGACATTAATGAAAGCCATGAGAATAAAACCTATCTAACCGGCATTAAATTAGTAGAAACAATTAGAGCTACTAGTGATTTTAATGATTTAGCTGAAGTCGAAGGAATATTTTCCGTTGTGCCAGCGCAATTTACTAAGTCTACGTTACAACCTCTAGCAGAGCTAAATATTATTGGTGAATCTGTACCAATTACAATTTGCTCTAAGGGTATAGAGAATGAATCTTTAAAGCTACTTTCTGATATATTAGCTGAGATTTTTAATAACCCTTTAGTTGCAATGAGTGGGCCGAATTTCGCTGATGAGGTTGCATTAGGTAAACCAGCAATTACTTCGATTGCAAGTGAAAATGAATCTGCTGCAGAATTTGTAGCAGGTTTGGTGCGCAACAAAAATTTTAGACCATTTATCTGTGCTGATATCGTAGGAGCTGAGATAGCTGGTAGTATTAAAAATGTAATTGCGATTGCAATGGGTATGGCCGCCGGTATGGAGCTTAGTGAGTCTTCCAAAGCTTCGATTCTCACCAAAGGTTTGAATGAGGTGGGAATGTTATCAAGGGCCCTAGGTGGCAGAAAAAGAACTGCTATTGAACCTTGTGGAGTAGGTGATTTAGTGCTTACTTGTTCATCTCAAAAATCTCGTAACATGTCATTAGGTTTTGCATTAGGTAAAGGTGAATCATTAGATGAAATATTAGCACAACGCAAAACTGTAGCAGAAGGTGTGGCTACGACAAAGGCTGCTAAAAGATTGGCGGAGAAATATGACCTTAACCTAGAGGTAGTAAGCTTAGTATATAGTGTGTTATATGAAGGAAAGAAGATTGTAGAAGCTGATTTCTTTTAGGACAAATTTCCTTTGCTAATAAAAAAATGCTATAATAGTTATATAAATAAAGTTTTGGGTAAAATAATTGAAAAAGGCTTTTTCATTACTTGAGTTGTCTATAGTTATTGCGGTGATTGCCGTATTGATGGCTAGCTTTTCGGTTGCCACCAATTTGGTTGATAATGCTACTCTTATGCAAAGCATTAGCCAAATAGAAAGACACGCTAAAAATATAGTTGTTTTTAGGGCGAAGTACGGTACTTACCCTGGTGATTATAGTAATGCCTATGCAAGTTTTGGCTCTGCTTGCGCAGGCGACGATCAAGCTAGCTGTGATGGGGATGGAGATGGGCTTCTGGAATGGAATAGTGGTTCTGATGAAGCTAATGAATCTATAAAAATCTTCCACCACATGTATTTAGCTGATATAATGTCTGAACCTATAACGGATAGTAGCTTTGGTGCTGGATCAACTGATTTT
>Ga0181585_10005994_pt1 | contig 10456 bp, 6 predicted proteins | sample 071ome_29_FD_132469 | JGI IMG/M metagenome (GOLD analysis project Ga0181585, IMG submission 132469) | Coastal salt marsh microbial communities from the Groves Creek Marsh, Skidaway Island, Georgia - 071407BT metaG (megahit assembly) | ecosystem: Environmental > Aquatic > Marine > Intertidal zone... | reverse complement strand
GTCGCAGTCGCAGTCGCAGTCGTGTCAAGCGGTGAACCCGGCGTCTTCGTAGCCGTCCCAGCGATCGGACGAGGACATGTCGAGAGCGGCGAAGACGGTCTCGGCCCAACCCTCCATTCCGGGGTTCTCTGGGTAAAAAACGTCTGGGAGCTCGCAGTTGGCGCAGGCTTCGGCGGAGGTTTCTCCGATGCACACGTACGCGGGTTGCAAGGCGTCGTCAGAGGATGAAATGCGCTCGTAGAGGACGTCTCCGCAGAGATCGACCCAGGCGCGAACGGCACTGGGACTACCGAAAGTGACAACGTCGGCGCAAACGGCTCGTTGAACGTCCGATGCGTCGAGTTTGGTAACAGCTTCGGTGGAGTACGTGTTGAGACGCACCACAGTTGCTCCTCGTTCTTCCAAACCATCCTGAAGCGTTGTCGCCGCTTTTTTACTCGCTGGATAGAGCACCAACGATCCCTGGTCGCATGGTAACTCTTGAACGAGCACTGCCGCCGTCGCTTTGCTCGGTATAAACTGATTTTCCAACGCAAACTCTACCGGTTCTGCCTTGGCGAGCACCTTTCCCGTCGCCGCACCGACGACGGCGAGCTTCAAACCCTTTGGTTTCCCAGCCTTTTCGTACCCTTCCAAGAACACTTTCGCCGCCTCTGGACTCGTTATGCACACCCAATCCCACTTTTCCCGCGTCAACACGCTCGGCAACGACGCCACGTCCTCGCCTTCCACCGCTTCCACCAGCGGCAGCTCCACGCAAGTCACCCCTTTCGCCTTGAGCAGGTTCATCAGCGCCCCGTTCTTCCCGCTCTCTCGCGTCACCACCACCGTTTTATCCGTGTACGACGACGTCGATGGCGGCGCCGTCGACGCCGCCGGGGCGATCGTCCGTCCGCGTCTCGCTCCGGCGCACGACGGATCGAAGCGAACCCCGCTCTTGAGGCGACGCGTTTTGGAATTTGATTTCGACGCGACTGCAGCGGACGCGAACGCGCCGATGTGCGCGGTGAGCGTCATGGAAAAGGTCGGATACGGAGTGATTGCGCGCGGGGAGGGCGACTCGGTCGGCGGTGCGCACAATACCCGTCGCGGTGTGGAGGGATTTGTTTTCACTGCACTTGGCTTTTGCGTTAGTTGGATTTGGTTTTACGCGCAGACGACATTTTACGCTCGCTAGATTGTCTATCAATTATGTAAAAATGTGTGCGCTACGTCTAATGATGGTGTTTGTGACTCCTTTTGTCGTTATCTGCGTCGTTTGCTTGGCGTTTCGGCGGTGAGTGCCGAGGCGCTCTTGTACAATCGACCGCACTTGAGAAGCTCGCCGGCGATGTTGAGTCCTTCGATAAACCCATCGACGTCGGCTATTCCAAGGTTGAGATCCTCCGCCAAGGCGTGGAGATCACCGATGCTAAAATAGGGTGAATCGCTAGATGAAGTGCGCTTGTTCAGCGTCTCGATGAAGAGTTTCGTCTTGCTTCGCTTGGTTGATTTACCGCCGGCGCGATTGAAACGCAACCTGCCGTGTTGATCGCTCAACGCGTCTATGAGAGATGCTTTGATAATCTCGACGGCATCCTTGGCGTCGTTCGCCGTGACTTGTGATCTAAGTTCCATTCTAGCTCGCGCTTCGGCGAGTCTTACGAGAGATTCGAGCTGGCGAGCGGTGACGGGAGTGCCCTCAGCCGGTGCTCGGGAACGCAATTCCAGGTAAAAGGTTTGCAAAATCTCCGCCGCCTCCGCCGTGAGTCTGGGATGACAGTACGCGTGCGCGTAAGAGATGTACTTTCGCATGACTTCGTGCGACAGAGTTTCAATCTCTTGCGTCGCTCGCAATCTCGTTTTCAGCGGAACGTACATGTTGACGTCATCCAAGTCTTGAGTGAACGCGGCGACAGAGGCGTCGTGAAGCGCCATGCCATCCGCGTCGAGCTCGTTGTAGTACGCGTGTAAGTTTTGTCGAGCCTGCTTACGCCGTGCCTGACCGTGCTTGCTGTGCTGCGCGATGACGTGCTCGCTGAGGTGTTCATCCAAGACTTCGTCCACGGTGTCCAACAAGATGAAAATCAAGTCGAAACGACTGAGAAGCGGCGCCGACATTTTCAAGTTTTCATTCACCGTCTTGCCTCTGTTGTAATGTCCTTGAATCGGATTCGCGGCGGCGATGATGGACGTTCGAGCCGGAAGCGTTGCGTTGAGCCCGGCTTTACAGACGGACACGCTCTGCTGCTCCATCGCCTCGAGCAAGGCTTGGTGTTCGCTCGGCATTTTATCAAACTCATCCACGCAACAGACGCCTCGATCTGCCAAGACGATTGCACCCGCCTCAAATGTTTGCGCCCCGGTCCCTGGGTCTCTCACCACGGCTGCGGTGAGACCGGCAGCGGAGACGGTGCGGCCGCAAACATAAATAGAACGCGGAGCGAGGTTGGAGACGGCTTTTAGCATCTGACTCTTACCCAGTCCGGGATCGCCGACGACGAGGCAGTGCAGAGATCCGCGCGTGGGCACCTTACCGCACCCCGCCACAGATTTCCTCACCCCACCGAAGAGACAGAGCAACAAGCCGAGTTTGACGAGATCGTGACCGAATATTTGTGGACACAGCGAGTGCACGAGCGTTCGCACGAGATCATCGCCGTTCTGTTGGCTAAAATCGGCGATAAACTCCAACTCTTTTTTAGAGAGAATGGGCGCGAGCGTCGTCTCCACGTCGTCGTCATCCGTCTTTGTCTTTGCCCGAGCGTCGCTCACTCTGAACCTCTTCGTCCCCGGGATGTACGTCGATTGCGGCGATTCTAACGTCTCGAGTTTGTTTTCCTTGTCCTCTTCGTTCTTATCCTCCCCACCGGCGCTCTCTCCTTTCCCTCTCGATACGACGCAAGACCACGCGTTGAGATAGAGCTCGCTGAGTGCCTGGTTTCGTCCGCGCGCGAGCGCACCTCCCCCGCCACCCTCGACCGTGTCGCTCTCAACCAACCCGAGCATGGTGACGATATCACCGGGAGTGCACGAGTCCGTGAGCGCCCCTCGAAGTTCGCAGTCCATGAATCGCGGTACTCGTCCTTCTTCGCTCATCACTCCATCGTCTGCAATCTCCTGAATCCTCACCCGCTGCGAGTCGACGCAATCCACCGTCGCGAGCTCGTGCACAAACTTCTTCGCTCGGCACCGCTCCGTCGCGCATCGCTCTGGAGGTCTGTACTTGCCGTCTTTAAACGTGCACCGCATCTTTTCCTGGCACGACTGACAGCTAAATATCATGCGCGTCACCGCCGGTTTCACCGGCGCCACGCGTGTCACTGTTCCCCGCAGACTCACCACTCGACCGACGACGTTGCTCCGCATCGCCGCGAACCTCACCTTGCTCTCCTCGTAATTTATCAATTTCACCGTCATCTGCATGTTCGTCGCCACCCGTGTGTCCCCAGCCGGCACGCCTTTCGCGTCTTGCAACGCCGCTCTTCCTCCCTCGCTACACAGCGTCGCCTCGTGCGCCGCGCACCGCAGGCACGCCATGCACTCCAAGGGCGCGCACGCCAACGCCGCGTGTAAATCCGGTATATCTTTTGTCATCTCCTTTAATTTTTCGTAATCCATCGTCACCGACGCCGTCGCCTCGTCGTGTACCTCCACCTGTCGCGCGCGCGCGTCCGAAAAATTTTCAAACCGTCTCGTCAGTCCAACCGCCCTCCCCGTCTTTTCCCTCCGCCCCCGCGTCGTCACCGCGTTTCCATCCCTCCGCACCTCTTTCACGAACTCTCGTCCTCGCGTCGAGGCGAAGAAATTCGTCATCGTCCGCGCCAACTCGGCGCGTCTATCCGAGAAGTCGTGCGTGACGTCTGGAAAGTACAACTGCCACGATTTCGGGCACGCGAGCAGAGACCTCCCGGCGTTCGCGTTCGCGGCGTCGTCGTCGGTTCGCGCGACGACGCCGGCACCACCACCACCGGCTCCGTTCGGGTCGCCGGACATTTCGTTCGTTCGCGACGACGACGGCCGCCGTCGCCGTCGCGGGATGGCGCGCGAATGCGAACGCGAAACGCGAATGCGTGCAATTGGATCATTTTCCGTGTACTGTTTACTCATATAGGTTGAAGCACTTCAATGAAAAATAACAAAGTCGCACTCTATGCTAAAAGAAGTCCACCCCTCGGAACCGACGCTTGCTGTCGCCGACCGAACGATCGAACGTCGAGTGAAACCCACGCGTGATGCGCTTGATTGATACATCGCACGCGCGTGAATGAATGACTGACGACTCGACGATCAAAACGACGACGCGCATCGAATCCGAGAGACGACATTCGTCCCTTGTCCAACCGACCGACCGAGCCCCGGCGCCGAGACGCGGTCGAAACCTACTAAACACAATCGAGTCGTTTTTTGTTTATTCGACGTTTTGCATCTCCTCCTCGGTGAACTTACCGGCGCCGCCCTTACGCGCCAAAAGCGCCTTGCGATCCTTGTCCATGTGGAGCTTGGTGATGAGCACCTTGGACGGGTCGATGCCGGCGTTGATGGTTTGGCCTGTCGAAGAGACGCGCGAAGAGAGAGAGAGACGCGAGCGGTTAGTTTTTGTGTGCGTGACGCGTAAAACGAGACGCGGAGACGCGCGATGGGGATAACCGGGGCAAAGAACGATGCGTCATCGTCGTCCGATGTCGTCCGATGTCGTCCCCGACGATCCCCCGCGTTCGAGACGACCGAGTCTCCGCGGACGCCCCCGCGCAAGCCCTAGGGCTTTTGCGCCATCATCCCACATCCATCATTCGCCCTCGAAACCGCGCGTTCGCGACCACTTACCGTTGACCTTCTCCCGCGTGACGTTGGTGATGTGAATCACCCACTTCTTACGGTACACCTGGGACACCTTCCCCTCGCGGTTCTTGTACTTTCCGCGAACGACGCGCACTTCGTCGTTCACGCGGATCGGCACCGCGTTCGCGCCGTACTGCTTCTTGAGCTCCGCCGCGAGCGGGGAGGACATGATCTTACGGCGCTCCGAGGACGGGGCGGTGAAGTGCGCCTTGCGCGTCTTACGGCGGGAGCTCGAGACCGCGGTGGAGTACTTCATCGTTCGCTACGCGCGTCGCGGAAAGGAGGATGTCACGCCACGCGCGTCCGTCCCGTAGGGCTTCGCGAGTCCTCGCGAGAGTCGGTCGCGGGTGGTGATACTATTACAACACGGGTCGCCTGTTCATTCCGCATACTACATCCGTATTTTCGCTACATTCGACCTTTTCGACCGCCGGTTCGTTCGTTCGCGCCTTCCTTCCTTCCTTGGCCCACCATTGAGGGCTTTTTTAACCCCATCAGAGGCACCCGTCCGATTTTCGCGTCGTCGTCCACTCCGTCGGTTCGTCGCCCGCGGACGCTGGCGCCGCACTGGAAGACGACGGACGACGGACGACGACGACGACGACGACGACGACGACGCGATGCGGCGGGATTACAGCGTGGATGTCGGCGGAAGCCGCGGTGGTGAAACCGGTGCGAGAAGGTGCGCGCGCGCGCGTTTAACGAACGAACGAATCAGAATCAGAATCAGAATCGATGCGTGAATCGGGAGCGTTGGTTGGATTACGCGGTCGCGAGCGCCGGTACCGGCGGTACCGCCGATGACGGGTGAACGACCGAGTGACTGACGGTGGACGAACGGATGGCGACGCGCGCAGAAACTCGATGCGGCCGACGTCGTTGATGGTTGGATTCGACGCCCCGCACGAAGACGTACAGACTTTGCACGACGCGTGGGAATCCGCGACGAGGCGGTTTGGACGGGAAAAGTGCCTCGGGACGCGAAGCGGGCCGGGAGGAACGTACGCGTTCGGGACGTTTGGGGACTTGGGAAGGGAACGTGTGGATGTTGGAGGTGGGTTGGTGCGATTTGGGATCGCTCCGGGGGATAAGGTGGGGTTGTATTCGATAAATACGCCCGAGTGGGTGGCGCTCGAGGCTGGGATGACGAGGCAAGGCGTCGTTTCGGTGCCGCTGTACGATACGCTGGGTCCGGACGCGGTGCGGTTTATATGTAACCACGCCGAGCTTGTGGCGGTGTGTTGTTCGCAGGCGGTGCTGCCGACGATGCTTGGATGCCTGAGAGATTGCCCGACGGTCAAGTTAATCGTGGCGTACGGCGGCGGCGGCGGCGGGAGCACAAACGTCGAGGCGCTCGAAGCGGCGAGACGCGGCGGGGGAGCGTCCGTTGTACCCGGGGGTGTCAGAGTCGTCTCTTACGAGGAATTTTTGGATTCTGGGGCGAAGAATCCTGTCGCGCCGACGCCAGCGAGCCCGGATGATCTCGCGACGATTTGTTACACGTCGGGGACGACGGGAGATCCAAAGGGAGTCATGCTGACGCATAAAAATTTAATCTCCAACGCCGCCGGTTACGCCGTCGATCTCGAGCTGTCGCCGAGCGATTGCCACATCTCGTACTTGCCCTTGGCACACATTTACGAGCGGGTGACAATGTTGGTGTGCCTCTTCAACGGTGCCCACGTCGGTTTCTATCGCGGAGACGTCTTGGGACTGTTGGACGACATTGCGGCGTTGCAACCGACGATATTTTGTAGCGTGCCGAGACTTTGGAACCGAATCTACGACAAGGTCAACGCGGGCGTGCGAGAAGGATCTGCGGTGACCCAAAAGCTCTTTCAGTGGGCGTACGCGTCGAAGAAGCGCGCCTTGGAGCGCGGACAGCCGCCGAATGCCTTTTTTGAACGTCTCGTATTTTCAAAGCTACGAGCCAAGTTGGGCGGCAGAGTTCGTTACATGTCCACAGGTAGCGCCCCAATCAGCGCCGAAGTGATGGAGTTTCTTCGCGTGTGTTTCGGTGGGACTGTTTTCGAAGGGTACGGCATGACTGAGAGCGCGTGCGTCATCTCGAAGACGGCTGAGGACGATTTTACCACGGGTCATGTGGGCGCCCCGGCGCCCTGTTGCGAGATCAAACTCGTGGATGTTCGAGAGATGAATTACACCCACAGAGATGTTCCGAATCCGCGAGGGGAGGTGTGTGTTCGAGGACCTAGCGTGTTCGTGGGCTACTACAAGTCCAAGTCTCAGACTGATGAGGTTATTGATAGAGACGGTTGGTTGCACACGGGTGACATCGGAACGTGGTTGCCGGGCGGACGGTTGAAGATTATCGATCGCAAGAAGAACATCTTCAAACTCGCCCAAGGGGAGTACGTGGCGCCAGAAAAGATTGAAAACATTTATGCCAGAAATAAATACGTCGCTCAGAGCTTTGTTTACGGCGACAGCTTGCAGAGCTACCTCGTCGCCATCGTCGTGCCGGATGAAGAAATTCTCGCGCCGTGGGCGAAAGAGAAGGGCATCGCGGGCAAGTCTGGAGGAGATTTCAAATCTTTGTGCGCCAACCCAATCGTTCGTGCTCACATTTTAAAATCAATGCTCGCCACTGGTAACGAAGCCGGGTTGAAGGGCTTTGAACAGGTGCGCGCGATTGCCCTTGCTGACGAACTCTTCACCGTCGAAAACGGGTTGATTACGCCGACTTTCAAACTGAAGAGACCGCAAGCTTTGGCGCGATTCAAAGCCGAGATCGACGAAATGTATCGAAACGCGTGACCTACGAAAAAAGTAAAAGAATGTGACGCCTTTTAGAACTTTCTATGCTGCTACTACTTACAATTCAAGAGCTATAAAATGTATGTTGTATACATATCAATCACGATTGCAACCCCTCGACACCCGCCATGGCGACAAAGCCTTGGAACCCGAGCGAATTGGAATACTCAGTCTCTAAATCTTCCACCAGACACTCTTCCAGAGGAGCTGGATCGTCAATGCCACCGCGCACGTACGACACGCGAGGCATGAAGGTTTGTCCCTCTCTGTGACGGATTTCGTGGATGGAGCGTTCGAGCTCAGAGCCACGTGGCGGCGGACACGGGAACCCAGATCCTGCCGTGTCGATCCCGTAATACACGAGCACTTCATCCAAATTTCCGTCTAAAATGTAAATCGCATCTTCGCGAAGCGCTTGTCGCTTGAGACCGATGATGACGGTGCCATTTCCTCCTTCCGTCTCGCTGTAATCCACCTTTTCGCCGTCACTCGTGCGCCTAAACTCCCTCAGACTCGGATAGACGAACCGCGCCAGATCTCCGGCCGAGAGCCGACGAACGCTCGACCACAGAGCCACTCGCTCGTCGGGGTGCGTTCCGATGGGGTGAATGATCTTCGATCGTAACAAACCGTACACTAGCTTCGCCACGACGTCGTGAGACTTTGTGCCGCTGCCGACGCGCTTGGTCCAAGTCACAAACCAATCGTAGAGCGCCTTGCGAGCCTCTGTCAAACCCTCGTCTTGGGCCATGTACATGACTTGCTGCGCAAGTAATGCTATGAGGACGTCTTCATCCGCGTTTTTGTGCACTTCTTTGGAATTTTTGGCAAACTTGACACGAGACGTGTGAATTTGTCTTCTTCGTACCCTACACTTCTGTGCGGCGCCGTTGACGGTTCGAGTTTCCACGAGCGTGCGCTCGAACGCGAGTTGAACGAGTGGAAAGTGGCAGAACTCAGAAGAAAGAGCGCCTCCGTGCGATTTTCGCGAGGTTCTCTCGACTTCAAGCACGACCTCGTGCGCGGTATCCACGACGTCAAATGTGAAGCAGAACGCGTCCCTTGAGCCGCAAGAAGAGATGTGATACAGCCCTGGATAAGACGTATCGGCGCGCAAGTTGCCGTAAGCATCGCGTATTTCAATACTCGACGATGTTCGCACTCTAAGAGTGGCGTCGACACCGCGTGATGAGCCTGAAACGATGCGATGGACGTCACCGATGAGAGAAATTTGTGAAAAGTCATCCTCAGTGCCCCGTCGGCGTCGGTACAGTGCGACGTGCCCTCCACTACCCTCTGACAACGGAGCGAGCGTGCTGAGATCGTTGAATGAGCTGACCTCGTTTGCTAGCAGAAAAATATCTGTCGTCACGCCCAGAGATACGCAACGCTCTCCGGCTGAAATGTAGTGGTCGTGCGCCGGCGCGCTCAATGCGTCTGCTTCGGTGGATGCCGCCTCAAAATCAGCCGCGGTCGGTCGAACCTTGCTCGTAGTGGTGTCGTAATGGCAGTAATTCTTGTTCGTACTCTCTACGTCGCACGAACCAACCCCTCGGTTCGGGCATTGCCTCAAAAATGTTAAAATTCGGGCACCCGAGACAACGCCTTCGTCCACGGCCTCCTCCACGACGTCCAAAACTTGGTCAAACACAGCCCCGAAGACTGAGCTTGAATCGTCCGAAGATTTCTCAAAAACATTCTCATCAGAACGACTGATGCTTTTTTCGAACACATCCACCGCTTTGTCGCGCGCTGCTCGCGTTCCGACGTTGTAAAAAATATCCTTGTCTTCGTCGACAATTTGTCGAATAAATCTATCCCCAAGATGTCGAACCGTCAAACTGTCCGATAAATCGTTGAAATCCACCGCGTGAAGGAGATCGCCTTGAAACAAGAACAGCGAAAACTTCCCATCCGGTTCGGCGTCCCCGAAAGCCTCCACCGCCCCCTCCAGCGCGAGCTTGACAAGCTCGTACCACTCCTGCTCGCCGTCTTGGCTTTCGTCGCCGAGCTCGACGACCGCCACGAGACCGCGCGCCGACGACGTCGACGGCTCACCGCTTCCCAACGGTTCCACCGCAATATCAAAATCGTACGTCTCGCTCCGTATCTCCGGAAGCTCTTGAAGCTTGGCTACGCTTCGCAAATCGTACCGCTTCCACGACGCGCACGCGTCTCTCCAATACGTGTACACCCCGCACGCGCAACATGCGAACCCATCCACGTTGATCTTACAAAACGCCGACACGTACCCGAAGCACTGCGCACACCTCGCAATGTACTTTTCCCCCGGCTTCTTAAACTCTATCCGCGAAACCGTCCTTCGTCGTCCCGGTCCGGTTCCATCCCCGGCGAGCGGCCGCGCGACCAATCCGAGCGGAAACGCCGCCGTAGCCACCGCGCTCTTTTTCCTCCTAGACGCCGAAGTCGACGGCAGCGCCGTCGTGGACCACCGCACGATGTGATCCGTCTCTTCTTCGCCTCCTCCTCCCGCATCGTCGCCGTCGTTCGCCGCAGTCATCCGCTCTCTGGCTCTGGTTGAAACGGATGAGTGCGCGCGAACCTTACCGTCGTCCTGCGCGCGCGATCCTTCCGCCCTCCTCGCGCGCGACGCAATGACGAGTACGAACGCACGCGCGCCCACGCGGAACGATCGCAGTGAGTCGGAGCGTTCAACGCGCGACCGTCTAAGGAATACAAGCGCCGTCGTTCGAGCGATGGATGCGAGTGGGTTGCATCTGGTTGACGCGGGAATCGCGAACATATGGGTATTTAGTATAGCAATAGGAAAGGAAAGAGGCAAGCTGCAGCTGTTGGTTGAAGAGTTGAAATCTTTTCTCGCTCAGTTGGTGGTGTT
>Ga0181585_10005979_pt1 | contig 10468 bp, 5 predicted proteins | sample 071ome_29_FD_132469 | JGI IMG/M metagenome (GOLD analysis project Ga0181585, IMG submission 132469) | Coastal salt marsh microbial communities from the Groves Creek Marsh, Skidaway Island, Georgia - 071407BT metaG (megahit assembly) | ecosystem: Environmental > Aquatic > Marine > Intertidal zone... | reverse complement strand
CTGATAATGCAGTAATTGGAAATGTTCAGGAAGTGGCTGAACAGATTATTGAAAGATTTAATGAAAATGATAAATTAATGTGCTGGTTTGATTTCTTTAATCATGATAATCTAAGAGTTCAAAGGAATATGAAAGCATTTATGGAAGAAGTAGTGCCAATAGTAAACGGAAAGGGAGAAAAATGACTAAAGAAAAAATCACTAGACCATCTTCAGTTGCACCGGGAAGACCTGGATCAACAATCTTCCCAACCAATCCCCTTGGAGATAAACATGAAGGAATCGCAACAGGGAGAGATGTTGAATGGGAACCATTAGTTGATTTTAGAAGAATGGATGTTTCGGAAAACACTATTCATGGAGCGATTGCATGGGCTCATGGAAATGAGATTATACATTCCTTTGGAGGAAATGTTCTGATATATGGAAGATCTATGATGAAGCCTTTGATGATGAAACCTTTCGCGAAGGTTCTAGAAAATAAATTAAACTGGGAGCAGAAAGCAGTCGCCTGTTCTTCTCACAATGGTGACACAGAACATGTAGCTGCCGCACAATCAATCCTTACAGAATCTGAGTGGGGGTTAATGCAATGTCCACTGGACGTACCTCTGATACAATTTGGTAGACAAGTGCGAAGACCAAGAAGATGGTTTCATACCTGTTCAGGCGAACATGCAGCTTTATTGAAAGGGATGCGAGAAATGGGGATGAGTAGAGCAGGATATACCCTCCCTAGTTCACCTTGGTTCCCATTATTCCTAGATGTTCTGAAAGAATATATGAATAAACCTGATTGGGAGCCAAAAAGAGTTGCCAAAGATGGATGTGGATTACCCACAGTTTCCAACACTGTAGATGAGCTTGCTGTAATGTTTGCAGGGCTAGTTAAGAAGAAAGATGAAGATTGGATTTGGGAGGCTATGAATAAAAATCCAGACTTAATTGGTGGATTCAATCGTCTCGATTCAACTTGTCTTAAAGCCGGAAATGGGAAACTAATTGCAAAGGAAGGAGCTGACGGATTACTAGGGCTTTCTATAGAACATCCTAACTGGCCAAATGGCCTTGGGATTGTAATAAAAATTGCACATGGCTGGAATTCACAAGCAACATGGTATGTTGCGAGAGCGGTGTTAGGAGTACTGGGTATTGAACTGAGGAATCCTTATCCTTTGCATCGACAGAAAGCCTTTATTGTGCCTGGAATTGTACCAGAAAGATATATGCAAAAATTAGAGAAAGTGATTACTTGGGATGAATGGGACCCCGATCAAGATAAATTCAGTTTGGATTGGAACGAATACTCATCAGGTATGACTAGAAATGATCCATTTTCTAATGAAGGATTGTAAACGGTGGCTGAATATGAAAATTCTAAACTATATTTCTGGAGATTTTTGTACACCAGATTCAGATGAATGGCTAGAAGACTATTCTCCAGCGACCGGTGAAGTAATTGCATTAATACCAAAATCTGGGAAAGAAGATGTTGACAAAGCAGTTAATTCGGCATTAGAGGCATTACCATTATGGTCATCCCTTACCAATCATGAGAGGGCTGCTTGGCTCGAAAAAATAGCTGATGGATTAGAGTCGAAATATGAACAAATAGCTGAGTTAGAGAGTAAAGATACTGGTAAACCAATATCTTTGGCTAGAGAAGTTGATGCTTATCGTTCAGTTAAAAACTTCAGATTTTTTGCTGCAATGATTAGAGATTTAACCAATGAAGAATTCGAAATGGATGATGCTTCAAATAGAGTCGTATACAAACCAGTTGGAGTAGGTGCTCTAATTACTCCCTGGAATTTACCGCTTTATCTCTTATCCTGGAAAGTTGCTCCTGCAATAGGAATGGGAAATACTGTAGTTTGCAAACCGAGTGAAATGACACCATTAACCGCGGATCTACTCATGAAAACTGTGGATGAAATCGGATTACCTAAAGGAGTGATTAATTTAGTTCATGGAGACGGAGTTGGGGCTGGATCTCCGTTAGTTTCGCATGAGGATGTTTCCTTAGTATCATTTACCGGAGGCACTGAGACTGGTTCAATAGTTGCAAAATCGGCCTCAAGTTCTTTCAAAAAATTAAGTTTGGAGTTAGGTGGGAAAAATGCGAGTATTGTTTTCGATGATTGTGATTTAGAAAAAACAGTTAATGGTGTTACTAGGGCAGGTTTTCTCAATCAAGGACAGGTTTGTCTGTGTGGTAGTAGGATTCTAGTACAGGAGAAAATTTATGATGAATTTATTGAAAAATTTGTTCTTAAAGTGGAACAAATGAAAATTGGAGATCCTAGTGATGAAGAGACAGATTTGGGTGCCTTGATTTCTCCAGAACATCTATCAAAAATAGAAAAATACATTCAGATTGCGAAAGATGAAGGTGGAGAAATTCTCACAGGAGGTTATCCTCAATTATCTGAAAAGTATAATTCTGGAAATTGGATTTGTCCGACAGTAATCGCAAATTTAGATGTGAATTCACGTTGTTCGACCGAGGAAATCTTCGGACCTGTGGTAACCATACATAAATTCAAAGACGAGGGAGAAGCTATTGAAATCGCAAACAATACTAGGTACGGTTTAGCTGGAAGTATTTGGACAGAAGACCTGGAAAAAGGAAATAGGGTCGCAGAATCAATTGATACAGGTATGATATGGATTAATACTTGGTTACATAGAGATTTGAGAGTTCCTTTTGGAGGAGTTAAAGATTCAGGAGTGGGTCGAGAAGGAGGGAGATGGAGTTTAAATTTCTTTTCTGAAGTAATGAACATTTGTACTAAGTTCAATTAGTTATCTTCGGCCTTTTCTACCTTTACTTCTTTTTGATTTACCAGAATTGTATTCCCAATTCCTTCCTGATCTATTAGTCCAAGAACTAGGGTCAAAGTTAGACTCACTAGATTTTTGTAATTTTTTCCTGAGACCTCTAGGCAATTCTTGAATCGAGTGAACATCTAGTTTCAATCCTAAATCTTGTTCTAAACGTCGGATTCCTTCTCCTCCAGGGCCTATCATAGAACCTATAGCAGAATCATCGATATATATCACAGCAGCAGAATCTGTGACAAATTTAGCATGTTTTACAATAATTCCCGTCAATCTAGTCGCCTCTCTCTTTAGTTCCTCAGAAGCTAATTTCCAGGCAGGGTTACCTCCTTCTTCATTGGAACCATTAACAGGAACAACTGCAATTTCAGAGCCAAAAGCGAACATTTCATGAGTCAGACGATTAGAAGGAAACTCTTTGATTTCTATAACTGGGCGACTCAAATCAGATTCCATTCCAGTGGGAGCTCTAACGACCATCTTTAACTCTAGAACCTGATGAATCTTACCTTTTTCTACATGAATTACAGTATCTAATACCTGAGAAATTAAACCTAGTTCAACTTTTCCAACCAGTCTTTGAATTGCTTGAAGACCACTATTAGCATGAGTTACCCCAAGTAGGCCAACCCCTGCTAAACGAACATCCCCAAATATTTCAAAATCTCTAGCACGACGAACTTCATCAAATATCACAAAATCTGGCCTTAACAAAAAGATAATTTCTGCTGTTTTTTCTAAATCTCCTTCAAGTGGCGCATATTGAGTAACTCGTTGTGGAACTTGTAAATCTCTTGGAGACTCCATTGTTTTAACCATTGCACCTATTTCTGAATCTAAATATGATGCTATGGCCTGCGCAAATGTTGTCTTCCCAGAACCTGGTTTACCTACAACAAATATTCCTCGGTGATGGTTAGATAATCTATTTACAAGTTCTTTATCCAATTTGTAATCGGATAATGTTAGATTTGCTACGGGCCTAACAACAGTAATTTCCCAAGCATCAGAAAAAGGAGGCCAAGCACAACTAACTCTTAGATCTCCTATTTGCATAACTTTACATCCTTCTCTTTCGATTTCTATGAAGCAGTCAGAACGAGATGAATTTTGGTCAATAATTATTGAAAGATCTTCCGAAAGTTGTTCTAGATTTGGCTTATCCCATATATCCAAATCTAACTCGTTCAGAGAGAGAGACGAGATATGGCCACTCTTGACTCTAGGTTTACATTCCGCCTTTAAGAAAACAGTAGATACAGAATCGTCTATCAAAATTGATTCAAGAGATTCAGGTAATGAAGGATGGTCTCCAAATGACGCCATGAGTCTTTGAAACGCTACCTAGATTTGATATTTGGCTTAGTCACGGTAATAATGCTCAGATTAATGAACTGTGCTTTTGATACAAAAAATATAGTAAGACTGAAAGTATAATCATATTGCATAGGGGAAATATGGTGTCAGTCGGTATAATCGGACTTGGTGCATATGTTCCACCTAACGAAATGAGTAATGAAGATTGGATGGAATATGTAGATACAAGTGATGAATGGATTAGCTCAAAGACGGGTATGAAAAAAAGAAGAATTGCCGCCCCTGATGTTTGTACATCTGATTTAGCCGTTGAAGCATGTAAACAAGCTCTGGAGAACGCAGGATTAGAACCTGAAGATATTGATCTTATCATACTAGCAACCTCATCTCCAGATGTACCACTTTCTTCTACCGCAGGTATTATTCAGGAAAAATTAGGCTGTATTGACTGTGCAGCTTTTGACATTAATGCAGTTTGTGCAGGTTGGGTACATGCCTTGGATATTGGGAGTAGATATGTTGGAACAAACGGATATCAGAACGTGATAGTAGTAGGTTCTGAGATATATTCACGTATCTTAAATTGGAAGGATAGAGCAACATGTGTTCTATTTGGAGATGGTGCAGGGGCTGCTGTATTATCAGAAGTAGAAAGTGGAAAAGGAATAATTAGTTCTTGGTTAATGTCAGATGGTTCAGGTTCTTCGGTTATTGAAATACCTGCAGGCGGAGTTAGGAAACCATACAATTCAGAGAACTTTTCTGAGGGTGAACAATTCTTCCATATGGATGGAAGAGCCGTTTGGGATTTTGCAATCGAAGCGTTTCCACAGGCAGTAAATGAAGCCCTATCAAAGGCTGGGAAAAGTATTGAAGAAGTTGATTTGATAATTCCTCATCAAGCGAATATCAACATTATCAAAACAGGAATGGAAAAATTGGGACTTGGGATGGAAAAAACTTTCACAAATTTACATATTTATGGCAATACTGCAGGAGCCAGTGTACCAATTGCAATGAAAGAAGCCAGAGATTTAGGTTTAATCAACAAAGGAGATCTAGTGGTTACTGCAGCATTTGGCGGAGGTTTAGCTTGGGGTGCTAATGTAATTCAATTCTGATTTAATAATGATACTGAACCCATCCACCTGTTGCATCATCATGTTTCAAAATGGATCCATCTGAATTAAGACACCATACTTGTCCTGTTTCATCAGCCCAAACTCTCTGTCCATACTCGTTCACAGGAGTCCCCTCAGGAGGTGAAATTATCTGAGGTCTTGGAGGAGTTGGTAATTCACTAAGTAACGCATCAATATGAGAAGTATCTCTGATTTCGCTGACTTCATTTTCGACAGACGATTCGTCGACGATTACAGTTTCAACGTCTTCATCTTCTGTTTCTACTGTTTTAGTTTCAGAATTAGAACCTGACATCCCCTCATGTGGATAATCGACTTCAATGACTTCATTTTCTTCTGTTGTTTGATTTTCTGTATTATCCGGTTTTCTACGCAATACTATGACACCCAAATAACCAAACACTGCTAGGATAATTATGCCTCCTGAAATTGCTAATATAAATTGTAAATTTGTCTGGAAGTACTTGTTATCAGGATGAGAGTCAGAATTATCTCCAACTCCATCAGAATCAGAATCTATCCATTCTGTCGGATTGACTGGGAATAAGTCATCAGAATCAATGTATGAATCGGCATCAGAATCGGCAAGTAGAGGATTGGTGCCTAATTCTATCTCCTGAATATCTAAAAGACCGTCATTATCATCATCTGTATCTGCATTATTTCCTATCCCATCACCATCGGTATCTAACCATTCATTCGCATCTAATGGGCTCCAATCACTTACATCAGGAACATTATCACCATCATCATCTGTGTCTGTAATATCGCATTCAGAGTCTGAATCTGAATCCAAAGGAATTGATTGAGGGATGAGAGGATCAGTTTCACAAATAATCTCTAACGAATCTGTCCAACCGTCATCATCGTCATCAGTGTCCGCATTATTCCCAATTCCATCTGAATCTGTATCAATTGATTCGTTGGGATCTGTTGGAAAATCATCATACTGGTCTAATACAGAATCATTGTCATCATCAGTATCTTCAATATCGTCTTTACATCCGTCACCATCAATATCTGTAGTTGAATTACTAATCCATCCTATAATCCCAGGACTGCAAGAATCAACAGAATCTAATCTGCCATCACCATCATCATCAATGTCATCGACATCAACGACTCTATCTGAATCTGAATCTAATAAGCAATCTTCTATCGAAGTTGCTCCCTGAATAATTGTTATATGATTTATTGGACATTGTGATAGATAAGAACTACCAACTGAATCAGTGTAAAAATCATACGGACTAATTTCTTGAGATGATTGGCCTTCAGTTGAGACATAATATCCTATATCTGCATTCAAACACGAAGACTGCCCGATGTTAGGCTGGTAAGTCCCAGGTGAGCATGGAGTTTGAGAAACAGACATTTTCTCAGACGAAAAATGACCGATGTCAACTGTAATACATGTTATTGACTTTTCATCCGGCTGATATGTACCTTTTTCACATTCAACGTAGTTTGACTGACCTTGATTCGGAACATATGCACCTACTGGAGAATCAATACATGACTCCTGCCCCTCAGATGGTTGGTAAGTTCCCTCCAAACAAATTTGTGGAGAGGATGCCCCTTCAAATTGAACGAAATATCCTGACTCAGCATTCAAACACGCATCAGAACTTGTTTGAGAAGATGCTGAATTGTAAGTTCCAGGTGAGCAAGGAGTCTGCATTGTTGCAGCATTTATGTCCACGTAATACCCTGGTTCAGCATTGTAACAACCAATCTGCGCAGCTTGGGGTTGGTAAGTCCCTTGAGCGCAGGGTTCCTGACTAGTTGCTTGATAAGAATTAACGAAATAGCCTGAATCAGCATCCAAACAGGATGATTGAGCAGAGTTTGGTTGGTAAGTACCAGGTAAACACACTAATTGATTCGAGGAACCATTAACTGGAACATAAAAGCCGGGACTAGATTCTAGACATGATAGTGAACTATTTGAACCGATTTCTGGGTTATACGTACCTAAAACACAGGCAGTTTGAGAGGTAGATGCATTTGTGTCTACATAATATCCTGCATCCGCATCTAAACAACTCGTACTCGAGGAATAGGGTTGGTATGTTCCGATTCCGCATGCAGTTTGGCTCGATGATGCATTTGTATCTACATAATACCCAGGATCAGCAGCTAAACACCTAGTCTGGCCAGAATTTGGTTGGAAGTTTCCAACTGTACATGGAGATTGTGAAGTTGATGCTAATGCAGAAGTGTAATATCCAGGACTTGCGTCCATACAGCTACTCTGCCCTGTGAACGGTTGATATGAACCGGGATTACACGGTATTTGGGATATTGATGCCTCGTTAGGAACATGATATCCGGGTGATGAGATTATGCAAGAAACTTGACTCACATTTGGCTGATAGGTTCCATTTGAACATGGTGTTTGATCTGGAGAACCTGATACAGAGGTAAAATACCCTGCTTCAGTATCTATACAACTTGTTTGTGCAGTTTGATTTTGGTAAGTTCCAGGCTGACAAGCAATTTGACTTGTCGCCCCTATCGTGTCAACATAGTAACCTAATGATGCAGGAGTCTGAACAAAAGAACCATATGCAGATGTATAATATCCAATAGATGTAGTTAAACAACCGCTCTGCCCAGTAAGACCTTGATATGTTCCCGGTGAACATGCAGTTTGGGAAATTGCGCCTTGATTAGCTACGAAATATCCCTGAGCGGCTGGTGTGCATGAAGAACTACCATATCCAGATTCAAAAGTGCCTACAGAGCATAAGACTTCATTTACACCAATTTCAGCATCAATTGAAAAATTATCATCTCCAATAATCATTGAGTTGTCAGCGTTAAAGTATGTCAACTGGATTTGATATTCACCTGATAGATTAACAGAGGAATTGAGACTTTCAATAACAATAAAGACATCACGAACTGAAGAACTGGATGTTGAATTTGTCGATACACTTGTACCATTTGTTGTAGTATAATCAATCAAAACCATTGACTGATCATATAGTGAAATATTCAATTGATGATTCTGTGAAATTATGGAAACAAAAATATGGTGTGATTTATCAACATTAACTTTGTAGTAGTCGTGAATATCATTTTGACTGCCGATTCTACCAGTGTAACTCGCACTGGTTGAACTAAGGTTGTTTGCCGATGAAAAAGAGTTTCCAGAATCTCCAGTAGTCATTGAGACATAACTACCAGGATTTGAAAGCAAACAAGATGAGGACTGAACAGATGGTTGATAATATCCTTCAGGGCATGAAGATTGATTTTCTGAAGCCATGTTGTCGACATAATATCCTGCAGAAGCATCCACACAGTACGATTTACCTATCTGATGTTGATATTCACCTAAACCGCATTCCGACTGATATAGTGCAGAAAATATAGAGTAATGTCCTGCAGAGGATTCGGTGCAATCAATTCTTCCCCAAGAACCTAAATCACAGTTCATCCATCTAGTAGGATTATTTGGATATGGGTCATCAGGTGAAGGAACTCCATCTCCATCATCGTCCCCGGGCATATGAACATCTAGATTATTGGAGATACCATCTCCATCCATGTCCTGATCAGAATAAGAAATCACTGAGGCATCAAAGTCCATTAAAAAAGGAGATAATTTAGAAGTTGTAGTGTTGTCAAATATCTGCTCCTGCTTACCCCAACAAAATAATTGAAAACTTGAATCAATAGAACATGTTGATTCAGTACCTGAAGAAATTGCAATTACATTTGTTAGATTGACATATTGCGGTGAATTTGTATTTGAACCAGTACAACCACTTGAGGAAATTACGGATGAACATTCACCATTTCCAAGTTGACCATACGTATTTACTCCCCAACAACTAACTGAATTATTATCCAAAATTGCACAAGTATGAGAACCTACGCCATCAAGGGAAATAGCAGTCCTATTAACAGGTAAAATAATCGGAATAGAGCCACTAGTCAGCTCACCATTTGAAGAAGAAATTGTATATGAATTACCCCAGCAACTGATATTGCCTGAAGAAAAGATAGCACAAATACTAGAACCCGGGGTGGTAATAGAAACTGCTCTTTCACCGACTGAATGATTAACAATCACTGGAACGTTACTATTTGTTGTTGTCCCATCAGCAAAAATTCCATACGAGTTGTCTCCCCAGCAAGAAATTTCACCAGTGTTCAATAAAGCACAAGTAAAATCATTACTACTTGAAATAGAAACTGCTGTTTTATTCAAACCTATATCCACATTTACTGGAGAATTTCTATTGATGTTAGTACCATCACCTAATTGTCCCATGTTATTCCTCCCCCAACAAGAAATAGATCCATCATCTAGAATCACACAGTAATGAGAGTTTCCAGCCGAGATTGCAGCGGGAATATTTCCACTAAGATCAACATATCCACTCAGTAATTGTTGATTGCCTAATCCAAGTTGACCATAATTGTTGAGTCCTGAACAAAATAAACTCTGGTTTGTCAACAAGGAACACTGACCAGAAATTGAAATTGCATTATTCTCTGAAAATATAGGAGAACCATTGGAAAATAATACAGTGGTGCCATTTTCAAGAACTAATTTAGGAGAACCAGAATTCAACTCAAAAACTGAATGGGAAAATACACTTCCTCTTTCGGAACCAGGAGAATTAATAGCACTAGAACTTCTAGAAACTGTCTGCTGATCAATATCTTCGACTTCTTCTAAATCTACTGAAGAGTCGAAAATTCCCATTACTGGAACTAGTAAAAAAAGAAGACATATACCAATTGGAAGACTCTTTCGAGAGGACTGAATGTTCGACATACATGGCTAGCGTACATCTCGAGAATATGACTATTACTCTGAACTGATATACCAATGTATCAGATTGATAACACTTTTTCAGCTATCGGAGAGATATCAACGCCTGCCATTTCAAAAGCCATTTCGACAGAGTCAAAAGGCGTTTTCGAGTTACGACTAGCCTTAGCTCTTGAGCTAATAATTCGCCATGCTGCTTTCTTCCCTATACCAGGAATTGATTCCAATTGTTGTTGAGAAACAGAATTAATATCTAGCCCTATCTCAACTCCTGAAATACTTCTCATTCCATGACCAGTTACCAGAATATCGGATTCAGTTTCTAAAGGTATAAGATAGGGGACGCCTACTAATATAGGATAAGCACCTATCTGTCT
>Ga0181585_10005970_pt1 | contig 10479 bp, 8 predicted proteins | sample 071ome_29_FD_132469 | JGI IMG/M metagenome (GOLD analysis project Ga0181585, IMG submission 132469) | Coastal salt marsh microbial communities from the Groves Creek Marsh, Skidaway Island, Georgia - 071407BT metaG (megahit assembly) | ecosystem: Environmental > Aquatic > Marine > Intertidal zone... | reverse complement strand
GATCTGAAATTGATTGATCTAATTGGTTTTGTGCAACATTATTTTGTTTAATTAAACGTTGATAACGAGCAACTTCTTTTTCGTATAACTGTAATTTTGCTTTTTCACTTTGAATAGTGGCCAGCTCTTCATCGCGTTGCTGTGATAAAAAGATATCATCAAGCTTTGCTAACACGTCACCTTGTTTGACGACTGTGCCGACTTCAGCCACCCAAGTTAAACGACCCTCAATCTCCGAAGAAATGCGAGCATCGTATTTACTTATAACGGATCCGGAATATTGAGCTGTAGGTGCCAATTCTCTTACTTGGGCAATATCGACAACCACGGGCTTAGTGCGAGCAGGTGGACCCGCAGCAATAGACACATTTGCAAAGAATAAAGTCAGCAGCACAATAGCTGTTGAGTGAATTAATTGACTCATTTGAATATTCATAACTTATGGGAATTGTACCTTATGCCATTCCCATGCATACAGTACAACGTCACTATATCAAAATAGTGACAAATATACCTGTATTTAGTTTAACTTAATGCGCCTGAACAGCTACTGCCTTGTCCTGCTGTACACCCATAGCAGTGGTTGCCAGTTTTTATATTTAACTCATTGGTCTCGGTGGCCGATGAGTCTTTTAGATAAAAGGAGTGATGGCTTGCATTACGTAAGGGTTCTGCAAGCATTTGGTTGAAATCACAATCATAAAGGTAGCCTTGCCAGTCGACGCTGATAGTGTCCTTACACATGACAGTGTCGAGGTTGGCCAACTGGTGGCTTTCACGCAGTGTTGTCATATAGCTATCAAAGTGACCAGTAGATAATAGACTGCTACCAAATCGCTGAATAGGCATATTAGTAATTACGAATAGTTTATTGAAGACGATATTGTAATCTTCAAACAGCCGTTGCTTATAATCTTGTTCAAGTTGCAATTGGCAGGGTGGTAATACAGGGCCGGAAGGATTAAACACTAAATGTAAGTCAAGACTGTCTTCAGTGCCGTAACCTAAAGAATTAAGCTTTTGTAAGGCTTGAATGCTAAGTGAGAACACCCCTTTGCCGCGTTGCTGATTGACATTTTTTTCTGTATAGCAAGGCAATGATGCAACAATTTCAACTTTGTGCTGCGCAAGAAATTCTGCCAAGGTCTCTTTCTCTGGCTCAAAAAGAATAGTTAAGTTGCAACGATCACGAACAGTAATGCCAAGTTTATGTGCTATTTGTACAAGTTCGTAAAAACGCGGATGTAATTCAGGCGCGCCACCCGTTAAATCAAGTAATGTAATTGGATGTTGTGAAATATAATCAATCACCAAATCTATGGTGTCGTCTTGCATCATTTCAGTTCGTGTCGGTCCTGCGTTGACATGACAATGTGTACAAGATTGATTGCATTTGTAGCCAAGATTCACTTGCAAGGTTTTTAGTTGCTTGCGCTTAATGGCAGGAAAGTCGCCAGGAAATAATAAATGTTTAGTATCTCTCATTGAATGACCTAGCTGCCTAGTCTCCATTGTTGATATTTAGATAACAAATTTGTTACACGATTGGTTAATTTTGCACGACGCCACTTGCCTGAAACCATACGATTAATTTCACTTTTTGTAGGGTAAATATGAATTGTTTTAAGGATACTATTTAAACCTAGACCATTTGTTTTTGCTAAAACAAACTCAGCAATTAATTCACTAGCATGTTCACCAACAATACTTACACCAAGAATTCTGTCTTTATTGCTGGGTGTTATGACTTTAATGAAGCCTGTCGTGGCATTATCCGTGATGGCGCGATCAATATCATCCATAGGGAAAGTAGTGATTTGATAGTCAATATCATTATTTTTGGCTTGAGCTTCGGTGATTCCTAAGCTGGCAATTTCTGGGTCGGTAAACACTGCGCGTGGCAAGTTATTAAAATTGCATTTAAATTTTTTCAAAGGGTGAAACAATGCATTGAAGGCGGCATACCATGCTTGATGAGAAGCCGCATGAGTGTATTGCATGTCACTAGTGACATCGCCACAAGCATAAATATTCGGATATTTAGTTTGTAGTGTCTCGTTGGTAACAATTTTCCCTTGCTGGTTAATTTCTAGATCAAGATTTTCTAGGCCATCAAGATTTGCTTGTCTGCCGGTCGCAATGAGTAAATGAGTAAAATCAATATTTATTTGTTCATTGTCTTTGTAGCCTGTAAGTGATTGTCTGCCGTTACTATTAGAAAATGACTTAGCAGAGAAATCGGTCAGCAAGTTAATGCCATCATTTATTAATGATAGCTCAACTTGTTCTGCAGCTTGTATTTCTTCATTTGGTAAGATTGTAGAGCGTCGTTGCACCATGGTGACATCAGAACCAAGTCTGGCAAAGGCTTGGCCCAGTTCACAACCAATGGGTCCGCCACCAATAACTAATAGCTTTTCTGGTAGCTGTGTTAATGACCAAACAGTATCTGTAGTTAAATAAGGAATCTGATCGAGGTTATCAATAGCTGGCAGTTTGGGTGTTGCGCCAGTCGCGATAATAATATTTTTGCTTGTTAGTGTTTTTCCGTTAACAGTGACTTCCCATGGCGATATTACGGTGGCCTCACCTTGTTCACAGTCAACACCTAGCTCACTATAACGCTGTACTGAATCTTTGGGCTCGATAGTAGCAATTTTGTTTTTGACACGATTGATAATGTTTTCAAACTCAACTTCATAATGTGCATTGCTTAATCCAAAGTGTGAGTAAATTTTTATATCTGCTATAAATTTTGCGCTACGCAGTATTGCTTTTGAAGGTACGCAACCAGTATTTAAACAATCGCCGCCCATGTTATGTTTTTCTATTAATGCCACTTTGCCTTGTAGTGTGCTGGTAGTATAAGCAGCTACTAAACCAGCAGAACCACCACCTAATACAATCGTGTTATATTGAAAAGATGAAGGTTTTTTAAATGTTTTGTAAACACGTTGATTGTTTATAAATGACATAATGCTTTTTGTTATTAATGGTAATAAACCGAGCAATGTTAATGCGATCAGTAATGAGGGTGAGGCAATATCTTTTATTGAGGATATTTTAGCTATCTGTGTACCGGCATTAACATAAATGATTGTGGCGGGAAGCATGCCCAGTTGACTAACCCAGTAGAATGTCCAGGCTCTGATAGGTGTCAAAGCCATAACTAAGTTAATTAAAAAAAATGGGAACACGGGAACCAGGCGTAGAAAGAGTAAATAGAAAGCACCTTCTTTCTCTATTTTCTTGTTTATTGTTTGTAAGCGGTCAGTAAATTTATTTTGCACAAAGTCATGCAGAAAATAACGCGACACTAAAAAGGCAAATAAGGCGCCAATAGTTGAAGCAAATGAGACTAAAATAGTGCCATTTAAAAGACCAAATAGCGCGCCGCCTGCCAGCGTGAGTATGGCCGCGCCAGGGATTGAAGCTGCTGTTGCCACTATGTAGATAGCAAGATAAATAGCCGCAGAGCTAATTGGATTGTTATTAACGAGAGTAAGTAGCTCGGCTTGTTTGTTCTTTAATTCATTGAAAGACAGATAACTGCCGATATCGGAATAGATTACCGATAAAATAATCGACGCAACAATGATTAAAAATATTATAATTCTTTTCATGCCAAGCTTGAGATTGTATTCACCTGTTGATAGACCTGCACAGTGTTATCAAGCTTACATGATGTGTTAGGAATTTGTTCAAATTTTAATTAGTGAAGCTATGATTTGTTCTGATGCTTTGTAAAAACAACATAAAATTATTGTGTATTCACCTATACAGTGCTCTTTTTCATTGTTTTTCTTTGTCTCTTAACATTCTAAGTAGTGCTACTCTAATAAATCAGGCCTAACATAAATATTATTAATGGATTAGTCAGGAGTTTATGCATTTATGCGCTTAGTTAGTTGTGAGTATGAAAATAAAATTTGGCTGGGAGTTGAGCTGGGTGATCGTATATTTTTACCTTATCGCCATCCAAAGTGGGATGCATCAATAAACTCCATGCTGGCATTAATCGATGCAGGTCATGAGATGTTTGATAATTTGAAGGTAATCGCTAAAGACACTGAGGACTCACATTGTGTGGCGACTAAAGAGGTGACACTGCTTTCTCCTATCCCAAGACCAAGGCAGAACGTGATTTGTTTGGGGCTAAATTATGTTGATCATGTCTCTGAAACAACAGGTGCTAGTAAAGAAGAGGTTAAATTGCCACGTTCTCCTATAGTTTTTACTAAAGCGGCAAATAGCATGAACGGTCCTTACTCTGATATTGAGATAGATACAAATGTTTCTGCAAAAATGGATTGGGAATCAGAGCTAGGTGTAATTATCGGTAAATCGGGCTTTGGGATACAACAAGAGGATGCTATGCAGCATGTGTTTGGTTACACCGTAATTAATGATGTGACAGCTCGTGATCGTCAAAAATGGCATAAACAATTTTATATAGGCAAAAGTTACAAAGGGTGTTGTCCTATGGGTCCTGCGATTGTGACTGCTGATGAAATTCCTGATCCCCATAATTTGCAATTACGCAGTTGGGTCAATGGCGAACTAAAGCAAGATTCTAATACAAAGCATCAGATATTTAAGATTGCCAATGTTATCTCAGTTTTGTCACAAGGCATGGAGTTAGAAGCAGGCGATATTATTGCGACAGGAACGCCTAGCGGTGTGGGTTATGCGCGCACACCTCCTGAGTTCTTGATGCCTGGTGACGTTGTTGAGTGCGAAGTTGAGAATATTGGCAAAATTTCAAACAAAATTACTCAAAGAAAATAAATTTTAACGATTAACCCCATTTGATCTGCATTTGGTCTCAGTTTATGCTGACTAAATTCTTACATTTTAATAATATTGCAAGACTAAAATAATAATATATCTCAAATCATACGGGGGAGATGCATGATTCAAGATAAAATGCTTAAGCCTGTTGAGCTTGGTTTCCAGGGGAGGGCGGGTGAGTATTTTCGTATTTGGATCGTCAATATTTTACTCAGCATCTTATCACTGGGTATTTATTCGGCATGGGCGAAAGTAAGAAATAAGCAGTACTTCTACGGTAATACAATTCTTGATGGTTCCCCGTTTGAATATAATGCAAGTCCAGTAGCTATTCTTAAAGGTCGTCTTGTTGTTGTAGCTATACTAGTGATGTATTCGGTCACTAAGTATTTCTATCCATTGGCTGAAGGTATATTTTTAATTCTTTTCTTCTTAGTGTTACCGTGGTTAGTCATGCGTAGCATGATGTTTAATGCACGCTATTCTTCTTATAGGAATTTAAATTTCTCTTTTAACAATAATCTTTCTGATTCGGTTAAGACATTTATTGGTCTTGGGTTGTTAATCCCGTTGACTTTGGGATTGATCTATCCTTACTACATGCATGCTATACAAAAATATCGTGTAAATAATCATGGTTATGGGCAATATATTTTTCGCTTAAAAAGTGTTGTTAAGGCATTTTACAAATACTATTTGCTTGCCTTGCTCATATTATTTGCGGTGATGTTTATTGCTGGATTACTGACAAGTTTAATTTTTGGTGCCTCAATAGGTGTGCTACTTGGTTCAGGCGAACCAGGCACACAACCAGGACTTAATCCGGGGACGGTCCTTTCTATTTTTATGATGTTAGGATTTTATTTAATAGCATATTTAGTGGCAGCGGCTTACGTTAAAGCAAGAACATTTAATGCTGTGTGGTCAAACACAAGTTTAGAAAAAGCGGCTCGACCTATGTTCAATACACCAGATGTCCCCTTGATGGCGTTTAAGGGAAGCTTAGAATTTAATAAAATGTTTTATATATATTTTACTAATACTATTGGCATTATTTTAAGTGTGGGTTTATTAATCCCCTGGGCAAAAGTGCGTCTTGCGAAATATAGAATTGAGAATTTACATGTTGCTTCTCTTGCAGACCTTAAGGTAATTACGGCACAGCAACAAGATCAAGTCGGTACTATTGGAAGCGAAATGGGCGATATACTTGATATCGAAATAGGGATGTAATGAAATTTAATGCCATCTATTATGATGGGGTGCATCCCGTGGCACAAGATGTCACGTTATTGGTCAATGACTCTGGCATAGTCAAAGTGATTGGCGAGGAAGTGTTATATCAATGTCAATGGAAGGATATTGATGTCAGTAACCAGTTGGGTGAGACAGTTCGTTATCTCAAATTTCCTAATGGTGCTAAATGTGAATGTCATGATCATCAGCAAATAAATCAGCTAGAAAAACGTTATAACTCTTCTGTATTTAGCTTATTTCTACATAATTTAGAATCTAAATGGCAAACTGTGCTAGTCGCATCACTAGCAGTTGTTGCATTTACTTTGGGTATGGTGGTTTATGGGATTCCCGCCTTAGCCAAGTCAGTTGCTGAGGCGCTACCAGTAAGTGTTGATGAAAGCATCACTCAAGGCACATTAAAAATATTAGACGAAAGGATTTTGTCTGCTTCTGAACTTGATAGCGCAACTAAAAATAGAATAGAAGAAAAATTTCTGGACATGGTAGAGCATGCTGAGGATGAGCACACTTACCATTTACTATTTCGAAGTGGGTTGGGTGCTAATGCATTCGCATTGCCCTCAGGTCATATAGTAGTAACAGATGAGCTGATTGAGATGGCTGATCATGATGAGGAAATATTGGCTGTTTTAGCACATGAAATTGGTCATGTTGTACATGAACATGGCTTGCGATCTATATTGCAAAGCTCTGCCGTTGCATTGTTACTTACAGCAGTGACGGGTGACATTAGCGCGGCGAGTGGATTTGCTGCAGCAATGCCAATTATTTTATTAGAAACGAATTACTCGAGAAAATTTGAATTAGAAGCTGATGCATACGCACTTGATTATATGAAAACTCATAACATTGATACTAATCACTTTGCGACAATACTATTAAAGATTACAGGTGAAAGCGGAGAAGGAGAAGCTAGTCCGTTTGATTATATTTCTACACATCCTGCAACTAAAGAACGTATCCAGCCATTCAAAGATAACAGCTTATTGAATAAATAACCTACAAATATACATACAACATTCTAAATATATTTATATGCTGCATGCTATTAAAAAACGCTGGCACGATGAAGGTGGCTATCGAGAGCTGTTATTGATAGCTGTGCCACTGATATTAAGCACAGGTTCTTGGAGCTTGCTGCTGTTTTTTGATCGTATGTTTTTATCATGGTATTCATCTGAAGCTATAGCCGCAGCAATGCCCGCAGGTTTGGCTAGTTTTGCCATGTTATGTTTTTACATAGGAACAGCCGCTTATTTGAATACATTTGTTGCACAATATTATGGTGCCAATGAAGAAAATAAAATTGGTGCAATTGTATGGCAGGGGATTTACTTTAGTTTTACATCTCTATTATTAATTATTCCGGCCTACTTTTTAGTAGGATATTTTTTTGCCTTAATTGGGCACTCTGAATCTTTGCAGGTTCTTGAAACTCAGTATTTCCAAATACTGATGTATTCCGCGTTACTACTTGTAATTAACAATACTCTTGGGAGTTTTTTTTCTGGGCTTGGCAAAACAGTTATATTAATGTGGGTCAATATCCTAATTACTGTAGTTAATTTGCTTCTAGATTACATATTTATTTTTGGTAAATATGGTTTTCCTGAAATGGGTATCCGTGGAGCAGCATATGCGACAAATATTGCAATCTTAGTTGGGTTTGTAGTGTTTGTATTGCTCATTTTTACAAAAGCTCATCAACAACGATTTCAAATTTTATCTTCTTGGAAATTTCAATATTCATTATTTAAACGCCTTATTTATTTTGGAATGCCAAATGGCGCAAGGATGTTTATTGACATGTCTGCTTTTACTGCATTTCTTATGTTTGTTGGCACGCTAGGCACTTATGAGTTAGCGTCAAGCAATATTGCATTTAATATAAACGCCTTATCATTTTTGCCAATGTGGGGGTTAATGATTGGAGTAGCTGTCGTGGTTGGGCAGCGATTAGGTGAAGGAAAACCTCAGCTAGCAGAAAAAGCAACATGGTCAGGTGTGCATATTGCATTACTTTTCTTTGGTAGCTTAGGTTTATTGTATATATTAATTCCTTCAGTATTTATTTATCCATTTACATTAAATGGTGGACTGCAAGATTTAGAAGGGAGTCGAGAATTAATTATTGTGCTATTGAGATTCATCGCGTTTTTTGGATTGTTTGATGCGATATGGTTAGTCTTCTTAGGTGCTCTTGAGGGTGCGGGCGATACGCGTTTCATTATGAAGGCGAGTTTTATTATTTCCTTTGGATTGTTAGCATTACCTTGTTATTTATATATTAAATATTTTGAAGCCGATTTATTGGTACTGTGGACTGTGATAACAGCCAATGTTGTCATTTACTGTCTTGCGTTTTATATACGTTTCAAGCAGGGAGGCTGGAAGAAAATGAGTGTGATTCATTAACACTCAATTGTTTATTTTCTGAGTAATACTTGTTTGTTCTTAGTGCATTGAGTGTGAGCAAATGGTGCAAGATATTACTTTACTATTCATATATGTCTTTAAGTGCTTGATATTAAAGAAACGCTTTTTTGGCATAAGATCTGCAATTACTTTTATGTGCTTAGTAATAAGCCTCCCTCTTTCTAAGCATCTTTTATCTAAGCCTAAATGCCCCGTCACATTTGGCGGGGCTTTATTCTAAGAAAAACATATCACACATTATCCAAACGATAGATTAAATATATCGTCATGTTCAATATATTATAATTTATTAATCGTTAAATTTACGTTAACTTGAGGCTACACAGAATTTAATGGAAGCAGTTTGGTGAAAGTATTTATTCTTCGTATTGTGGGAACGCTGTCATTGGCTTTAGGGGTTGTAGGTGCCTTTTTACCTTTGTTGCCATCGACATGTTTTATTTTGCTCTCAGCCTGGTCATTTAGTAAATCATCACCACGTTTCCATAACTGGTTAGTGACGCAATCACCCTTTTCTCAATCAATCACTAATTGGCATCAACATCGAGTTGTTGAAAAGAAAAAAAATTTTTAGCAAGCGCCTCTGTTATGACTTCATTTGCAATAACGGCTTGGTTCTTACCTCACCTATGGATATTAGTACCATTAGGAATAGGAATGACAGGCTTGTTAATCTATTTATTAACTCGTAAGAGTGAAGTGTTTATGGGGGATAGTAATATGCCTATGTCAGCGCACAGTCACGGATTGCATCAGCAAGTAAATTAAATTCAGCTTTTCTAACGCTAGATTTGCGCCAAACTAAACCAATCTCGCGATAAGATTTTTCTTTCAGATCGTTGGTGACAACTTTCGTATGTTTAAGAATGCCACTGTCCACTGCCATTTGAGGCACAAAAGTAATACCCAAATCACTATCAACCATTTGAATCAGAGTATACAAACTCGTAGCAGAAAACTTACTTATCTTTTCTTTTTTACTTAAATTGCAAGCGCTCATGGCATGATCACGTAAACAATGACCATCTTCTAATAACAAAATGGATTCTTTATTGAGTTTGTTGGGTGAAAAGTTTTTAGGATCAATAAGCTCAGTGTTTTTTCGGTATGCGAGTTTAAATGGGTCGTTAAACATGCTTACGGACTCAGTATTAATTAGGTTCATTGGTAGTGCTAACATTAATATATCCAATTCGCCATCAAGTAATAATTGGTGTAAGTGATGCGTTTGTTCTTCTTTTAAGTAGAGCTCTAACTTTGGGTAATTTTTACGAATCGTTGGCAAAATACGAGGTAATAAAAACGGTGCAATAGTTGGAATGACGCCCATTTTAAGTGTGCCACTTAAAGGTTCCTGACTTGATTTAGCAATATCAACAATTCCTTCTAAGTCGAATATTGCTAACCGTGCCTGTTGTGCGACTAATGTGCCTGTGGATGTAAATACGACACTACGATTCGTACGATCAACTAAGGATGTATTAAGTATGCTTTCAAGTTCTTTAATTGCCACACTAAATGCCGATTGTGTGACAAAGCAAGCCTCTGCGGCTTTGCCAAAATGTAAATGTTTCTCCAGCGCGATGAGGTAGCGAAGTTGCTTAACGGTAGGTAGATTGACCATAGGTAAAATGCATCATAGTAATATATTTAATCTAATTTACTCATACAGGGTTAGCATTAAAATAGCTATCACTCCTCTCTAATGTTCATTGCTCTAGCAGTATCGACTACACTCCCTACCTGAATAAATATTTGCTAGAGCAGTGTTTTTTTGGACTCATTTACTGCGTTAGGTATGATCCCATTTTGCCAAAAGTCGTTTTCTTATAGTCGTCTCCGTGGCGCGTGATTAATAAACCAGAAAGCTGAAGTTCATCTGCTATTTGTATAGATTTGTTAGCGCCAAGCACCATGAATGCTGTCGCCCATGCATCAGCTTCTGCAGTTGACTCATTAAGAATTGTGACAGAGGCAAGTTCGTGCTTAATT
>Ga0181585_10005965_pt1 | contig 10483 bp, 9 predicted proteins | sample 071ome_29_FD_132469 | JGI IMG/M metagenome (GOLD analysis project Ga0181585, IMG submission 132469) | Coastal salt marsh microbial communities from the Groves Creek Marsh, Skidaway Island, Georgia - 071407BT metaG (megahit assembly) | ecosystem: Environmental > Aquatic > Marine > Intertidal zone... | reverse complement strand
GTCAATAATGTAAGTAAAAATTTTTTACTTTTACAAAAAAATGTATTCATCATATTAATAAATTATTTGAATTGCACACTGGTCAATTCATTTTAAGTTAATATTTTATTTACACAAAGTATTGCTCGTTTGAAAGGGCAGTTATATCAGAAGAACTAAGTTTATGTCTAAACATAGATAATCCTCTAACATATACTGGTTCTGCGTCCCATGATACACTAGCATTGTCCGGTAATTTACCAACTCTTACATTTGTTATATAATCTCCGAATGTCAAATCTATTTTATTGTTTGATTGAGATTGGTTACTATGCAAGACTCCATTTACGTACAATGAAATTTTATACTTACCCGCTGCATATACATCCTCAATTACCAATGCAATATGATTCCAAGCATTAACATCACAAGAAAGTGCCCATGCTGAATATACTGACGAATTAGCATTAGTAATTTGAGAGGTATTGTGCAACTTTAACGATTTAGGTGATAACAAGACACTAATTGTAGATGAATCTGACCCCCAAGATGCCCATGTTATTTTAGAATTGTTAGTGTTAAACTTAAAAAATCCAGACAATGAAATTGCATTCCTTTGATTTGGTTCGGATGTTGTTCCGACACCATCAATATCAAAATATGTTGGTGGTCTTAATTTTACACATTTTTTATCTAAAATATTTGCATCCGTGTTTTGGTCATATCCTTTAATTGTTGCATCATTGCCCCGTAATCCCATGTCAGTTAAAGTGGAAGTTCCACCGAAACCATTCATGGGATAATAAGCAATTGGTAATGTTTTTACATTAGATGATATTGTTCCGTTTGCCAATTCAGCAATTTCTTCATCCGAAAGTGCGTATGTTTTATATATAGCAAGTTCACGAATAGCTCCGTATGAAGCTTCACCAACAACAGGTTTTTTATCTTGACTGACAAGATTATAGTCACCTACTGGAAATCTTCCTTTCATTGTACCATCAATATACAAGTACAAATATCCCGAGTCTAACTTAATAGCATAGTGTTTCCACTCTTTATCGGTGTGGTCAGCACCCGGATTTTTCGCATCATTCAGGTTAACAAGTCGGTCGAGAAACCAAGTCTTTTTAAACCTATTGCCCTCTGCACCTACTTCAAGTGCAAGTGTCGATCTGAGGTTACTAATGTTGCCCACAAGTATTGTCTCCGTAAAACGAAACCCTCCTGCGGTGGATGAGTTATCAAATAAAACCCTTTCGGAAAAATATCTCCCTTTGGCTGCCTTCGGAAACCAGTAAAAAGAAAGAGTAAATTTGTCACTTGTGAATAATTCAGTGTTTTCTATTACAAATCCATAACCTGGTTTCTTATGTGGTTTAGCCGCAGCCCAAGGTGCAACAATGTTAAAAGCACTTTCTCCGGCAACGTTTCCCCATTGTTGATTCGGTGATCTTGAATCTGCACTACCGTAAGATGCATCTATATTTGCCATTGGTGATGAATCCGAGTGTGACAATTCTCCATAATTTCGGTTCAATCTGTAAAATAAATCTGGTGAAGACTTACCTGATGGTGCTTCAAGTGAAATTCCCAATGGCAAACTACTTACGACTGCACATCCATCACTTGCAATGCTTGCTGAGACATTTAATGCAACCATTGCTTTTACTGCTTTTAAAAAAGTGTCATTGTTTGTTATAGTAAAAGAAGTTCCATTTATTGTGATAGATGGACTACCACTTTGTTCAAGTAATTTTTTTACTTGTAATGTTGCCCACGATACATCGAGTTCACACTCGGAAAATTCACCATCTGAATTGAAATCTGTGTTTGTCGTATAATTTAATGCCATTGTTATATCTCCCAACTAATTTTTTGTTATGTTTATAAATATTGTTTTTATAAGAAAAAAATTTAATTTATGTAATTTAATTTAACTTTAAAATCTTGTTTAAATGAAACTTCATCGAATGAATCCGAGTTTAAACAATTTCTCTCTGCAAACTCCCATTTTTTAAGGTTAGATATAAACTTACTTATCTGCTTATCACTCAGAGCAATATTACACTTTGTATAATCCATTGTATCGTTAAAGTTAGATTTTCTAAAACATATGTATGAATTGATAGATTTTTCTTTTATATCCCACATTGTTAATTCGTTTTTTGTATTCCAATCTGCTTTACGGCAAAATATTTTGTTTCTCTCGATCATTTTTTTTTCGTATGAATCAAATAGATTTAATGCCATTTCTATTTTATTATTATAAATACAAGGAATGTCGTTGTTTTTACCACGAACATGGTCTTGGTGTTCTATAAAATTGTTGTTTATATTTTTTTCTTGAATATTGTTATTGCAAAATCTTTTGTATAAATCTTCATCATCATATCCATATGTTAATATTTTTTCATTAAATCCATTTACATTTTTAAAATCTTGATAATTACAGAAAAATTGACCGTTGATATGAACTTGATTTTCGTTTGTTGTTTCCCAATTTCCACGATAAAATGTTTTGTCATAAAGTACATGATTTTCAAAGAAATTCGGATGTAGTTTTATATCACAATCTACTTTTAAGATTTTATCGTAATTTACAAATTTAAAAGCAAGATTATATGCATGAGTTAATATCCAATACTTTTCACCTACAACATCAACAAATTTTATTTTATTTTCCGAATTTAGATTCTTTATTGAATTCCAAGAAAAATTATAAGAACTCCAATTTACAATAATAATTTCTTTGACTTCACTTAGTTTCAACCAAGTTTTTATCGAATTTAATAACAATTCCGGACGGTCCATGCAACAGGTAATTAAACTCACACCACTTTTCATTTATACAATTCCCAATTTATTCTCAATATAATTCATTTTTTTATCGTTTAAATCTGCGTTTGCTTTTAATTTGTTTGGATCAAAAAAATCTGAAGTTAAGCAGTTTTCTTTATCAAAATTGTATTTTTTATATTTTGATTTAAATTCTGTGTATATGTTGTATAAATAAATCATCGTTGTTTTGGAATATTTTTTGTGTTCAAGTATATTTGTCAAATATGCAACAACCATTTCTAAATGTTCATGTTTATACTCTGCATATAAATCTCCAATAAATAAATCTTCCATACCACCGAGGTCTTTTGCAAAATAATTTGCTTTATTTTCACCGTTTTGTGAAATATATTCACAAAACTTTTTATCACAAATATAAAACTTTCCAATATAATAAGGTTTACTAAAGTTTATATCAGATTTTTTACATTTTAATTTTATGTTTTCGTTAATTGCCCATTTATTTAGAGAATCAAACGATCTCAAAAATGTTAATACACTTCCAAAATAATCTAAATTTAATTTGTTGAAAAGAATAATATTAGTCACAAGTTCTTCGTTAAATAAATCTTTTTTAATAGTGTTCGTTAATCCAAATTTTTTATGTTCGTATTCAAATATATTACAATCAATTTTATACAAGTAATCAAAATCGAATCTATTTACACATTCCTTTATCATTTCATAAGTTTTAATTGATAACATAGAGTAATCTTCTTCACATGATAAATATAACTTATTATTTTCTAATTTGGTATAATCTGATCCGGCATATATCTCAACTACACTAATATCGTTGGATTCAAGTAATGATTTATACAAATTTGTAGTTTTGAATTTACTCAATGATTTTTTATCTTTTTTGCAAGTATAAATACAAACTAATTTATCAGTCTTGTTTTTCACAATTATCTATTTTTTCTATAATTTCTTGCATTCCTTTTACCAAAAGTGCAATCATTGAATTAACAGACAAACCATATACATTTTCTTTATTTATATCATGTAATTTTGTAACACGAAACAAAGCATTTGAAGGAAAAACTGATCGGTTTTGTTCATATTCTTTTCGTGTTATTTCATTGTGAATAGTTCTGTACGAATTTTCTTCGTCAGAAGGAACTACTACAATACCGACATCATCATTTGAATTTTCTAAACAAACAGGTACCACATAGTTTGACATAAATTCCATCAACTGAGACGCATTTAGTTTTAACGATTGATCATTTTTAGATTCAGTTACATTTATTTTGCTAATCAGATCAATTGCAGTTTTGCTAGGTTTATTATTCAATTCACCCAAATACCTTTCGTCTGCATTAAATCCTTCCATTTTATTTCTTCAGTTTGCACATATAATTATCACACTTACAAGTTTTTTTTGTGTTTCTAGTTTCCCACTTCCACACAGAAGTAACCATTTCTTTCAATCCAAGTTCTGTTTTCCAATTTAATAGTTCATAAGCATAACTCGGGTCTGCATAAATTGCTTCTACATCTCCACTTCTACGTTCTCCATAAAAAGTATTTACTTTTAAATCATTTTCTTTTTCAAATGTATCAAGAACTTCTTTTACAGAATATCCTGTTCCTGTTCCAAGATTCACGGGTTCTGCACTCAAACATTTTTCTGCGGTAACGTTTAATGCTTTTACGTGTGCTTTTGCTAAATCTACAACATGAAGATAATCACGAATACAAGTTCCATCTTTTGTATTATAATCTGTTCCAAACACCGTTAATACATCTCGTTTACCACTTGCAGTTTGTGCTATATAAGGTAATAAATTATCAGGAGTACCATTTGGTAGTTCACCAATTAAAGCACTTTCATGTGCACCTATCGGATTAAAATAACGAAGTAAAATACTATTATAGTTATATTCTTTGTGGAAATCTGTTATCATTTGTTCACAGATTTGTTTTGTACGACCATAAACACTTTCCGCAGGTTTTTGTGGTGTTTTTTCTGTAACAGGTAAATCATCCGCCTGACCATAAACAGTGCAACTGCTACTAAACACTAAGTTTTTTGCTTTGTATCGTTTCATAGCACGAAGCAAGTTATTGGTTCCTGTTACATTGTTGTCATAGTATTTGCTTGGGTTAAGCATACTTTCTCCGACACTTTTACAAGCAGCGAAATGAATTATTCCACAAAGTGTCAGTTGATAATATCCAATTACTCCCTCTAGTTTAGTGTAATCACGAATATCATATTCAAGAAAATCCACAGATTTATTTGTAATTTTACGAATACCATCAAGCACTTTTAAATTTGAATTAGATAAATTATCAATTACAACAACTTCATAATCCTCGTTTAACAATTCAACTACCGTATGACTACCTATGTAACCAAGTCCACCCGTAACTATTACAGTTTTTTTCATCTCACCAATCCCGTCACAATTTATGTTAACGTATCATACCTGCGGCCAATGTTTCGTTTGTTTGTTGGTCTACTAATATGAAACTTCCGTTTGCACGATTTTCTTCAAATGAATCAAAGCAAATTGGTTTACTCGTTTTAATACTAATTCTTGCAATGTCATTCAATCCAACTTTTAATGATTGATCTTCCGATTTGCTAAATGTATTAACATCCAACGTGTAAATCTTTTTAGTAATCATGCAGGTTACTTCGTTACTTCCGTGTTTTAAAATATATTTTTTACGTGGAAGCATTTGATCATCGGACATCCAACATATCATTGCATCAAAAGTCTGAGAAACTTTAGGAAGATTATCTACACGTGCAATTAAGTCCCCACGACCTGCATCGATATCATCCTCTAATTCAAATACCACACTTGACGGTGTACTTGCATGAATTAGTTCATCCTTATACATATGAATTTTTGATATACGTGTTTCAAATCCACTAGGTAAAATACTTACTTTTTGGTTTACTTCAAATGATCCACTTATAATTTTTCCCGCGTACCCACGGAAGTCGTGAAATTTATCACTATGTGGACGAATTACAGTTTGAATATCAAATCTTGCATCAACCAAATTATTATCACTGAAAATTTCAATGTTGCTCAACATTCCAAGAAGATGACCACCCTTGTACCATTTCATTTTTTGCGACTTTGTCGTTACATTATCTCCTTTTAATGCAGAAATAGGAATAAAACGTATATCACTACAACGAATTTTTGCACTAAATTGTTTTAAATCATTTTTTATTTCTTCAAACTTTTCTTGATCATAATCAATTAAGTCCATTTTATTTACCGCATAAATCACATGAGGTATTTTCAATAAACTTGCGATAAAAGAATGTCGTTTAGTTTGCTCGGAAATTCCTTTACGAGCATCCACTAAAATAATTGCTACATTACTTTTACTTGCACCTGTTATCATATTACGAGTATATTGGACGTGTCCAGGTGTATCTGAAATGATAAATTTGCGATTTGGAGTATTAAAATAACGATATGCCACATCAATTGTAATTCCTTGTTCACGTTCACTTTTAAGACCATCTGTGAGATATGCGAGATTAACTTCATCTTCACCTTTCTTTTTACTCGTTACACGAACTGCTTCGTATTGATCTTTCATGACACTTTTTGTATCGTAAAGTAAACGACCAATTAATGTACTTTTACCATCATCAACACTTCCCGCAGTTGATAATCTCAACAACTCTATTTTTGATAAATTAGTTGGGGATGGTGTTGGTTGCTTATTTTTTGCTTTGTTTTTATCTTTCATTAAAAATAACCCTGTTGCTTTCGATCTTCCATACTTGTTTCTGACTTTTTATCGTCACCACGAGTTCCTCTTTCTGTTGTATCTGCACTCGCAACTTCGGCAATTATATCATCGATATTATTTGCTTCACTTTCACACGCACCTGTGCAAGTTACATCTCCGATTGAACGAAATCTTATTTTCTTTTCAACTAAGTTTTCACCGTCTTTCAGTTTTATGTAATCTGCATACGCATACCAAACGCCATCACGTTTATAGCATTTTCTTTTGTGAGAAAAATACAAAGAAGGTAGTGAAATTTGTTCTTGCTTAATATAATTCCAAACATCTAATTCAGTCCAGTTGCTTATAGGAAACACTCTAAAATGCTCACCTTGGTTTTTTCTTCCATTAAACAAATCCCAAATTTCAGGACGTTGATTTTTAGGGTCCCATTGACCAAAATCATCACGGTGTGAAAAAAAACGTTCTTTTGCACGTGCTTTTTCTTCATCTCGTCTTGCACCACCGATACACGCATCGAATTTATGATTTTCAATTGCATCAAGCAAAACAGGAATTTGTAGTTCATTTCGTGTTGCACCTATACCTGTTTCATCGTGAACCAAACCTTCTTTAATCGCATCGTCAACCTTACGGTCAAACAATTTTACTTTATACTTTTCAAGTATTTCGTTTCTGAACTTTATTACTTCAGGAAAGTTATGTCCAGTATCTACATGTAGTGCTACAAATGGAGAATTCGCAGGATAAAATGCCTTTGCAATTAAATGCAGACATACTAAACTATCCTTCCCCCCACTGAACAATAAGCATGGATTTGAAAATTGAGCAGATGTTTCTCGTAATACGTGAATACTTTCTGCTTCTAATTCTTCTAGATGTGTTAAGTTACATTTTTTCATTTATTATAATTATTAAAGTGGTTGGTTTATTATAAAATTAAATAAAATATTTGCCGAATATTCTATAGTTTTATCAGTTGTATCAATTATTAGGTCCGGGTTACTTGGAATTTCAAACATATTTAAACTTTTATCCATATTTTCCGCATCGGATTTATATAATTTTTTGACATCTCTTTTTTTTACTTCTTCATCAGATGCTTTTATATAAATCAATAAAAATTTATTCCCAAGTATTTTCTTTGCATAATTTCTCATTTCCTCGGTTGGTGATATAAAACAATTTATAGTGCTAATTCCGTTTTCTAAAAACATCTTAGAAACTTCTGCACATCGTCTAATATGCTCTGTGCGTGAATTTATTGTAAGATCCAAGTCTGAATTTAGTGTGCTTCGTAAATTGTCACCATCTAAACATTTTACTGCATAGTTTGTATCATAAAGCATTTTTTCCACGGATTTTGCTAATGTGCTTTTTCCACTTCCACTATTCCCAACCAACCAAAATGCAAACGATTGTCTTCCACGAATTTTTTCGTAATTATCAATTGTCAAATATTCAGTTGGAAAAAATTTATCACCATTTCCCATATCTATAAATATTTGATTTTTACTTTTTATAAAAATTATTTTTTTTACATTTAACCTTCTTAAATCTGTTAAATATCCAATGACCAACAATTACAACCCAAGGTAATGCTGGTAGTATTTTCATCAATACCATAGCAACACAGTGTGGGCAAATCATTTTCTTTTTTCTAACTCAAATTTCTTATCCCAATCAACTTCACCAGTTTCATTTATATATGGTGGTGGTGGAATATCGACTTTATTGCTATTGTAATAAACAACTGAACCAATTATACCCACAAGTAAAACCACTCCAATAACAATAAACATTGTTGTTTTGTTTTTCTTTGGTTTTTCAACAGGAGTCGGACTTGGTTTAACAGGGGTTGGTGTTGGTTTAACAGGAGTCGGACTTGGTTTAACAGGAGTGGGACTTGGTTTAACAGGAGTTGGTGTTGGTTTTGGTTTTGGAGATGGTGTCGGTTTTTCGGGAGTTGGTGTTGGCATCGGAGCATCTTTCATTAACTTCTCAACATCAATGACACCATATCCCCATGAATTATCACGACCACGAGTTCCCTTATCGTGTGTGTATTTAAGAAGATGCTCACGAATTTGTGCGACTGTTTTACAATCATTCATACCCGTTGCTTTTTCTTGCTTACGATGCTTTGCAAGCATCAAACAAATAACACCTGTAATAAATGGACAAGCCATACTTGTTCCACTTAAACTAGCATATCCTTCGTTAAGATATGTACTATAAATTCCGACACCAGGTGCAGCCCATTCTACTTTTTCTCCACGACTTGAAAAATATGCAATTTTTCCGTTTTTATCGTATGCAGCTACCGCAATACTTTCATCAAATGCAGCCGGATATCCAACCCCACCAAGTCCACTATTTCCAGCCGCACATACCACAGGAATATTCATTTCGTATAATTTCTTGATACGATCATGCATTTGCTTATTTGCAGTTGGTCCACCTAAACTCATGCTTACTACATCAGGTTTCACTTCAATTGCATAATCAAGAGCATCGCACAATCCTGTGTAACTACCACTTCCATCTTTTGCAAGTGCTTTTACAGAAATACATTTTGCTTCAGGTGCAACTCCGACCATTCCTATTCCGTTGTCCTTCGCACAAATAATTCCTGTGCAATGTGAGTGATGTCCATTTTCATCTTCTATGGGTTCACCAGGAATGCAGTTTTTACCAGGTATAGCATTATCACCAATATCAGGATGCACAGGATGTCCAGTGTCAATTACCATTGCAGTTATTCCTTCACCTTTTGTGATGCTCCATGTTGCAGGAACATTTAACTGTTTCAATCCCCAATCAATTCTTTGACTAAGTGTACTTAGTTCTTCGTCAATCTCATATTCTGGTAAAAAAGTTTTTACTTTTTCAAATCGTCTTCTTCTTCTCATTTGAGTTCTCCCTTTGTTTATATATCATTTGTTCCAAGTATTTCACGGATGCGAAGTTTGATGTTCTTGTTTATTATTGAGTTATTACAAGACAGAACTACTGACATTTTTTCACCAGCACTTTCGAAAAATAGATGAGGTTGCACTGCAATATTACCTACGTGTAAGTTTTCATCTGTTGTATTATCCGTTTCGTATTGCTTCATCCATACAACAGGTGGTGTTCCGTGTAATACTGGTTTGTTTCCGTTTACTTCACCCGGTATCATTAATAGTAATACAAACTGTTTTTCATTATCAATAAATTTATTTTTATGTTCTTCATCATCATTTTCTAATACTAATTTTAAAAATTTATATTCTGTTTTTAATTTAACAATTTCTAGTGTGTAAATCTCGTCAGATTCTAGTATGATGTCCAATTTTGTCCAGTTTCTATATGTCTTTGCACCAAATAATTGGTGCTGAACTTTGTTTAATCGCAACCCATTATTTCCTTTGTCACCTTTATCACCCTTTGATCCTTTTATTCCAGAGTCTCCGATTTCACCGACATCACCAGGTAATGCTATTTCTATTAATCCAGGTAGTCCTTTGTCTCCTTTATCTCCTTTAATGTTTGATACAAGTGTGTTTCCTGTGTTTCCTTTTTCCCCCTTTTCACCAAATTCACCAATATTGCCAGTTTGACCTTTTTGACCTGCTTCACCTTTTTCACCCGCAAGTCCCGTGTACCCTCGTTCACCAGAGTCTCCAGTTAAACCATCTAAACCTATACTTCCCTTACGTCCTTTGCTTCCTTTGATACCCACATCACCTACATCACCAACAGAACCTTTTCTACCATCATCTCCGACAGGTCCTCTAAATCCACGCAGTCCTTTTAATCCAAGTTCACCAATATCTCCGTCATCTCCAGTATCACCCTTTTCACCGGTTACTCCCTCGAAATTATTAGTAGATAATTGTGCTTGTACACCTTGTGCTATTTCGTTTTTTAATTTTTCTTTTATCACACG
>Ga0181585_10005964_pt1 | contig 10483 bp, 10 predicted proteins | sample 071ome_29_FD_132469 | JGI IMG/M metagenome (GOLD analysis project Ga0181585, IMG submission 132469) | Coastal salt marsh microbial communities from the Groves Creek Marsh, Skidaway Island, Georgia - 071407BT metaG (megahit assembly) | ecosystem: Environmental > Aquatic > Marine > Intertidal... | reverse complement strand
TCCTGATTCTCTGGGTGTCTTCCCGCTCAATATTGCTTTCCTTGAAGGTGTACAGGTCGTTGGCGATCTTGTTGAACAATCCCTGGAAGGCATCTTCGCTGCGCCGCATGCGAGGGTCGTAGCTGAACTTGCTGACTACTTCCTCGTACTCCTTATCTATCCATGTTACCCCGGTGGAGTCCTTGATATTGACATGCAGGCGCATGGTCTCGCCGTCCGATTGCAGAATTGTGCCGGTTATCGCGAGGTCTGAGCTGGAGAGATCGCCTGGGACTACCCTGACAACACCCCAGTTGCCGCTGTTTTGCAGAGCATTGGCCAGTTCATAGGAGGTAAAGTAGGTTTCTGCCATTCGCACATCGGAAAAGGTCAGTTCCTCTCGGTTGCGCGGCATATCATCCAGCCCAGGTTGGAAAATCGCTATTCCGATATCAAGCAGTTCATCTTCGGGAGTGCTGGCGTTGTCACTGACAATAGGAGTGAAGGTAGTGCTTTTCACGTTTTGTGTAGCACAAGCACTGACACCCATCATTGCCATAAGGATGAGTGCATATTGAATCAGTTTGTTCATGCCTTGTACCTTGTTTTTGCCTGTCTGCTCTGGCCGGCAATTATTTACGGATTTAATTGCTCTTTGTACTACTAGTAAATTGCTGCCATTAAGTAGTCATTAAGTGAAATTTACTCTGTGCTGAGCCCCGTGTAAGCCCTGTATTCATCCCACAGTGCCTCTCGCAGTTCGGGGTCAGGTTCGCTCATGGCAGCTTCGCGAAGCTGCCTTGCCACGATATCATCGTTGGCACCGGGCGGAATGTCGTCAGGAACAGGGAAGGTTTCTTCCTGTTGATTGCTGAATTCGCCTTCCCGACGGGCATCGCCAATCATGATACCCCCGCCGGTTGAACCATCGGGGCCTGAGGCAATAACCAGTAGCTCAAAGTTGCCGCTTTCACCGTCACCTTCACTGCCGCCGCCACCGCCGCCGGTAGCCATGACGTCACTGCCAGCCTCGTCTGCCTGGGCCTGGACTCGCTCACGTTCGCCCAGGATCATGCCATCGAATTCTGCAAAACCTTCATTGAGTCTCTCGTCCAGTGCTGCTCGGCGTTCTGCGGCGGTCATTACCTGGCCGCGTCCAGCTTCCAGTTCCGCAAAGGGATCATCGCCACCGCCCTGGCCTCCTGAACTTTCAAATATGCCGCTGTTCTGGCCGTTGCTGCCGCCCTGGGTGCCTGACTCAAAGCCACCGTTGCCTGCCACCTGGGGAGATGAACTTCCATCACCCGACTGCTGTCCGTCCTGCTGCTGACCTGCCTGTTGTCCCTCGGAGCCCTGAGCGCTGGAGGAATCGGCTCCATTTTGTCCGGCTACCTGCGGAGACGACTCGAAACCGCCCTGAGATGACTGCTGCCCACCTTGTTGCTGTCCAGCCTGCTGACTCTGAGACTGGGAGCTCCTCGAGCTTGATGAGTTGGAGCTTGAAGAACTTGAGCTTTGACTGGGCACACTGGGCGAAGAGCTCGGCATTCCTGAAGATGTGCTCGGCATGCTGGGAGAGCTTGGAGAGCTTGAGCTTGGCATGCTCGGCGCCGAGGATGACGAAGAGGAACTGGACGTGCTCTGACAGCCGGCCAGGACAATGGCAGAGATGCCAATCAGAAGTCGCAAAGTTTGTTTCGGTGCTTGTTTGACTTTGTTTTTCATCTCAAGTTCTTTCTGTATACCTAAAGTCCGCAGATTCAGTACAGTCCAGGCGGTTCAGGGGAAGATCCGGAACCAACTATCCTCCGCCTATGGGCCGGGGAGGTCAACCGTTTTGAAGAAAATATTAGGCATTATTCCCAGCCTTTTATACCAGTGATTCTGCATGTTTCATGCTGAATCAGCCCTGAACACTTTTGAGGCGTAAACCTCATGAAAACTGTCTACGGAAAGGAGGCTGTAATCGATGGAAATCCAGTGTTATTCCATTGTCTTGGTGAGCATCAGGTTGCCAAACTCATCACAGTCAACGTTCCAGCCGGGTTCTATCCAGGTGGTAGCATTGGTTTCCAAAATCAGCGCGGGGCCATTAATTGAATCCCCTGCAAGCAGTTCATTTCTGTGAATTAGCGCTACGGCTTCTTTTATTGCATGTACTGTCTTTTCTTTGTAGGGGCTCAAGGACCCGGCTCCCTGGTCAAGCCTGGCCAGTGTCGGCGGCGCTTTTTTCTCTTTAACCCCCACACGCACATTGACCAGCTCGACCGGGCTCTCCAGGCGATGTCCATAGCGCTGTTCATGGAGTGCATGGAAATCATCAGCGGCCTGCTGGCGTGCGTTGAAGGGGACATTCAACGAGGATGACTGTCCTATATAGCGCAGGTCCAGGCTTCTTTCAATATGGCACTCTGCTAAAGAAAAGCCCTCATTTTCAATGGCTTGCAAGCCTTTCTCTTCGAGCCTGAGAAACATGGCATCGATTGACTCGTCTTTAATAGCCTCTAAAGGTGCCTGGTGAGTAAGTGACAGCTGGCGTTGTACCGGCGCCAGGAACATGCCCATGGCCGAAAGAACGCCACCGTGCACAGGCACCATGGCCTTTTTCATGCCCATGGCATCGGCCAATGCACAGATATGCAGCCCACCGGCCCCTCCAAAACAGCACAACCTGAAATCCTGGGGGTCGTGGCCCCGCGCTACCGAGATGACCCTGAGCGCCCTGGCCATGTGCTCATTTGCTACCTGGATAATGCCTGCCGCGGCCTCTTCAATGCTCAAGCCTAGGGTTTTCGCCAGCGGCTGAATGGCAGCCCTGGCGGCGTCGAGGTCCAGGGTCATGCCGCCGCCAAGGAATTCTGAGGGAATTAACCTGCCAAGCACTAGGTTGGCATCTGTAACCGTGGCTTTATTGCCACCTTTTCCGTAGCAGGCAGGCCCAGGACTGGCACCGGCGGACTGTGGACCCACCTGGAGAAGGCCGCCGGCATCCAGGCTGGCGATCGAACCGCCGCCAGCCCCGATGGTGTGCATATCCACCATCGGAACGGCCACCGGGTAATTACCAATATGCCCTTCACTGGTGAGCGTAATAGCGCCGTCCATAAGGGCTACATCCGTAGAGGTTCCCCCCATATCAAAGGACATCAGTTTCTGATGGCCTGTAAGCCTGGCCAGGTAATCCGCTGCAGCCAGTCCCCCGGCAGGGCCTGAAAGCAGTAAATTAACCGACTTCATAGCGGCCTGGTCCGCGCTTATTGTGCCGCCAGTTGACTGCATGATGGAAAGCCGGCACTTGGATACACTGCGTTTTAAGGTAAGTAAGTAATTGCTGACTAATGGGCCCAGCGATGCATTCAGCCAGGTGGCGATGCCGCGCTCATATTCCCGGTATTCCGGTAGCACTTCATGTGAGCTGCTGATGAAGGGCGAGTAATCGAGGCGCTCTTCCAGGTAAGCTGCAACCTCCTTTTCATGGGTGTTGTCCAGGAATGAAAACAGCAGTGTTATGGCGATAGCCTGCGGTTTTTGGTCGGCAAGCTGCCTGACGACACTGTCCAGAATTTCCGTATCCACCTTTTCCAATTCCCGCCCCTGGCTGTCCAGGCGCCCGGCTGTTTCAAAACACAGCTCCCTTGGTACAGGTGGTGGAATGGGCGGTGTTTCGAGCCGGTAAAGTTCAGGTCGGGTTTGCCTGCCAATTGTCAGTAAATCCCGAAAACCGGTATTTGTAATAAAGGCCGTTGTTGCCCCCTTACCCTCAAGTGCGGCATTGGTAGCGACGGTACTGCCATGCACAATGATGAGATCCCCTTTGTCGACGGCATCCTCTAGACCCATTTCCCGAATGCCCTGTAGAATTGCCTCCTCCGGAGCATGGGGAGTAGACAGCACCTTATGGGTCCTGAGCTGGACATCCTCTTCGTTGTTTACAGAGCGCATTAGGACAAAGTCAGTGAATGTGCCGCCTGTATCAACTCCCAGAATCATGGTACTGCTCCATCCATTTGGTTTACCTGCCGCCATTTCAAGCAGCAGCATTATAACGAAACAATACGACCTATTTGTGACAGCCTTCTTCCTTTCTTATGCCTGAACTTCCTGAAGTTGAAACCACTCGCTGCGGCATAGAGCCGCATGTGCTTGAGAAAAAAATCCGCAGTGTTGAACTACGTGAGCGGCAATTGCGCTGGCCGGTTCCAGCAAACCTGGGCGACTTAGTGTCCGACAGAAAAGTGCAATCAGTTGGGCGAAGGGGTAAATACCTGTTGATTGATACCGGCAATGGCACAGTCATGATTCACCTCGGTATGTCCGGAAGTCTGCGCATAGTGCCGGGCAAAACACCGGCTGAAAAACATGATCATGTTGATTTCAGACTCCAGGATGGCAATGCACTTCGCTACCGTGATCCACGAAAATTTGGAAGTATTCACTGGATAGAGGGCGATCCGATGGAGCATCCACTGCTTGTCAGTCTTGGGCCGGAGCCGCTGACCGGGGAATTTGATGGCGACTATTTGTTTAGGCAGTCAAGAAAGCGCAAGGCAGCCGTGAAAACTTTCATCATGGACAGCCATGTGGTAGTTGGAGTTGGCAATATCTATGCAAACGAAGCACTGTTTCGATCCGGAATAAGGCCGGCCCGGGCGGCTGGCAGAGTCACACGAGAGAAGTTTGAGTTGCTTGCTTTCAATATCAAGCAAATTCTTGCTGAGGCAATCAAGTTGGGGGGTACAACTCTGAGAGATTTTATCGGCGGAGATGGGGAGCCTGGATATTTCAAGCAGTCTCTCAACGTTTATGGGCGGGGTGGATTGCCATGCCGAGAGTGCAAGAGCATTTTGAAGGAAATACGTCTTGGCAAGCGCTCTAGTGTTTATTGCAGTCAGTGCCAAAAATAATCGAGAGGGGTCCCATAAAATTGTGCCAGGTAGATGTATACCCTTACGATTGCCACCCGCTCTTTGGCAGGTAAAGAATTTTATGCCTAAGTATCAGCAGTAAGCTGGCGATATTTTTCCATGAGCTCTTCCTGGGACTCATTGTGCGAGGGATCAATCGGGATACAGTCAACTGGACACACCTCGACACACTGAGAGGTTTGAAAGTGGCCCACACACTCGGTGCATTTTTTTGGATCGATGACGTAAATCAACTCTCCCATCGAAATAGCATCGTTCGGACATTCGGGTTCGCACACATCACAGTTGATACATTCGTCTGTGATCATCAGGGCCATCAGGAAAACTCCTCCAACGCCTTGATGACGGGTGGCGCGACAAAAGAAGAAATGTCACCGCCCAGGGCCGCAATTTCCCTCACCAATGTTGAGGAGATGTAGGAGAACTCTTCATCCGGTGCCAGAAAAATGGTTTCGATGGCAGGGGCAAGCTTCCTATTCATGCCAACCAGCTGAAATTCGTATTCAAAATCGGCTACTGTGCGCAGGCCGCGCAGGATCAGGTTGGCGCCCTGGCTCCTGACAAAATCAGTAAGCAGACCTTCGAAGCCGGTGACTTCAACATTCTTGATATGTGCGAGCACTTCGCGCGTGACATTGACCCGTGTTTCGAGGGGGGCATAGTTCGACTTTTGCTTGCTGGTCCCCACAGCAACAATGACGCGGTCAAAAATACTGGACGCTCTTTCAACCAGGTCAGTGTGACCATTAGTAATTGGATTAAAGGTGCCGGGATAAACCACAGTTTTCATGACTGACTTCCATGATTGAGACAGGGCTGCGATTATACAACAGGGGTTGGGTCACTTCATTTTCGGTGGTACATCTGCCCCTTGAATCTGCTATGGTTGCAGATGCTTTCCAGTAAGTAACAATAAAATAAGCCGGGCAAATCCTTCATGCAGCAATCTCACGAACACGAAAACTGGTCGTCACGCTGGCTGTTTATTATGGCCGCCGTCGGTTCGTCAGTGGGGCTGGCCAATATATGGCGCTTTCCTTATACGACCGGTGAAAATGGCGGTGGCGCATTTGTTTTTGTTTATATCGCGTCAGTATTCTTTCTCGCCTTGCCACTGGTCATAGGTGAATTCCTGATTGGTAGGCGTGGCCAGGACTGTCCGACCAATTCGCTGAAGAAACTGGTGATTGAATCCCATGCCAGTTCCTTCTGGGTCATCATAGGTTATATGGGCATTTTTACTGCCAGCATGATCCTTTCCTACTACAGCATGATTGGCGGAGAGACTATCTTCTACGCGGTTAAAAATATGCTCGGAACTTTCCAGGGGGTATCGCCTGAAGAAGCGACTTCGATTTCCAACGGATTCAATAACAGCTGGCTTTCTGTGCTGGGTGCCCACAGTCTCTTCATGGTGATCACGATATATATCTCAGCCAACGGCATATCAGGCGGCCTGGAAAAAGCCGTTAAATTTATGATGCCTCTATTATTTCTGATCCTTGTAGGGATGGTTATCTATGCGATGGCGGCAGGTGAATTTAAGGCTGCTGCCGCATACTTGTTTACCCCGGATTTCAGCCGCCTGAATGCCGGGGTTATAGTCGATGCTTTTGGTCAGGCCTTTTTCTCAGTCAGCGTGGGGGCTACAACCCTGATGGCTTACGGCTCTTACCTAAAGCGGAGTGACTCCATTTCTGATTCGGCGGCCATCATTGTTTCTGCCGACACCATCGTTGCTGTGCTGGCAGGACTTGCCATTTTTCCCATTGTGTTTGCTTATGGGCTTGATGCAGGTGGAGGGCCAGGCCTAGTATTGAAACGATTCCATTGGCATTCGGCAACATGCCCGGCGGCCTTATTTTTGGATCCCTGTTTTTTATACTGCTGGCTTTCGCGGCTATCACATCCTCAATATCCATGCTTGAGGTTCCTGTTACTTGGCTGACAAGCCGTGATAACTGTTCACGGAAAAAAGCGGCTATAGTCAGCGGCCTGGTGATATGGGTGCTTGGATTCCTTTCCGTCCTGTCGCTAAACAAGCTATCAGGTTTTCATCCACTAGGATTTGCCGGAATTGAGCAAACATTCTTTGGAATTTTTGATTACCTCACAAGCAACATCATGCTGCCTTTTACCGGCCTTATGACCGCGCTGTTTGTTGGCTGGGTGCTGCCTGAAGCCGTAACGCGAGAGGAGCTGAAGGTTCTCAACAAGAGTCACTTGTATCATGGCTGGATGATCATGCTGAAATACGGTGTCACTCTTGTGATGGGGATAGTGTTTTATAACCTGGTTTTCTAGGAGGCAATAGCAAAGCAGACATGGTTGAACACCTAGTATCAAAAAAGCTCGTTCCACCAAAATTCAAATACAGCCAGATGGTCAGGGCGGGTTCAAATTATTACTGCAGCGGACTAATTGCTCTGGACAATGACATGGGTGAACTTGTTGCAGGCGGCATCGGCAAGGAAACAGAAAAGATACTTGAAAACCTGCAGTTGCTCATGAAAGAGTTTTCTCTTGGTTTCGAACACCTCGCTTTTGCCAGGGTCTTTGCTGCCGACTTTAAGGATTTTAGCGCCTTTAATGAAGCCTGGGAGGCTCTGTTCAATTCAATTAATGTGCCGCCGCCAGCCAGAAGCTCTGTAGGCGTTGATGCGCTGCCGCTGGGAGCAGCGGTAGAAATAGAATTTGTTTTTTATAAAGAATAGCTTCTGCCTGAAACGCCAGACGGTCCTGGTGCGTATAATGACAGCTACTGCATTGCGTTGCCCATATCCTTGAAAACCCTTAACTGCTTTTTTCAAGCGGGGCTGAAGTTGCGAATCATTTCGTAAAGCTTCGCTAGGGTAAAAACCGGCCTGGGGTCGACAAGCAAGGCCAATCTTGTCAATTCATCACGATCATCCTTGCTTGAAGTTAACTTGCTGAATTCCTTTAATTCTGCGGCTAAAATATTAATGCTGGTGATTGGCCTTTAGTACACTAGCTCATGGCACTTCTAAAAATCCGTCAGAGATTTGAGCTTTTACTGATGTCTGGAAAAAACACCCTAAAAAATTTTAAGGTCATTCTCTTCAGGAGCGAAGGTTGTGATGATTACCTTCTTGTGTTCGATTCTGTGCGAGACAGGCATGCACCATGCTCTGCGCCAAGGAGTTGACCGTCTAGTGTCTTACACTTTCATATACGCCAAAATATACCTGTCCTCCCTTTTTATGTTTCAGGAGGTTCCAGTGCTTCGGAGTCTCAAGCGAGTCCAGCGGGCTGCCTGATTCAATATAGATCCGTGCGCCCTGTGAGAGAAAGTGCCCTGTATCGAGCTGGGTGATACACTGGTTAAGAAGGTCTCCGGAAAAAGGTGGGTCGAGAAAAACCAGGTCGAATTTCGCCAGACCTGAGGTCCCGTCAAGCCACTTTAAAGCATCTGCGGTTATAACCTCCATGTTGTCACAGCCAAGTGTTTTGCAGTTCTCGGCAATCCTCGTGGTCGCCTCGACGGATTTGTCCAGGCAGATTACAGATTCTGCCTGCCTTGAGCATGCTTCAAATGAGAGCGCACCGCTGCCTGCGAAGAGATCTAGGCATCTGGCTCCAGGGAGCTGCAGCTGCAGCCAGTTAAAAACCGTTTCCCGAATTCTGTCTGTGGTTGGGCGAAGTGAGTCAACATTGCCTGGGAAAGAAAGTTTTCTGCTGCGCCACTTGCCTGCAATAATTCGAAACTGGTTTTTATTACTGGAATGGCTGTTCATTAATTGCTAAATCAAATGGTGTAATTTGAATGCCTTTGCTGTAGCCCGGATTTAGGCTGACTCAGAGTCATTGTGCCAGAATTTCTGTGGTATAGCAGGAGCAGTGCTGATAGCATAATGACCCTTTATTTATGACATTACAGGCAGTGCTCACACATCATTGCTAGCGACGTATTTCATAATCCAGAACACCAATGATTCAGCAGTAATTTCATGTTTGGATTTGGCAAGAAAAAAGCCGATCAGCCTGATAGCACTCAAGTGCAAGACAGCAAGAGCGCTGAAAACACCTCCCTGTTCGGGCGTCTAAAATCCGGCCTGCAAAAAACCCGTAGCAACCTGGGTGAGGGTCTTTCTACTTTACTCTCCGGCAAGAAAGCAATTGACGCAGCCCTGCTGGAGGAGCTTGAAAACCATCTCCTTATGGCTGATGTGGGTATAAAAACCACGATGACAATCATTGATGAAATCACTGCCAGCCTTGAAAGAGAACAGCTTACTGATTCCGGTGCACTCTACACTGCCCTGCAGGAGCAGCTTCAGCAGATACTGGAAAGATGCGAGCAACCGCTCGAGCCGACAAAAAGCGGCAAGCCTTTCGTCATCCTAATGGTAGGAGTTAATGGAGTCGGTAAAACGACGACTATTGGCAAACTGGCCAGTCGTTTCCAGTCGCAAGACCTTTCAGTCATGCTGGCTGCAGGCGATACTTTCAGGGCGGCGGCTGTTGAGCAGCTTGAGGAGTGGGGCAAAAGGCACGACCTTCCTGTTGTTGCGCAGCATACCGGTGCAGACAGCGCTTCCGTTATTTACGATGCCTACGAATCGGCAAGAGCCAGGAATGTCGATGTGCTGATAGCGGATACTGCCGGGCGACTGCACAACAAGGACAATCTTATGCAGGAATTGGCAAAGGTCATTCGCGTGTTGAAGAAACTCGACGACGATATTCCCCATGAGATCATGCTTGTGCTGGATGCAGGTACCGGACAAAACGGAATCAGCCAGGCTGAAAGTTTTGGCAAGGCTGTCAATATTACCGGCATAACGTTGACCAAGCTTGACGGTACGGCCAAGGGTGGGATGATTTTCGCTATTGCCCGTCAGTTTGGCCTTCCCATAAGGTTCATAGGTATTGGTGAGAAGGCAGAAGACCTGAGGCCTTTTGTCGCCAGTGACTTTGTTCATGCATTGTTTGACCCTCCGCAGGAATAATCACACCTCTCTATCCAAAAAATGATCAAGTTTGACAGCGTCAGCAAGCGTTATTCTGGTGGCCACGAAGCCCTGCTGAATGTCGGTTTTGACCTTGGGGCTGGAGAATTTGCATTTCTGACCGGTCACTCCGGGGCCGGTAAAAGCACCTTACTCAAACTTGTCATGTGCATGGAGAAAGCCAGTGGTGGCCAGGTGATTGTTAATGGCAAAAATTTAAATCGCCTGTCGCGGCGCCAGTTACCTTATTTCAGGCGCGACATAGGCGTTGTCTTTCAGGATCACCAGCTCCTTTTTGACCGTAGTGTGTTTGACAATGTGGCACTGCCGCTGCTGGTGGCGGGCTATAGCAATGAAGATGCTGCCCGCAGGGTAAGGGCAGCACTCGACAAGGTCGGGTTGCTGAAAAAGGAAAACCAAAACCCCATTGCGCTTTCCGGAGGTGAACAACAGCGTGTCGGTATAGCAAGGGCCGTGGTCAACAAACCTGTTTTGCTGCTTGCAGACGAACCCACCGGCAACCTTGATCCAGAATTGTCAGCTGAGATCATGGACCTGTTCGAGCAGTTCAACCAGGTGGGCACCAGCGTGTTGATAGCGACCCATGAC
>Ga0181585_10005962_pt1 | contig 10486 bp, 7 predicted proteins | sample 071ome_29_FD_132469 | JGI IMG/M metagenome (GOLD analysis project Ga0181585, IMG submission 132469) | Coastal salt marsh microbial communities from the Groves Creek Marsh, Skidaway Island, Georgia - 071407BT metaG (megahit assembly) | ecosystem: Environmental > Aquatic > Marine > Intertidal zone... | reverse complement strand
GGTTTGACGACAACCTCGGCAAACGGTTTCATCGGATCAACCCAATGTCGGTGCATGCCGACATCGAAATCGCGGCCCGAAATGCGCTCTACGCTGAACCAGTCGATGAAATCGTCCGGGGTTTCTTCGCCCAGGGTTTGCAACATGTCGCGCCAGCTGGCGAGGGTCACAGCACCCCGGCGCAACAGCCCGCGCGCGACCGCTTCGATGCGCTGACGCGATGATGTATCCAAACTATCGGCTTCGTCGTCCAACAGTTCGGTCAACGTTCGGCTGAGATTGATTAACGGTAGGCTCAGGCGCGATATCGCCGCGGCAAACTCGGAGGCCGCTTCAAGCACGCCATCGATCAGCGGCTCACTCGGTGCTTCCAAGCTGTAATTCGCATTGGCGTCCGGATCGCGGGCATAGACTTGTTGGCGCACAAGCGCAAAAAAAGTTTCCGCCGCCCCGTTCGGCGCACCTTCTTTAATGCGATTATGCCAGCCGGTCGTCGGCAGCACCCGCGCGGCCCGCAACGCTGCGTCCAATTCCTTCTGAGCGGATTCATTCCCGCCGATGAGGTCTTCGATACGCAAGCGCAAGCCGCGCATTCGCGACTTCGAGCGCGCGCCGTCATCGGCGCCCAGCAGCCAGCGGCGTAGTTCCGTCGTCTCGAGGCCGGTCAGGTGCGCTGCGAACGCGCTATCGGCGGCATCGAACAAATGATGCGCCTCGTCGAACACGTAACGGGTCGGCACGGCACGCTCGATGGAGTCTTTTGTGATGGGTTCCGCGAGCACGGCTTCTTGCGCTGCGTTAATCATCACCAGTGCGTGGTTAGCGACGACGATCTCGGCCCCCTTGGCGCGGCGCACGGATTTTTCGATGAAACATTTCCGGTAATGCGAGCACGCAGCGTAAATACATTCGCCGCGGGTATCGGTGAGATCGACGGTGAGATTGCGGCCCAACAGATCCGTCAGCCAGGCGGGAAAATCGCCGCCGATCATATCGCCGTCGCGGCTTGCCTGCGCCCAACGCGCCATCAGCCCCAAGGCGACGGCGTTGATGTCGGTCAACGCACCGAGGCGCGCAATCGCTTCTTCGAAATTGAGCAGGCAAAAATAATTCTCGCGGCCCTTTCGGATCACCACCTTGCGGATTTTATCAACCGGGTCCGGATACAGCCGGTCCAATTCCTGATCAAGTTGGCGTTGCAGGTTGCGGGTATAGGTGCTGAGCCAAACGGTGCCGTTGTTTTTCTGCGCCCATACGGAAGCAGGCGCGATATAGCCCAAGGTTTTACCGATCCCGGTGCCGGCTTCGGCAACGATAAACGCGGGCTCGCCAACCTGCTCGGCAGGCGCAAACGCTTCGGCCGCCAGTTCCGCGTAAGCTTTTTGTTCTTCGCGTTCTTCGGCGGCCGCACCCAGCAATTGCACCAGCCGCGCGCGCGCTTCGACAGGCTCTACCGGCAATGAACCCAACGGTCCGCCCATGGTGCGGTCCTGCCATTCCTTGAGCCCGGTCCACACTTTCAAGCCTTCAGTGAGCTTGCGTTCGCTTGCGTTGACGTTCTGATCCGTGAGTGCGTCGAGGACGGCCTCTCCCCACAGCCAGCCGCCGCGCGCCATCGCGCCCGCGATAAAAACCGTGCTGCGATGAGGCGGGCGCTCTGGATCGGCAAGCTCGACCAACAGCGCGGTCGCCGAGGCGATCAGGCATTCGGCTTCCGAGTCCTTGTTTTGTGGTATGGGCAATCCCAAAGCTTCCGCCAATCCTCGCGGCGTCGGCAGGCAAAACTCAGCCGGGCGCACGAAGGCGAACAGTTCCAGCAAATCGAAAGCGGGAAACGCTTTCGACTTCAAGCGCTTGGCCGTCGCCTTGGCATGGCACACCAAAGGCGGCGTCTGACGCGCCCGCGCAGCGGCATCGGCGAGCGTGACGTCCTCGATCTCACCATCCGCGCTCAGCCAAGATGCACGGCGCACCCCGGCAATCAACGCGGGTGCGGCGGGAATACGGATGTTGGGGGAAACGAAATTAGAAGGCATACGGGAGTTTAGCAGGATATATCAACTCTGCATCGAATCCCTTTGTTTCATCGCGTTATAGGCGCCGTAGCTAGCGACGAAGAACGGCACCGCGTAGGTCAGAACAACTTTCCAGACATTCATCGCACCACCCGCGAGAATGACATCACCCTGATTAATGCCGTTAAGGATCGTGCCGACGATGAGCGCGACGATCACTGAGTTTTTAAGAATTCTCCCTGAAAACACCCGGGCCATGGCCAATTGCGACGCTGTCATGTTTTATGGCTCCTTTTGATTATTCCCGAATGGACCCCGCCGCCTTCCCGGCGGCCTGATAAATGGCGAACGCTTCCATAAGTGTCTCGAAAACGTCGCGGCCGAGCAGCGCTTGAAAGTCCCGATAGGCAACACCAAACGCGCTGAATTCATCCAACGTTTCGCCGTCACCCGGATTGAGTTGGAATATCTCGGACCACTCGAGAATATCGTCGCTTTCTTCGTAAAGCTGACAGGAAAAAATCGCCGCACCCAACAGCTCGACGGTGCCAGGCTTTTCCGATAGCGGCACCCGGCACGGCATGGCCACCCGTTTTTCGCCACGCGTGATCATGATTTCCACGAATTCGTTCTTCGGTTCCGGCAATGCATTTAAAGACAATGCGAGTCCCAAGGCTTCAATCGCTTTTTCGCGTTCGGCCTTGAAATCCAGCATGCGGCTTACCGGTCGTACGCCAAATTCGGCGCAAGCCAGCGTTCGGCTTCCTCTAGCGGCATGCCTTTGCGTTTCGCGTAATCGATCACCTGATCGCGGGTGATTTTGCCGACACCGAAATACTGCGAGTCCGGATGAGAAAAATAAAAGCCTGACACAGATGCCGCCGGCAACATCGCCATCGACTCGGTGAGCGTGATATCCGCGCGGTCACTGGCTTCCAACATGCGGAACAACTCGTGTTTTTCCGTGTGATCGGGACAGGCGGGATAGCCCGGAGCCGGACGAATCCCCTGATAGGTTTCCTTGATCAGCTCTTCGTTGGAAAAAGCTTCATCCACCGCATACCCCCAGAACTCTTTTCGGACTCTTTCATGCATGCGTTCGGCGAAGGCCTCCGCCAATCGGTCCGCTAAAGCTTTTAAGAGGATATCGTTGTAATCGTCATGAGCTTTTTTGAATTCTTCAAGCTTTGCGTCGATGTTAAGCCCGGCAGTGACGGCAAACCCGCCGATATAATCGGTAATGCCTGAGTCTTTCGGCGCGATAAAATCGGCGAGGCACATATTCGCGCGGCCGGCGCGTTTTTCCATTTGCTGGCGCAGAAACTGAAAACGCGTAAGAACTTTTTTCCGAGTCTCGTCCGTATAGACTTCGACATCGTCGTCATTGATGGAATTCGCCGGGAAAAAACCAATGACGGCTTTCGCGCCGAGCCATTGCTCGCCGACGATTTGCTGCAGCATAGCCTGCGCATCGTTATAGAGGTTGGTTGCCACTTCGCCGACCGTTCCATCTTCCAAGATATTCGGGTAATTGCCTTTCAATTCCCAAGTACGGAAAAACGGTGTCCAGTCGATGCGTGTCGTCAATTCGGCGAGGTCGTAATCCTCGAACGTTTTCAAGCCTAAAAACGACGGCTTCGGCGGCGTATAACCGCTCCAATCGATGTCAAATTTTTCCGCCCGCGCATCCGCAATCGTGAGATGCCCGCGGCCTTCGTTTCGGCCTTCATGCTTGTCGCGAATTTCGGTGTAATCGTCGTTCACGGCGGAAAGGAATTTTTCCCGCCCGGTATCGCTCATCAAATTCGTGACGACCCCAACGGCGCGCGAGGCATCGGTAACATATACGGTCGGACCTTTGTACTGCGGCGCAATCTTAACCGCCGTATGCACCTTGGACGTGGTCGCGCCGCCGATGAGTAGCGGAATATCGAACCCGTCGCGGGTCATGTCGTTGGCGTTCGCGGCCATTTCCTCGAGCGACGGCGTGATCAAGCCCGAAAGTCCGATGATGTTGACGTTTTGCTTCTTCGCCTCTTCCGCAATTTTCGCATACGGTACCATGACACCGAGATCGATGACGTCAAAGTTATTGCATTGGAATACCACGCCGACGATGTTCTTGCCGATATCGTGCACGTCGCCCTTAACGGTGGCGAGCAGGATTTTTCCTTTCGCGCGGGTATCGCCGCTCTTTTCCTTTTCCGCATCCATGAACGGCAGCAAGTAGGCAACCGCCTGCTTCATAACCCGTGCGCTTTTGACCACTTGCGGCAAAAACATTTGCCCGGAGCCGAATAAATCGCCGACCACGTTCATGCCGTCCATCAACGGTCCTTCGATGACTTCAATCGGTTTATCGGCCGCCTGGCGGGCCTCTTCGACGTCTTCTTCGATGAAATCAGAAATGCCATTGACCAACGAATGGGTTAGCCGCTCGCCAACCGTGCCCTTGCGCCAGCTCATGTCTTTTTTGCTCTTGCGCTTTTCGCCCTTCACGTTGTCGGCAATGTCGAGCAAGCGCTCAGTCGCATCCGCCGAGCGGTTGAGAATCACGTCTTCGACGCGGTTGCGCAGCTCTTCGGCGATATCGGCATACACCGTCAACATGCCCGCGTTGACGATGGCCATGTCCATGCCCGCCTTGATGGCATGATACAAAAACACAGCATGCATGGCTTCACGCACCGGGTTGTTTCCGCGAAACGAGAACGAAACATTACTGAGGCCGCCGCTGATGCGTATACCGGGCAGGGTTTCTTTTAAGGCTTTGGTTGCCTCGATAAAGTCTTTCGAGAAGTTGCGGTGCTCGTCTATCCCAGTCGCGACGGGAAAGATATTCGGGTCCATGATAATGTCTTCGGGCGGGAAGCCCACCTTCTCGGTGAGAACCTTGTAAGACCGCGTCAAAATTTCGATCATGCGTTCCTTGTTTTCCGCCTGCCCCTCTTCGTCGAACGCCATCACCACCACGGCGGCACCATAACGCATAATTTCGCGGGCCTGCGCGATCATTGGCTCTTCGCCTTCCTTGAGGCTAATCGAGTTGACGACGCCTTTGCCTTGAACGCACTTAAGGCCTTTCTCGATCACCGAGAACTTGGAAGAATCGATCATGATCGGCACGCGCGACACATCCGGTTCGGCGGCGACGAGCTTCAAGAACTTGTCCATCGCCGCTTCGGCATCGAGCATCGCCTCATCCATATTCACGTCGATGATTTGCGCGCCGTTCTCAACCTGTTGGCGAGCGATATCCAACGCGGTGTCGAAATCGCCGTCGAGAATGAGTTTTTTAAACCGCGGCGAGCCGGCAACGTTGGTGCGTTCGCCGACGTTCACGAACCCGGTGACGTCGTTAAAGACGAGCGGCTCCAAACCGCTGAGACGGCAGGTTTTTTCGGCATCGATCATGGCACGCGGTTTTACCCCTACGACTGCCTCGCTGATCGCCTGGATGTGTTCGGGCGTGGTACCGCAGCAACCGCCGACAATATTCACGAGGCCGCTTTCGGCAAACTCGCGCAGTTGTTCGGCCATGTATTCGGGCGTGTCGTCATAGCCACCGAACTCGTTGGGCAGGCCCGCGTTGGGATGCACACTGACATTGACCCCGGTGACTCGAGCGACACTTTGCACGTGCGGACGCAGCGCTTCTGCACCCAGTGCACAATTAAAGCCGATGCTGATCGGTTTCATATGCGCGACCGAATACCAAAACGCTTCCGGGGTTTGACCGGTCAACGTGCGGCCCGAGGCGTCCGTAATCGTGCCGGAAATCATCACCGGTAATGTGATGCCTGTATCGTCGAAGAATTTTTGCACGGCATAGATCGCCGCCTTGGCGTTTAACGTATCGAACACGGTTTCGATGAGGATGATGTCGGCACCACCGTCAACAAGCCCGCGCGTTGCTTCCGTGTACGACTCGGCTAATTCATCAAATGAGATATTGCGAAAACCGGGATCGTTTACATCCGGCGAAATCGACGCAGTGCGGTTGGTCGGTCCCAGGACGCCGGCGACGAACCGCGGCTTATCGGGTGTTTTCGCACTCCATTCGTTGGCAGCGGATTTGGCAAGCTTGGCGCCTTCACAGTTAAGTTCATAAACAAGCTCTTCCATACCGTAGTCGGCTTCGGCAATGGATGTTGAATTAAACGTATTGGTCTCGAGAATATCGGCGCCGGCGGCAAGAAAACTTTTGTGAATACCGCGGATGATGTCTGGTTGTGTCAGCGTCAGAAGATCATTGTTCCCCTTGAGATCGCTCGGCCAATCCTTAAACCGTTCGCCCCGGTAGGCCGCTTCGTCCAGATTGTGGGTCTGGATCATGGTTCCCATGGCGCCGTCAAGTACGAGAATACGCTGTTTGAGAAGCTGTTCCAGCTCGGCTGTCTTATCGTCGACTTTTTTTAGCATTGGTTCCCTAGGTTTCTTGTTTATGTCCGGTGAGGGCGCACGCCCAATAAATGGCAAATGGCAAACGTTAAATCGGCCCGGTTGAGGGTGTAAAAATGGAATTGATTGATGCCGTGCGCACACAACACCCGGCATTGTTCAGCGGCGACACTGGCGGCAATGAGTTTGCGCGTTTCGGGTTCGTCATCAAGGCCATCAAACAGATCAGCCAGCCATTTCGGCACGCTTGCGCCGGCCATAGCACTAAACTTTTTCACCGTATTGAAGTTTGTCACCGGCAAAATGCCCGGCACGATCGGCACGTCAATGCCCCGGGCACGGGCTTGGTCCTGAAACCGCAAGAAAACATCGACGTCGAAAAAGTATTGCGAGATGGCGCGGGTCGCACCGGCATCGATTTTCATCTTAAGGCAATCGATATCTTGTTCCACGCTGCGCGATTCGGGATGGGTTTCGGGAAAGCACGCGACGCTGATCTCGAAATCACCGATCTTTTTGAGGCCCTCGACGAGATCACTGGCATGCAGATACCCGTCCGGGTGGGGCCTCCTGGTCGGCCCTTGATCGGGTGGATCACCCCGCAAAGCCACGATATGGCGAACACCTTCCTGCCAATACGCACTGGCGATCTCTTCGATCTCGCCACGTGAGTGCCCGACACAGGTTAAGTGTGCCGCCGGTGTCAAATCCGTTTCTTTTAGGATGCGCGAAACGGTTGCATGGGTGCGTTCGCGAGTCGAGCCGCCCGCACCGTACGTGACCGATACGAACGATGGCTCGATCGGTGCCAGCCGCTGGATGCTGCTCCATAGTGTTGCTTCGGCTTTATCCGTTTTCGGCGGAAAAAATTCGAACGAAACCGTAACATCAGCCGGCAAGGGCGATGCAATGGGCAAACGCTCGAGGCCTTCTAATACCTTTAAGCTGCCATCCATTTCAGAGGATCCTTTTGAGCTTTTATTTTTCTTGTTTTTAAGCATCGAGTAGCCGTTTGTTGTCATCGGCTGAAGATTGAGTATCCGCCGGAATCTCTTTGGGCAGATTGCCGCACCAAATTGAAACCGTTAGCGAGGCACCGGGCAAATGCCTGGTTTCTTGTAATTTTAAACCTGTAGCCTCGAACCAAATAGCGACTTCCGATTCACTAAACCCGAGGCGGCGATGAGAATATTCGGTACGGAACTCCTCACGATCATGTGGCGCGAAATCCACCAGCAGCAAGATACCGCCCGGGCGCAACACGCGAACAGCTTCGGCCAAGGCCCGGCCGGGTTCATCCATAAAGTGTAAGACTTGATGAATTGTCACCGCATCAAATGAATGGGGCGGATAGGGCAATTGATACAAATCGCCGTGACGAACCGAGCAATGCTGAACACCGGCGTTTTCGAGGTTTGCCCTGGCAACCGCCAACATATCGCGCGATAAGTCGATGCCGTGTCCACTCTCAATACGATCGGCAAAGAGTTCCAGCATCCGGCCGGTTCCCGTGCCGATGTCGAGCAAATTATTCACACCATCTGGCGGAAATAACGCACACAAAGCCGCTTCAACGTCTTGGTCATCTACATGCATTGAACGGATTCGATCCCAGTCAGCGGCATTGCGGCGGAAATAATCGGCGGCGGATTTCGCGCGTTCGGATTTCACTGCCGCCAGCCGCGTCGTATCCATTTCAATGTCGGGATCACCCTCATCAATCAGACCGAGAAGTTGTCCGGCGACATCGGCGCCAAGACCTTCGCGGGCAATCCGGTGGAAAACCCAGCTTCCTTCGCGGAACCGTTCCAGCAGGCCTGCTTCACTAAGCAGTTTCAAGTGGCGGGAAATACGCGGCTGGCTCTGACCCAAAATTTGAACCAGTTCACTGACGCTCAGCTCACCATGGGCACAAAGCCATAAGATTCGAAGCCGCGTCGGCTCGGCAATTGCCCGTAAGGCCGGTAACAGCGCCTGCACCATTAAAATGTCCCGTAAAAGCCCGCAAAATCAATAAATTCAATATATAAACATGTCTTTATATATAACTCATCGGCTTGTCGAGACTAAATTTTATGACGGATTTATGTGCGTTACATATCGTTGCAATTTTGCAACGGACCCCGCATTTCCGACTTGGGATTCGTTCCGCGCCTTTGTGTTTAATGGTGGCTGTGATACTCAAAATACAGCGGAACCTCGCGGTTAAACGGATGTGCCGATCGGTAATCCATATAGGGGATCACATGAATGATCCCTTATTTGGTATCTCTGCCTCTTTTTAGCCGCAATAATTTGTATTAGTTATTAATCGGTCGTGCTTTTCGGTAAGGCCATGAGAACGAATCCTATGTCGAGAACCGTCATGCAAACGTTGAACGGAGACACCCTACTATTGTCACCATCAAGGATCTTTCACTGGTCCCGGTTGGCGGTTCTGTTATTGGCCGTGGTTCTGATTTCGGGTTGCGCGAATACACCCGATCCGAAAGACACGGCGGCGGTTGCCGAGTATGAAAAGCTGAATGATCCGGCCGAACCGACCAACCGCGCTATCTTCCAATTCAATAAGGTACTCGATACCGCCATCTTTAAGCCGGTGTCGAAAACCTATAAGGACTATACGCCGGACGTCCTGCAGAAAGGCGTTCATAACGTTCTCAACAATTTGCGCACACCGATCATCTTTGCCAACGATTTGCTGCAGGGTAAACTCGAGCGTGCCTGGGACACCCTGGCACGGTTCGTTATCAATTCAACGATCGGTTTTGCCGGTCTTGGTGATCCTGCAACCGATTTCGGATTCAAATTTCACAATGAAGATTTTGGCCAAACCTTGGCGGCCTGGGGCATGCCGGAGGGACCATACATCGTCCTGCCGGTGTTCGGCCCATCCAACCCACGCGATACCGTCGGCCTCGTGGTCGATGCTTTGATCGATCCGCTGAACATTTGGCTGTCCAACACGAACCGGGAAGAATTTATTTTCGCCCGGGCGGGCATGCGCGGCATTGACGAGCGCACGCGAAACTACGATGCCCTGGAAGACCTGGAAAAATCCTCGCTCGATTTTTATGCGTCTTTGCGCAGCCTCTACCGGCAGCGGCGCGGGGATGAAATTCGCGACGGCAAGCCCTCGACGAATATCCCTATGCCCGGCTTCAGTGATAATTTCCCCGGGTTTGAGCCAAACCAAAATGCGGCTTCCCGAACACATTAAATTCTGCTTTATATAAGCCTATGTTGAAGCGCCGAAACATCCTCAGGTTCTTTTATGGGAGTCTGTTTATTTTTGCCCTGTCCCTCACAGGACCGGCAAACGCAAACTCCATTGAAACGAACGCCAAGGCGTTCCTGGATACCTTGTCCGGTAAGGCCCTGCAAAGCCTGACAGTGAAAGGCGTGCCGCGGCCTGAACGGATAAAAAAATTCCGTGAACTGTTTAACGAATATTTTGCCGTAGAAACAATCGGCCGGTGGATTTTGGGACGCTATTGGCGCAAAGCCTCAAAGGATCAACAAAAAGAGTACCTCGGATTGTTTGAGGATCTGATCGTTGTTTCCTACGTCGACCGGTTCGCGCAATATACCGGTAATGGCCTCAAGGTTACGAAGACACTGGCGCACAATGCTAAAGTCGCAACGGTATTCTCTGAAATCGCACAACCGAATTCAACGCAAGCCGTCCGCGTTGATTGGCGGATCGGTCAACGCAACAGCAGCCATAAAATTCTTGATGTCGTCGTCGAGGGAACCAGCATGAGCCAAACGATGCGCTCCGATTTCGGCTCTATTATCCGGCAAAAAGGCGGTGAGGTCTCGGGTTTACTCGAGGTCCTGCGTGAAAAAACCGCGGCACTGAAAAAAGACGCCGGCGCGAATTAACCTGCTGCCCTTTCCCTGTTTTTTACCGCCTAACGCGTGAGCGGTTTGTACTTGATACGATGGGGCGTGTCCGCTTCATCGCCCAGGCGGCGCTTGCGATCGGCCTCATAGTCGTCATAATTTCCTTCGAACCACACCACTTCGCTGTTGCCCTCAAAGGCGATAATGTGCGTCGCCAGCCGGTC
>Ga0181585_10005960_pt1 | contig 10487 bp, 9 predicted proteins | sample 071ome_29_FD_132469 | JGI IMG/M metagenome (GOLD analysis project Ga0181585, IMG submission 132469) | Coastal salt marsh microbial communities from the Groves Creek Marsh, Skidaway Island, Georgia - 071407BT metaG (megahit assembly) | ecosystem: Environmental > Aquatic > Marine > Intertidal zone... | reverse complement strand
TCTTTTATATTTTGATTGTATATCCACTAATTTTTGACATTCTTTGCTGCACCCTTACGATTTCTGTTAGGGTCTTCTCTCCTTTTTCTTTTAACAGCACGTGCTATACCTGCCTTACCATCTTTCTTTCCATCCCCATCGGCATCTTGATTTCTTAGTTTTGCCGCTTTACTTTTACTTAAACATTTGGGTTTTGCTTTTCCAGTAGTCTCACCACATTTTCCAATTCGTTCTCCTTTGGTATTGTAAGCATCCCAGCCACCACCACCGGCACCACCCTCTTTACCTTTACCAAACCAAGCCCTTAGATCTTCATTGAATATTTCTTCACCTTTCATATATTGATCCCATCTTTTTGTATATTGACTTAATGCTTCTATGTATGTATTCATATCAGACGACATACTTTTAATTAATTTAAGATATACAGTAGCCGCCTCGAAATCCATATCACCTAATGCCATTGCTGCCCTACATGCATATTGATGAATCTTTGTACCACACAGTGGTAACAACTCTTTATGAGCATTTGAGTATTTTTTTAATGCAGATTTAATATTATCCATATACTCTTCGTACGATAGGTTTTTGTATTCTGCGTTATTCCTACAATTTTCTTCAAATTCTTTTTTAAACGGGTAACTATTCTCTAATATAGATAATGAATTTTCTACTTTTTCTGTCACTGCACTTAAAGAGTATTCCAAGTGATGATTTGGTGTCATACGATTTGTTAAGTCTCCAACATTTTCGATAAGTGGGTTTAATACTCCACCACCAATTTCTCGCTGGGTTACAACCATTAATGATTCTGGAACACCTCTTTGTTCACTACCTAACTGGGTATAAAAATATAGTACTTTTTTTGGAATACCAGTTTTCTCGTACCAATCTTCGATATTGTTGATACGGTTAGAGTATTTTGTTTTTAAATTCTCTAAACTTTCTTCGTTAGTTTGAGTGACTTCAAGAATATTCATTACTTTTTCTTTCCGCCCTCACCCCAATTTGCAGCGCCGACTTTACGACATTTAACCAACGCACCACTTGCATATGCACTTGGCCATACTTTATATCTTGATTTTACTTTATGATAACATGCATCTTTTTCGCCAGCGGCTTCATCGAATTGTGCTTCTGTCATTAAGATTTCTTCTGTAACTTCGTTTATTTTCATAATATCTCGAATGTTTGTTTATCTAATATTTTCCCGTCTCCGTATTCTATCCGTGTATTTTCAATTCTAAAGTTACTTATCTGTGGTCCTACTGTCTCAACATTAAAGACATATGTTCCAGGTTCAGCATCCACTTGTAGCATTTCAGTTAAGTAATTGGGTTTAGACCATATGTATGATCTTTCTGTGAATAATTCACCATCTACATATATTCTATAATCTGGGGGGATTCCCTCCCAATCACAATACAAATCAAATAGTACTTTAACGAATTTCGTTTCCATCTACTATTTATGTTTGTTTAGATTGGTTTTTCTCCAGTAAGATAAGGTTTGGCAAACCACAGTCTAAACCATTCGTCTGTTCCGGGTTCTATGTTGTGTTTGCGTTGTAGTTCTGCTTTTTCAGAACCAGTGTGTGATATGTTTTCGTATTGTTGATAACCGTTGAACGTATTAGTTATTCCTGCTAACTGTTTAATACGTTCTAAATCATTCATTACTTTTGGTCACGACCTAAGTTTTTGTCTCTTATTTTATTAAATCTGTCCCATTCCTTGTTAAGGAAGTCCATAGCATCATCTGATTTAGCACCAACTGAACGCTTAATATTCTGAAAGATATCTTTGAACGATGGAGATTGTTTCTCAACATCTTGCCAAGTTTTATTTTTGTCGTATTGTTTTTCCATATCCGACTGTGCTTTTTCTGCTGACTTAAATTGTTTTTCAAGTTCTGCATCCGCTTGTTGTTTAGCATAGTCTTTGTCTAATTCATCTTGATGTCTTTCTGCTCTACGCATATCCCAATCAAGTCTGTTCTTGTCTGTGATATCTTTTGTTTGTGTTTTGCGTTTAATATCCATTTGATCTAACTTATCAAATACATATTTGTCAAAGTCTTTGTCTGACATTTTATCTACAGTACCATCGTCGTATGCTTTACTGATGATGTCACTCATCTTGGCATCGTATGCTTTTTCGTACTCATCGTCACTCATTGCCCCGTAGTTAGGCTCTTGTACAGCCTTTGGTTGTGATTCCGGTTGTTTTATTTCTGGTGCTTTAGCAACTTTTTCAGGATTAACAACTTTATTTAAATCATTAATTGATTTAGTTGCTTGTTGTAATTCTGCTTTATCTCTTCTATCAAACATACTATCCAAATAACCATCTAATGCGGTATCTGGTAGTTCTTCTTTGGATATTTTATTGAATTCATCATCACTCATAGAGTTATAGAATTCTGCCCAATCTTTACGTGAACCTTCTTTCTCGATTTTTTGTTCTAAATCAATTTCCGCCTGTGCTTCTTTACTCACAGAGTCTTTGTAATCTTGTTGTACTTTTTCTTTATCAGCAATAGTTTTATCTTTTAACTTATCTACTGCTTGTTTCATATAATCGGTATCTAGTTTATCAAATTCGTCATCTGCTTTTTTCATTTGATAATCAGAGTCATCTAAGTCAATACCAAATGCATCTGCATATGATTGTCTAAATTCTTCATCTTTCAAATCAACCCAGTTTTCTCTACCACCGAAAGCAATATCCAATTCTGCTCTTATATCGTCTGCGGTTTGACCATCCCAAGTTGGTTCAACATCATCACCTATGGATCCAGTTAACTCTATTTGGTCGGCAGGTGTATCTTTTAATATGTACTTGAGATCTTCTGGTGGTTTAGGATAGTAAAACTCTTTGGTCCTTTGAGCATTTGCTTTTTGTTTACTTAAATCTTGCAAATCTTTGAGACTCTTATCGAGTTTTACTTGTCTAACTCTACCAGTGACTGTTGTGTCATCTCCCCCGCCAAAACTTGTACCTGCTTCACTTTGTGGACCAGTGTTACCCAGTGAACCAATGTTGTTATTGTTTACCGCTCTAATAACTTTTTGAATATTTTTTACATAGAATGGATCAGACTTGATTTCTTGTTTCTTATCATCACTGAAACCACCTTTATCTAAAAACTTATCTATGTCAGTGGGGATTTTCCCCTTCATACTAACTTGATTACCCATGAAATCCGCAACATCTTTGGCAAACTTAGACCAACGATTCAGTGTTGTGATTGAAACCTCTCTCTCATCTAAACGCTGGTTAACTTCATCGAGTCTATTCAATGTTTCTCTTAGAATACCAACAAAGTTTTCTTGTTTTATGTAATGCATTTCGTATTTCATAATTAATTCAGATACTGTATTTATTTAAAACTAATAGCATGGTACTCATCTATTATGTCCATAATATCTAGTAAGAATGGTCTATATATTTTTGTATTTCTTTTAACTTCTGAATCATAAAAAGTAATATTATCAATACCAATCTTATCTATATCATCTTTTATTACATCTAAAACCATAATTGCTTTATGAATGATGCCTTGATTATCAGTAAAATCGTGTCTCTTTTCATTAGTTTCATTTGGTGCCGGTCTATAAAGAGTCCATAGATCGCGTGATGGATCGCCTCTCCATCCAGATTTTTCAACTCTCTTCCAAGATGAACCATCTTCGTATGTAATCATTCCCTTTCTGAAACTGTTTAGTTTAGGATTATCATCCATACTGGATAAATTACCTTTTTTGTCAATAAACAATCCAACGGATTTCATTTCATCACTTGTTGGTAAATCTTCAGTTTTATATAGTCTACTTAATTCGTGTGAGAACTTTCTAAATTTCTCAACAGTATCCAATTTTGTTATATTGAAATCATCAATGATATGATATATATCAGATTGTTCATTGCTAAGTGTCAGAAGTCTAAGAATTGGTTTTTTATTGAAATAAAGAGTGTAATTATCTTGCCATCTGAATGGATTGTGTCCAGTATGTTTGTCACCACTGTATTTGACTTTATATTCCTCATCACCATTTTTCCAATTTACCCCACTTTCACCATCTGGTTTTTCCTTCGATAAATCTACACCTCTTTCCCAACCTTGTATGGATAAATCAACTGGTGATATCTTTTCTTTAACCCAAGTTCCACCTTTTCCTTTTGATATTATCTCTTTCTTAGTGAATTCTTCATTTTTTCTAAACTCACCCGGGGTATATCCTCTAATTGCTGCTTGGTGGTCAAAATACATATCGGCATTTGTACCAAATGGTCTATCTCCAGCAGAATTTTTAAGTTTTTTAACATCATACAAAGAAGTATCGTACCTATTACCAGTGCTGGGTTTATATCCTAATGAAATAACATCATTTTGATTATCTTTAAATGATGACAATGCCTTAAATAAAATATCCAAATCTTCTTTTGAATAGTGATAGATATTTTCTTTCTGTAATTCCAAATCACCGTACCATTTTCTTTGAGTTCCATCACTTCGTTTTGTAACAACTGCAGATGTCGATGCCAAGACTTGATTTGTTCTGTTGTTTTTGATTATTAATGAATTCTTATATTGGTTGATACTATAATCATCATTTGATTCTATTTCTTTTCCTGTACTCTTCTGTCCAGTCCATCCATTTTTTTGAGTATAGATAATACCAATACCAGCAAGTTCTTTATTCACATTATTAAACCTTGAAGAACTTTCTTGTCTTTCTATTTTGTAGTGATTAAGAATATCTGCTATTACTTTACTATTGTTTGTAAACGAAATTTTGTCAATTAATTTCAAACTATCTATAGTTTCATAACTCATTTTGTATCTGTCTAAATTGAAGTACACAATTTGTTTTTCGTTTTGATAAACATGAAGTGTAGTGACTGTTTTGATTGCAAGAAAGTCATCATTCGGTCTGTACCTATCACCAGATTTCAAAAGACCTTCACTGAATACTTGTTTATTTGGATTCCAATATATTTCATATCTTTGTAAATCAGTAAGTGCACTTTTTACAGCCGCCTTTATATTGGCTTTGATACCACTATCGTTTTTTGGATTAGCAAAAAATTTAGTAATTTGTGATGAGTTTAATGCATTTATAAAGTCTTCTGTGTTTTGTGTAATAACATCATTATTGTTGACTTTAATACTGAAAAGATTATTATCTCCATCGACCGCTAATACCAATCCATTACTTTTGGTAGTTCCGACACGAATAGTGTACATTAACCTACTTTCATCTGGATATCTGTTGTTTGGTAGATAAACTAACTGGGAATGTCCATAGACTTCTTTCCAAACAAAAATATTACCAAACTTTCTAGGTTTCATAACCTTTTCAAAATCTGCCGAATCTCTATCTACTACTTCAAAAGTTTCTGGATTTTGTGTGATACTAACATCACCGTAAATAATTGGTCTTTCTTGTACTTTCTTTTCATTAACAAACGATTTCATAGCCAACACAAGATTAAACTCGTAGTCATCAGTTTTAACGACTCCTTCCAATGAGAACTGAGGTCTATCTGTATCTTTAAGTTGTCCTATTTGTCCTTTTTTACCGTCTTCCGATAAGGTTCCAACTTCTTCTCCATTGACAAAGAAAGGATATGTATCATCTTTTGTATGATTTGGTATGGTATTGATGCGTACTTCATAATACTTCCCATCAATTGTGTATTCTTTCTTTGATTCCAATTTACCCACGGCATCCACGTTCATTGCAAATATTTGTCCACTATCTGCATTCGCATCAATCTTTTTAGCATCGTAACTAAAAAAATATTTTTTTAGTTTAGGGTCAATACGTAATATATCCGATGATATGAACAGTGGTAATCCAAAATCATTTTTTACTTCTGATGTAGCAACTATGAAAGACGACAATTTATAATACGGATCTTCAATCTTTTTATTTGCGGTATTAATATCTGCCGAAGAAAAAGTTGAAATATTAGATGGTTCTACGAATAATTCTAAATCTCTACCATACCCACTTCTAGGACCTATATAACAAATTTTCTTACCGTTGTAGTTAAGTTGTTTACCTTCACCCCAATCATATATCTTTATACCTTTATTGTCATATGTAATTTCGGAAATATCTTCTGGTCTACCATACTTCCCGTTGGCTTCATTCCAAAGTAAACCCATTCTTCTGAGATCAGACATTCCACTATCTCGCGGTTGTGGTTTTAAGGTATTCAGTAATGTAATGACATCATCGTGATATTTTTCTACTGGTGGTTCATTTTGTTTACCTTTGATTTGAATAAGACGTGTTATACCATCATAATCAAAGTTACCAGAACCGTTGTATATTTCGATAGTAACACGAGACATATTATTTGCATCTCGTAAACTGTATATTTCTGTACCACCACTTTCTACTCTATCTGAATAACTACCGACACAATGTCCCATTATTCTACCTTCTCTATCTAAACAAGAAGCAGATGTTAATTTATACCATTTATATGCACCTAAATCCAATACTGGTTCTAACCCGTCTTCTTCATCAGCACTTAGGTAAAGACTGTCTCCTTTTTTTGCAGATAATGATGATGTCCACTTTTCAGATGCATCAATTACTTGTGCCATTGACATATTAGCAATACCTTTAAGTTTCTTTGCCGCCTGGGATTTACTTTGTTGGTCTGCATTCTTCTGACCAGATACTGTATCGGACATTGCACGAATATAATCGACTACGTGATTTAATTGTGTGTCTAAATTGGGTGTAGGTGAGAAACGATATAAGACATCACCTCGTTTATTTGCTTTGACCATCCAAGGTTCTGCATTTGCACTGAATTGATTGATAACTGTGTTTTGATCTTCGGCATTTACGATGTGTTTCTTACCTCTTGAAAGAAACCATTTGAGTGTATCCTCTGTTGGTAAATCCTTTCCAATTCTTTTTAGGTAATTGTCAATATCTGGAATATTGATAACATTTAACTCCATTAATATTTGATTTGGAGTTCGCGTTTCTAAAATAATACTAGATTTGTATAACTCGTTTAATTTCATTATGTGAAGATTCCTTTGATATCCGACCACCAAAACTTTCCTTTACTTACTGCACTTAACCATGCTTGAAAGATTTCATAAGGAACTTCTGGGATTTCGTATGCTGCACCAGTCTGTGTTGTCATTATGACACTACCAACATCTTCGTCATAGGATAAATCTGCTATCCAAGAACTACTGACCGCTTCTTCCGTAAGATAATATGGGTCAATCTGAGATATGTGTTTGACTTTAGGGTCTATTAATTCAAAAAGTAACATGCGATTAAATACATTTATATTGAGTGTATTTATCTTTGTTTGTACTAAGTCTAAGAGAATTTATTATCGATACACAACCTTCGGGTCGTAATTTTCTTCTCCATGAACATATTCTTTGGTATCGTATTCGGGACTACCGGCTTTATTCTCTGTTCCTTTTTTCTTTGTTTTGTAAAAAGTTGATACTCTCCAACCAATTACTTTATCGTCCTTGTCTAAGTTGGTATCAACAGATACATGTCTTTCTATATACTCACCAATTGATCCAAAAACATATTCATTATTTCTGTCTGCCTCTTCAAGATTCATCCTTATTAGTTCAGGTAGATTATTTAAACCCCAAGCAAAAACATCAGAATCCATTTTTATAAGAAGATCATTAAGTTCTGATTTGTCCAGTATAACTAAATTTCTTAATTCATTTATGTATACATCCCAACCAGAATATTCTCCGTAACTCATAGAAAGTTTATCGTAATCAATATCACCATCTTCATCTCTGGCACCATTGTCATCTATAAAACTTTGCCAATCCTCATCTCCAAATTCGCTATCGAATATCATTTCGTGCAAATGTTGCTCGGCAATTTCATAAATTACTTCCATAACTTTAATCAATAGTCCTTCATCCATAAATTGCAATGTATTTGATAAACGGTGTTTTTCATTTAACCATTCATATAATTCAGAATTTTCAAATCGTTCTTTCAATAACCAATACAAATCTATTGGGTTATCTTTTTCATTCATAAACTGATTTGATTCAAAATGAAGTTGATATTTTTCTCCATCGTGTGATGTCTTTTTTGGTAATATTATTAAAAGAGGACCATCAGCATTATAACTATTAAAGAAATTGGTACCATCTGTTGCAGCAGTACACCATCTTGTCCCTTGGCCGTAGTAACACGCTGCCGCTTCATCCTTTGGTTCTATCACTCTTACATATTCATCTTCGTATACAACAGTAGATTCACCTTTTGTTAACTTTTTAGGTTTATTTTTTTCGTAATCATCAAGTTTTATTTCTACATAGGTTAATGCATTTTCAAATTCTCTACTTCCTTTAATTCTGTTGATATCTCTGTATTCTGGATCTAATAATCTTCTAACTTTTAATTGATGAAAACCTTTCAAAAATCTTTCACCTGATGCATGTACATCTTCGAGGTATCTAAATGTACCATCAATATATCTATTGACTAACCACAATGTGTATTGTTTATTGTTTGTTGGGTCTGCTAATTCTATAAGATATAAAACTAAATCTATGTATCTATCACGAAATTCACCTTCGGGATCAGATGTAAGTTGTACCCAAGTTCTGTTTTCTGGTGTCCAATCTGGTAGTTGAAAGAATGTATTTTCACCAGTTTCAATATATGAAGAATCAAGACGAATAAGAGATTCTGGTTGACTCTTGATACGGTCATATATCTTATCACCGAGATTTTTAGCAGTGACATCCCTTTTGTATTCAAGTAATTCTCTAAACCTCATCGTAGTATCTTCGTGATATAACGTCTGGTGCTGCTTGCATCATTTTCCCAATTTTTTTACTGTATACATAATTTGGTTTAAACAAGCCTACAAAATATTTTGGTTTATTGTCAAGTTTGCCATCTAAGTTTAATAGTTCATCTGTTCCCTTGACTACCATTTCAATGTCATTCAATTCTGCATATATTTCTTTATAAGGACTTTTATCTAACGGAGTTGTCAATGATAATCCAGGATTATGGCCGAATTCATCTCTAAAACTCCATGAAATGATTTGTTCTATTTCATTTACACCGTATGAATCATGGTCGTAATTAAGATGTAATTCTGCACTTGTAACTCTTTTCATACCTATCTTTATAGAATCTTTGATTGCCTTTTGTATATAGTTGTCTAGTTTTTTTATTTCAGAACCAAACTTACTCATAATGTGTTTATAAATGTCTTCACCAACATTTTTAACAAGTTCTGGATTTGCATCAAATACTTGATTTTCAAAGAATCCCTTGTCCTTAAAGAATTGATAAGAACTTTCTTCCTTGAATCTATCTTTAAATAATCTCACTAATCTAACTGGTAAATCATCAGCATCCATAACTTGGATATCATCTCCACCATCTTCTTTCCATAGTTGGTATCTCTCCATCACACCGTCAAATTCATTCTTTTTTGGAATAATGATGTACAAGTCACCTTTCTTATTGTATTCATCGAAATAGTTCGCAGACCGTGTAGTTGCAGTACACCATCTTGTTCCTTTACCGTAATAACATGCCGCCTCTTTATTTTTGGGTACAATTACTCTCATCTCTGAATTGTTTAGTACTTCTTCCGCATTACCTTTAACAATTTGTTCACCCTCACCTCTCTTGTTCACTTCATCTGTATACATATTATTGATTGATGTATACAACGCCGACATATCCTTTACACCTTTAAATATGCCCAAATCTCTATACACAAGAGGAAGAAGTCTTCTGACTTTTAACCAGTGATACATCCCCATAAATTCTGTTACTGTGCTACCAATATCCTCGAATCGAGTTATACTGCCATCCAAATATCTTTGAAGTATCCACACCGCATATTGTTTGTTTTGTGTTGGGTCAGCATCTTCCATTTCTTCCAAAACATTACCAACTAAAGCATTGATTAGTTCTTCTGGCCAGTTGGATAATGGTTGTGTTTTTAATTCATCAGTTGGTTTTAATCCCATTGTAGAAAGAATTGAGAATATAAATTTCATATCCCAAAATTTATCACTTTCTATTTTTTTAATGATTGCGTCTTTAAATTTATTTAAAGTTATATCTCTTTTATATTCTAGGAGTTCTCTATATCTCATTCGTACTCCTTATCTAATATGGTAGTTCTTGTTACTGTTTGTTTTTCACCTTGACGATATGGTGATCTTGTAGATTTAATAATTTTTAATCTTACTGGGTTGTAATCACCATCTGCTTTGTATTTAATTGTCAAATCAGTAATTGCATTAACTACTTCTTCCATTGCTAAGAAAGTTTCTGCTTCCTCTGCTTCCTCTTTCCATCTTGATGGGCGGTCTTCTATATCTAAATCTTGGGTATATCTATCTTCTGCATAATCGTATTTAACTGCATTCCATGGTTCAGGGGTATAGTATTGAAAACATTGGTAATATATATCAGGAAT
>Ga0181585_10005955_pt1 | contig 10494 bp, 6 predicted proteins | sample 071ome_29_FD_132469 | JGI IMG/M metagenome (GOLD analysis project Ga0181585, IMG submission 132469) | Coastal salt marsh microbial communities from the Groves Creek Marsh, Skidaway Island, Georgia - 071407BT metaG (megahit assembly) | ecosystem: Environmental > Aquatic > Marine > Intertidal zone... | reverse complement strand
CAACAGCAGCATCAGCTGGTGATATGGTAATAATCGTAGCTGATCATGCAAGTGCTGAAATTGCTGCCGCCGGTACACAAATAGGTGGAAAAGTCACTTTTAACTCTGTTGGAGACGGAGCTCTTGCAGTTTACGACGGAACAGAGTGGCAAGTCCTAAGAAGCATTACCTAATTTAAATCTTTATTTTTAAATTTGCAAGCAGCTCTTTTTAGGGCTGCTTGTTTTGTTTCTGGGACACTTTAAACGCAAGCCACCTATCTATATTAGAAAGCAAATAAAGTTCATTAGGAGACAACCATGAAGGTCCCAGCAACCCTCTTAAGGGAGATCATTGCCTCACTTGTGGATGAGGAAATAAGAAAGGTTAAGGGTGGTTACAAGGTCTATCCAAAGAAGCCACAAAAAGGTCGAAAGACTCGCCGAGCTCTTTCTAAGAAACCAATGTCTTACGAAAAAGCTCTGCGTCAGCTTCGTGCTGTGGAGAGAAGTAAATCTCTAAGAGAGGATAACGGTGACAGCGGATACACAATTGAAACATCAAAAGTTGAATCAGCTATTAATAGAGCATTTGAAATTTTGGATTTTCAAAACGACAATCTAAAATCTTTTATGATACGTATTGCCAGAACAGAATCTGGAGGTAACCCGAAAGGTTTAGATAATCTTACTCATCACACAAGTAATCCTTTTCAGTTGGACCCTCCCGCTGTTGAAGAGATTAAAACTAATCCTAACATGAGAAAGTGGAGAGCTTTTATTGACGGAAAAAAGGGTAAAAAGCCAGCAAATCTATCTAAAGATTTAGAAGATCAAACTTATCAAGAAGTAAAATCGAGTCTCGCACTTAGCGCTCTATTTGCTACACTTTACATTCTTTGGAGAAATAGAGACTGGGATCCTGATGAGCGTTCTTCTTTTTCACTCCCAGCCAGCTTAACAGGACAAGCAAATTTTTGGAAAGCCAAATACAATACTCCCGCGGGCGACGGCACTGTTGAAGATTTTGTAAGGAAAAACTCATGAAAATAACAAGAACTGAACTTAGAAGTATTATTTTAAAAGAAGTTTCTGATGATATTTTAAATCTTTCACCTAAAAACATACCGGGTGGAATGAGTGAAAAGCTAAAGTCAATGTCATTTAGAGATGCACTCAAAGAAATAGCTCGTGTGCACAATATGAGCATTGAAGACATCATGATGGAATTTGATGTGGGTTGTAAAGTTGAAATGGAACACACAGACTCTATTTTAATTGCTTGCGAGATTGCTCTCGATCACTTGGTTGAAGAAGGTGATTACTATACAAGATTATCTGGGACGGGATTGTGATCAAACTTACAAGAAAACAGCTTGCCGCTTTAATTAGCGAGGAAATGAAAAGACTCTCTTACGTGAGCAAAGAGCAGGGTTTCACTTACGGCATTGATCATGTGCCACATGAAAAATCTTACGATGACATCATCGGACACACGTGACTGACACACGTTCGGAAGAAGGGTTCTTCCTTAAATGAAGTTGGATATGTTTTGTGGCATTCTCTCGACAAGCAAGGTAATATTAGTATATACGATATTGAATGGCCAGATGGATCAATAGAGACAAACGTGCCTGCAAGATTATTGGAAAAAGTAAAAGATTCAGATGATATTAATGAAGTTCACGAAGCGCACGGTGTTCAAGAAGAAGATCAGCCTGTAAGTGAAAGGAGATACAAAAAATGAGTTTAAATAATCCAAAATCTTGCCTGACATCAAACGGATTTAAAGTATTCGGATAATTTTTGTCAATCAGATCTCTCGAGAATATATATTATGATTAATTCTGTTCGGAGACTTCTGTGGCTAATTTTGTTGATACAACTTCCCCAACACCTTTCGGGATATTTGATGCTGATTCTGATTTTTCTTCAGAAGCAGATCAGATGGTTACGTTTATTAAAAGAAAGTTAGGTGATGATGTATTAAGTGTTGAGCTAACAAAAAAACAAATCTGGGGAAACATGGAAGAAGCTTCTCTGGAATACAGCTCCATTTTAAATCAATATCAGGCAAAATCACAGCTGGTTAACTTTCTTGGATACGCAACCGGGAGTATGTCAGGAGCAGAAGAAAAATACGTTCGTGATAATCTTGAATATTTAACAAGATTTGCTGAGCCTTATGCTATGGAAGCAGGTGTAGGAGGATCTTATAATACAGTTTCGGGTTCAATACAGCTTGAACTGGGAAGGCAAGATTATGACTTATATACAGAGTTAAAAGATGGAAGTGGCACGGCAGTTTTTGATAACACTAAAGGGAAACTTAAGATTGTTGAAATGTTTCATTATAGCCCACAGGCCGCTTATAGATTTTTTGATACAACATCAGCTATCAACTATCTTAATAATGAATTTTCTTTTGAATCATTTACTCCTGAAACTATCTTCTATGTCTTACCTGTTTTTGAAGATATTCTAAGAGCCGGTCAGTTAGACTTGTCAAACAGAGTTAGAAGATCAAATTATTCTTATGAAGTATCAGGAACAAAAATAAGAATATTTCCTACACCTACATCTGACACTAAAAAATTATGGGTAAGAGTTCGTCAGTATGCTGATCCTTTGACCCCCGCTTACGCAGACGAGTTGATACACGGTGTTTCAAACATGTCAAATATCCCTTTTGGAAACTTAACTTATTCAAGAATTAATTCCATCGGAAAACAGTGGATTAGACAATTTACATTAGCCTTGTCAAAAGAGCAGTTAGGAATGATTAGATCAAAGTTTGGCAACATACCGATTCCTGGGGGAGATGTCTCTTTGAACGGCGGTGACTTAATTTCTCAAGGAAGAGAAGATCAGACCGGTCTTAAAACACAGCTAAGAGAGATGCTCGATACAATGACCTATGATAAGTTGATTGAGATTCAATCAACAAGAGCAGAGCAGATGAATAAACAATTACGCTATATTCCAATGCCTTTGGGTAAAGCAATATTAATGGGATAAAATTATGGGCAGATTTTTTATCACTCCTAGAGAAATTAACTTCATAAATGATGTGGCAAAAGAATTGGTAAAAGATGTAATAGGACAAAAAATCTATTATTTTCCTATATCAGAAGTGAAATCAAAAGTTCACGATGTCTATGAAGAATCTCCCGACAAGGTTTTTGAAAACCCTATTGAGATCGATTGCTTAGTAAAATACCAACCCCAGGAAATCAGGACAAATCGATTTGGCTCAGAGGAGTATTATACTGTGGAAGCCTATGTTCAATCTCGAGACTTGCTTGATAAAGGAATAGAAGTGCTAGAAGGCGACTTCTTTTCTTATGGTTCTACGTTTTTTGAGGTCATTAAAGGACCTGCTTCCGACATTATTTTTGGTCAAATTGAACATAAAAGTTATATAACGATCACAGGTAAACAATCTAGAAAAGGACAATTCTTATCAAAAATTTTTGGTCCTACTTCGGAAGCTTACTCAGATCCCGACGCTGTTCAAGAAACATTTGTTCAGCAGCGAGGGTTTGAAAAGAATAGACTGGGTGAGACCGGTGACATAAGACAACTAAGAGAAAATGGAGTTTTAGATAAACCTATCACAGGCCCGAAGGAAGTTTCTCCGAAGGGCGATCCAAGAGGTGTGGGTTCTTCTTTCTATGATGAAGACGACGGGAGTTAAATTTGGGACATCAAATCAAAGGTGAAAAAGTCATAAAAGACTTTGATGGAAATAATGCTCCTGAAGATTTTGACATTCCTTCGATAGGAATAGAAGATATTGATAGAGCAGTTTTTGAATTATTTGATAAAAAAATATCATTTGAAGTGAAACATAAAGGTACGCTGCAAAAAGTGCCTGTGATCTTTGCATCAGGTGAAAGATTTGCTCTCACAAGAAGAAAAAACCCTATCAGAGATAAGGAGAACACACTTATTCTTCCACTTATTTCTATTATGAGGCAGAATATTGATTTTTCTCCTTCACAGTCTAACAAAAAAACTGCTATTGCTTTTAGAGAGCAAGAAAACTATGTTGTCAAATATAAGCTTAGCGAAAGAGATAGAAGATATCAAAATATCATCAACAAACAAGGTATAAAAAATCAAGATAATGTTTCTTCACAAAAACACTATCTTTCGACTACGCCTTCACCTGGTTTTGGCGTTCAACCCGAGACAACCTCTACAAGAAGAAGTACAGCAAACATACAGTTTTCAAGTTTAGCAAATGTAAGCTTGGGAGAAGAGTTAGGTAGAAATATTTTTGAAATAATTCAGACTCCTTATCCAGAATTTGTTTCAGTGACTTACGATGTTGTCTTTTGGACACAATACATGCAACAGTCAAATCAGATGATAGAAACTCTTCTGGTAAATTTTACCGGTCAAGGAGAAGAGATACCTATGATTACGGAAGGAGGATACGAACTTGTCGCATTTTTCACAGGACCTTTTTCCAATTCTGGAACTAACTTGGATGATTTTACAGAAAGTGAAAGAATTATTAGACACACATTTTCTGTCACAATACCCGGATATATTATCAATCCTAAACACCCGGGTATGCCAAAGATGTTAAGAAGCTACATATCAGCTCCCGAACTTAGCTTTGGAGTTTATATTGGAGAAGCAGAGACCATAAACTATCAGCCTGAAAGGAAGCAGGAAACCGTCAAAAGACACGCTTTACAAGATCTTACAAATATAAAAGAACACGAGTTAATTAGAGGTGAGTCAAGAGAAGTTATACAGTCTACTATTGTCAATCCGTTCTCAAAATCAACTAAAACTGAATTTTCTAAAATTAGAACCAGAAATCAGAGAGCAGGAGAGACTGTTGCTTCATCTGAGATAATTGAAGAAATTGATAGATTTGAGACATAATTAAAACAGATGTTTAGCAAACACACACATAGTTATAATAGGAATTTTAGGAGTAATTAATGGCAGAACAAACTTTCAGATCGCCTGGCTTCTTTGAGCGTGAGATAGATCTCACACAAAGATCAACAGAAATTGTAGGCGTTCCAGCAGGTGTCATTGGAACTGCACAAAAAGGACCGGCTTTCGTTCCCGTCACTGTCGGGTCATTTCTAGACTTCGAGAACAAATTTGGCTCTCTCGATCCAGAGAAGTATGGAACTTATGCAGCAAATGAATGGCTCAAGAACAGAACTGCGTTGACCTACGTTAGAGTCTTGGGCGCAGGAGCAAACAGCAGCACCACTGATATATCAAACACACAGACAGCAGGAACTGTTAGAAATGCCGGTTTTAAACTATCGGGATCCAGATCAGACTCAGATAACAGATACGATGGCACGGTTCAGTTCTTGGCCGCCAAACACGATCCGCAAACAAACGAAGCTTACGGGATGCCGTTATTCACTGATAACAGTTCAGTTAATGCTGCAGGTGATGTGCATCTCGTAAGAGCAATGTTGATGACTACTTCTGGTTCAAGATTTGAAGTTTTAGATCACAATGGGTTTTACTCAGGAGTTGCAACATCTGATGATTCTGCCAAGATAAGAGATTATGACGGGACAACAGAGCAGGGGATATTTAAGTTAGTTCTTTCATCTGCAGCTGGATCTAATTTCTCAAATGATGAAGCTTTCTCCGGAATAAAGATCTATACAGCTTCTTTAAATCCAGATAGCAAGCATTATGTCGGAAAAATATTAAATACAAATCCTGACAGGTTTAATGAAGAGCAACACTATCTTTATGCTGATTTTCCTGTCGAGAATGAGATCGCTAAGGTTGTCTATGATGCTTCAAATGCCTCAGTTGCTATCTTGTCAGGCTCATCAAATATCAATGCTGGTGCCGGAGGCTCAGGAACAACATTTACAGAACTGTTCGGATCTTTTAACACAAGATATCAGACAGCCAGATCAACTTCTTTCATCTCACAACCTTTCGGAAATGTTGAGTATGACTTATTCCACTTCGAAGCATTAGATGATGGAATTGCAGGTAATAGAAAAGTTAAGATATCTATCTCAAATCTTAGAAAATCAACTAACCCTAAAGATCCTTATGGAACATTCACAGTTCTCGTGAGAGATTTTTATGACACAGATACAGATCTAAAGATACTTGAACAATTCTCACAATGCACTCTAAACCCAGGTGATGATAACTATGTTGGGACAAAGATCGGAGATTTGAAGGTTTTTTATAACTTTGATGCCGAGACAGAATCTGAGCGTAGATTAAATATTACCGGAAAGAGACCTAACAGATCAGCCTTCGTTAGAATCGTTATGAACGCTGCTGTGGAAGACGGAGAGGTTCCTGCTGGCGCCTTACCATTCGGATTCAGAGGATTACCTGTTGTCAAGACAACAACAAGCTTAACAGATCATACTGCGATTTTGAGTGATGGATCTTTGAATGGTTCTGCCAGTGCTCGTTTAAGCTTTGTTAACGGAGCTGCTGCTGATTTACCTCTCACAGCTTCTATCTTACCTCCTGTTCCCATGAGATTCAAGGCAACAAGAGGTGCAGTTGCAACATCAGGATTTACTGGAAATCCTGGTTCACTCGAACTTGCTGATTCAAGATATTTCTTCGGAATCAAATTTGAGAGAGTTCCTTCAGAAAATGATGTTACAAACGCAGTGTTAAAAGCAAACGGTTCAGGAGAACACAACAATCTTTTAAGTAGCTACTCAAAACTTCTGGGTATTTCTAAGTTAGATATGCTTGTCACGGGTTCTGGTGCAGATGCATTCAATGACAATAAGTTCTCATTAGCAAAAGTTGCACTATATCATCAGCCTTCAGCAGGACAGACTCCTAACACAATCGTGGGAGCTTTAACAGCATCGGTTGCAAGTCACATGCTTGAGGCAGCTTACATAAGAAATGGAGTTGTCAATAATCCCCAGTACACCATTTCAGATGGTGCTCTCACAAGAATGACTTTTGGAACAATTGCAGCTGCAACTTCATCGGTTGTTTTCAATAGATTTACCGATTACATGAAATTTACAAACATGCTTTACGGTGGATTTGATGGTTTAAACTTGTTAGATAGAGACCAGAGAAAAATGAATGACAAGGCTTCTTCTCTCGATAGCGGAGGAAAAGCTTCAGGAGATTCATTGGGTTACATAGGTCTATCAGCTGCTTCTTCTCCCGGTAGTGGGAAAGACAACAACATCATTAGCTCTTATAGATCTGCAGTTAGAATCATAACAGATCCTTTTGCAACAAGAGTTAACATTGTCACAGTTCCTGGAATTCGTGATAGTTATGTTACAGACTTTGCAATAGAGAAGACAAGAGAATATAGCAAGGCCATATATTTGATGGATATGCCTTCTTACGATGATAGCTTGAATAGACTATATGATGACTCTTCAACTCGTCCTAACGTTAGAAAATCTATTGAACAATTTGAAGGAAGAGCACTTGACAGCAACTACGCTGCCACTTACTTCCCAGATGTCATAATTGAAGACAGCTTGACAGGTGAAGCAGTCAATGTCCCCCCTTCAGTTGTTGCTTTGGGTGCGTTAGGATACAATGACAGAATTGCCTATCCCTGGTTTGCTCCTGCAGGATTCAACAGAGGCGCTCTCGAATCTGTTCTAAACACTGAGGTTCGTTTAACATCTGAGGATAGAAACATTCTATATGAGGCACGAATTAATCCAATCGCCAACTTCCCTGACGGCGGATTCGTGATATTCGGACAGAAGACACTTCAGCAAGCCAGATCTTCGCTCGATAGAGTCAATGTTAGAAGAATGCTCTTAGAAGTTAAGAGAATTGTTTCTGAAATTGCTAACGGGTTGATATTTGAACAAAATACTCCCGCTACTCGCGCAAGATTTATATCGCTCACAAAGCCTAAGCTGGCTTCTATTCAAGGTAATCAAGGAATTGATAGTTTCAAGATTGTCATGGATTCTTCAAACAATACAAATGAAGACATTGAGCAGAATAGACTTAATGGAAGAATTGTCTTAGTGCCGACAAGAGCAGTTGAATTTATTGCAATTGACTTCATTATTACGAATTCAGGCGTGAGTTTTGAATAATTATAAAAGATACACGGAGAATATAATATGGCAGAACTAACATTTAAATCAGCAGGAGTAAGCACAAGAGAGATTGACTTATCTGGTCCTACTCCGACTGGTCCCACCGGTGTTCCTGCAGGAATCATTGGCACGGCCAATGAAGGTCCTGCTTTTGTTCCTCTCACATTCGCTACTTACGGCCAGTACAAGCTTACATACGGTGCTTCAGATGGGTTGAAATATGGACCTATCGCTGCAAGTGAATGGCTTAAGAACGCACAGGCTTTAACCTACGTTCGAGTCTTGGGTGCAGGAGACGGAAAAAAGAGATCATCCTCAACAGGTAACGTGACAAGAGCGGGATTTGTTGTGGGTGAAAGACAAGTTCAGAGTAATGGTATTAAAGGAGACAATCCTTACGCTAATACAGGTGGCGACGGAGAAGGTAGAACTTACTTCTTAGGATGCTTCATGTCAGAGTCTGCCGGAAGTACTATCTTTAGCGATGCAGGAATTCAGACAGGTGCAGCTGCAGGCACAATTTTAAGAGGCGTCGTTTTAACACCTTCAGGTGTCGTCTTATCCTTAAGCGGCGCGAAAGGAGCCACAAATACAGCGCCTGCTGCATCAGCTAACTCATCTACGGTTAGAGGATTCATGACGGGATCTGTTGTCACCTCTACGGGTGGGAGTGATTTCGTTCTTTTCATGAACGGTTATAAGGCTACTTCTTCAAGTCCTTCAGCTATAACTGCATCCTTCGATATGTTTTCACCTAACTACTTTGGAAATGTCTTAAATACTGACCCACTCAAACTTGAAGAAAAGGGTCACCTTCTCTATGGTCAGTATGACATTCATCCATCTTTGGCAGTTGTAACAGGATCTGGAGTAATAGCTGCAGGCGCCTATCCGGCTGGAGAGCCTGTTGCTTTTGTTCTAACATCTTCCGTTGCCAGAAATACGGCATCAGGTAATGTTCCAGTTTATGAATCATTCCAAGATAGATTTAGCAATGCATCTTCACCTTACGTTATATCACAGAAGTTTGGTGCTGCTCCTTACAATCTATTCAAGATTGAGACACTTTCAGACGGCTCAGGCATCACAGATAAATTCAAGTTCTCAATTGAAAACATTGTTAAATCAACATCTACAACAGATAAGTTTGGCACTTTCGACTTAGTGTTGAGAAATTTCTATGACTCTGATGATGACAGAACAGTCGTTGAGAGTTTCCGAGGTCTTTCTTTAGATCCTTCTTCTGATAGATACATCGGGAGAGTTATTGGTGACAAGAAAATCTTCTTTAACTTTGACAGCGATGAAGAATCACAAAAGATTGTTGTTGAAGGAAACCACGATGTTAGATCCAGATATGTGAGAGTTGTTTTATCAGACCAGCTTAAGAACAAAGAAGTTCCTGATGAAGCATTGCCCATGGGCTTTAGAGGTCCCAGGCACTTAGTCACATCTGGATCTTTACTTGCCGGTTACGCAGAAGGATCTGATATCGTCTTGAGTCAGGCACACAAAAGAGTTATGGAACCTCCTGTTCCTTATCGACTCACCGTCGCACAAGGCACAGGCGCAAGCAAGAGAGAAGATGTTGATCTATACTGGGGTATCCAGACTAACATAAAGACCTCAGTGACAACGCCTAACTTAATCTCTGCCTTCGACAACTCTTTCAAGACATACGTCAAGCACTTCCCGACACATAGAACAGATGCATACAACTTCTCTGAGGGTGACAATGCAGGTGTTGCAGATTCTTTAGGAACAGTTAGAGATTCTGATAGATTCAACTACAACAAGTTCACGCTTGAGAACATTCAGGTTAGAACAGGATCTTCAGGTTTGGCTGATTCAGATCAGTGGTTAAGTGCTTCTTATGTTAGAAACGGTGTCATCGCTGCTAATGCTACTAACAAGACCAGAGGACTTACAGTTGATGACTTTGGTGTGGTTTCTAACAGAAAATTCCTAAAATTCACTGTTCCTCTTCAGGGCGGTTTCGATGGTGTCAATATCTTCAATAGAGACCAAAGAGATCTCACTAACAACTCTGTCAAGAGAGAAATTGATGACGAAGCTAATCAGGGAGGAACATCAGGTCCTACAATCAGCGCTTACAGAAAAGCACTTGACATAATGGGATCCAAGTCTGATGTTGATATTCAACTCTTGTCAGTTCCAGGAATAAGACACGAAGCAGTGTCTGACTACGCTATCTCAACTGTCGAGAATAGATTTGATGCAATGTTGATTGCTGATATTGAGGAAAGAGATCAATTTAACACTGTCATCACTTCTTCAGCACAGAGCCCACACGTTTCAAATACAGTGACTGCTTTCAAGAACAGAGTCTTAGATACATCTTTTGCAGCTGCTTACTTCCCAGATGTGACAGTTCAGGATCCTGATACTGGTGGTTTGGTTTCAGTTCCGCCTTCTGT
>Ga0181585_10005952_pt1 | contig 10498 bp, 6 predicted proteins | sample 071ome_29_FD_132469 | JGI IMG/M metagenome (GOLD analysis project Ga0181585, IMG submission 132469) | Coastal salt marsh microbial communities from the Groves Creek Marsh, Skidaway Island, Georgia - 071407BT metaG (megahit assembly) | ecosystem: Environmental > Aquatic > Marine > Intertidal zone... | reverse complement strand
TGGTTACAACCCTGACAAGAAATTAGTTCGAAACATCGTGGCGACCTCATTTGGGTGCTTAACACCCTCTGTTGCTGGTGCAACCCTAGTGGGCACTAGCTTGAAGTTTGTCCCTGGCGGTGGAACGATCCTTGGATCAGTCGGTGTAGCTGCATTTAGCGCGGCCGCAACGTATGCCATTGGTAAGGTTTTTGTTCGTCATTTTGAACGCGGAGGGAATCCCCAAGATTTCAGCGCTGAAAATATTCAGGACGAATTGAAGCAAGAATTTGCAAACGCAAGTGAGAGAGCTTCCTCCCGTAGTAACGATCAAAGCGCCAAAAAGTAATAGAAGTTTATGCCACAACTCACTGCAGTGCTCGTCTATGTCGCTTTATCAGCGATTGTAGGGTTCCTTGGGCGCAAGCGCTCAGTGGGTTTTGTGGGATTTTTTACATTCGCAATTCTTCTCTCTCCACTTATCGCTGGCCTTACCCTACTTGCAACAACTCCGGGCTCTAACAAAAGTAGCAAGACCCAGTAAGTTTTTTGGTTTGTAGAGGCTGTAAGTAGATTAAAGATGCCCAAAAGTTCTGCACGGCTTGGCGAAAAGCTTTTGGGGCTTATCCCGAGACCTAAAGATCCTAATCAGCCAAAAATTAAAAAACCTTCTCTATCAGCTTTATCGCTAGCTTTCGGGCTTCTTAATTCCCTTACGGGACTACTCTGTCTTACTGTGCTGGCAGCACTGTGCGGTACAGGGGTGCTAACTCTTCTTAATATGGAAGCAAAGGCTCTAGAAGGTAATCATCACAACGCAATGATCGGCGTGTTGTTTGTGGTAATGCTTCTGATCTACCGAAGTTCGCAAAACTACTTAATAAAATCAATCTCCCGTGAAGTAGAAGATGCATTAGATCGTCAGCGCCAACGTATCGTTGAAAAGGCACTAACACTGTCCCTTCGCGAAATAGAAGAAGTTGGCAGAGACCAAATCCGCGATGGGATATCTGGTCACTACACAACTTTGTCGCAAACAATTGTTCCCATTGTGAGCGCCTTTGAGTCCTTAATCCTTGCTACCTTCCTGTTTGCTTACCTTGCGTATCTCTCCGTATTCGCAGCCAGCATAGTCATTTTAGTAAACATTCTTTTGGCATTGGGCTTCCTTAATCGACAAAAAAAGATGTCAGAAGAAATTAAAATTTCAGATCAGGTAGACTCACAGTACCGCCGTTTAACAAATGCAATAGTTGGAGGAACAAAAGAACTACAATTAGGCTTAGCGAGGAGAATGGGGCTTAGCGCAAAGATGAGTTCAGTTTCGACGTCTGTTGCCAAAGGCCGTGCATTAGCAGCTTCACATTATGCTGACCTGATCGCGACGGGAACAACAGCAGCATATCTAATGGCTGGAGCAGTAGTTTTTGTAATGCCCATACTGATTGGAGATGGCGCAGGCAAAGACATGTCTAAAATTGTAATTGCTGTTGTCTTTCTACTTGGCCCTATAGGCAGTGTAGTAAATTCTATGCAGCAAGTTTCACTAGCGCAGTTTGCTTTAAACTCTATTAACAATTTTGAATTAGAGATCACCCGTAGAAGCGAAACTAGAAGTAGAGATACAGGAGCGAGCACTTCGATCAGTAAGCTCAAATCGTTCAATAGCATATGCCTGGAATCAACGAGTTATACCCATACTGGCCAGGATGGATTTTCTCTTCAAAACATTAATCTGGAAATTCATAAAGGAGAAGTCGTCTTTCTGACTGGAGGCAATGGGTCAGGTAAGACAACGCTTCTGAACGTATTGACCGGCCTATACCCACGCGGGTCAGGCGATATAATTTTAAATGATCAAAAATTACCCATAACTCTGCCGCAGCAATATAGAGAATTGTTCGCCAGCGTATTTGCAGATTTCTTTATGTTTGATCAACCGTTTGGTCTTGATGAAAAAGGAATAGGGATATTTGAAGAGTGGTTAATTAAACTCAACGTTCGCAACCACTTCAGGGAAGACCTCCAAGACTTAAGTGGCATAGAGCTATCGACAGGTCAGCGCAAAAGAGTTGCTCTGGCATTAGCGATAGCAGAGCAACGCCCTATCTTAATTCTAGATGAATGGGCTGCAGATCAGGATCCTGAGACCCGCCGTAGATTTTATGAAGAAATTATTCCAGAACTTAAAACAGCTGGATTAACGATTTTTGCTATAACCCATGATGAAAAATACTTTCATTGCTGCGATAGACGCATTCATATTATCGAAGGCAAGCTAAGCGAGGAGATAAGTAGTTGAAAAATTCTATTTTTCGAATTCTACGACGCATCTCACTTGGCGGTGCGTTTTTGTCTCTAATACTCGTTTTCCTCTTTATTATTTTATATAGCCAAATGGTTCACACCATTCCAGTAGCGCACACCGCTGTCTTGTGGCACCGAATCAACTTTTTATGGAAAAACCAGTCAGAAGGTCCTTTAGCGGAGGGTGTAAAAATTATTTTGCCGTGGGATAAACTATTTCCTTACGACCTACGCATACAAACACGCCAACAAGCATATCAAGTCGTATCCAAAGACGGACTACATTTCACAATGAAATTAAGTTTCCGTTGGTCTGCAGTGGGTCGAAACATAGTTGCTTTAAATCAGACTTTGGGACCTAATTATGTCGAAAAATTGATAATTCCCGAACTTGGTTCAACCACCCGTGAGATCGTCGCAAAGTATAGCGCTGAAGACTTGTATTCAAGTAAACGTGCTACCGTGCAGAAAGCGATATTCGACACAGTAACTGATGATTCTATTTTAAATGGAATTAGACCTGCACAAGAGATTGATCCTAATCATAAAGATGTAGTTGATTTAGTAGATATTCTGATTGAAAAAATTGAATTACCCTCGCAAATCCAAACAGCAATTCAAAACAAACTAGAGCAAGCGCAGATCGCTCAAGAATATGAATTCAGATTGCAGCGCGAACGACTAGAAAGCGACAGAAAGTTGATCGAAGCTGAGGGGATTCGGGATTTTCAAAAGACAGTGGCACCAGCCATCACTGAGAGTTACTTAAGATGGCGAGGTATAGAAGCTACTCTAAAATTAGCAGAGTCAGAGAACAGTAAAGTAGTTGTAATTGGTAACAGCGCGACAGGCTTACCTCTAATACTCGATACCAATAGCGCATCGGCACTCCCAGAGCCCGACGTCAGTAAGCTGTTCAATCAAACGCCACGCTCAGAGCAAAATTCAACTGTTTCAGGCCAAATTTTACCAACTGACGGACCTCACGCAATCAAACGGTCGATGCCAAATGTTCAATCGGAAGTCGACCCAAAGGCGGTACCGAAAACTACTAGGTGATACTAGAGATTAATAGCTATGGAATATCATTATTGATATCTCAAAAAACCAGGGCTGGCAGGATCCAGAAATAAAATTCATTTGGTTACCAGCAACCAACAGCCGAGATTGCTCAAGTTTCAATGTTCAAAGCTGAATTTCCCAACGCACCTAGGTGAAAAAGTCGGCTGTCGCCGTGAAGCAGAAAACAGATGGGCTTATCGCCCAAGCAACAAAAGAAGACTTATCTCCTAAAATATCTGTCATATCGCAAAGCACCCTGCATCTTCAAAGAAAATTAGGGTTGTTTTAATATCTGCCAATTCCTGCAGAGCTCTCCACCGTTGACCTAACTTCGATATTAAAAACCCAACAAACATAAGTCTATTTGACGGCAACCTTACCGAGGTCAGCGCCGCTTACTCAGCAAACGGGCCAGGTTAGGGAATGACTTTATGGCCAGCAGCAATGGCCTCCACAACGAGCTTATAAACTGGGTCCGACACCACCGGAGTACCTGAATCTGTTATCAGGGCAACTGCTTCTCCAGCTTTAACACGCTCAAGAATTTCAGGTCACAAACGGGCCACTGCCGGTTCATCAAAACGAGTAAATTTCGATGTTTTTATCCCGTGGATATCTAATAATCTGCAGGTGATACTAGTTTGTTTCCACGGCGATAGCTGTAACGCAAAATAAAACGTCTATAATCCGCACGGGCATGTCACGTGCATTCGCAAATAGAGTTGCAATTATACAGAGTCCGGGAAGAATGCTTTTTGGGAAATTTTGACTGGACTACCGTCCCACTTGCATTACCGCACACCGAACAAAAAAACGTTCTCCAGTTGCGGATATGTTTAAACTTAATTTTTAACTTTATTACTATATTTTCTAAGAGCTACTGCCGCATCGGAGAAAGCAGCGCAGGATTGATAACTAAATTGCGAACACCATGGGCATGGTCTTCCTCAAACACATTATCTTTTAACCACTTATGCAAGGATAAAATATCAACCTTCAGTACCTTTGGTCTTACACTCCAGGTAACATGAAAGGGGGATCCTTTCTCATTGTACCCTGGACCGGTTGTTGATCCTGCATACAAAATCGGCTCGCCCAGGTCGTTTGGAATATTATTAGCTTGATACAAACCATTAACACTCGATACAGCAGCTAAATTCACGAAACTTGTTGCAGAAGAGTCATTGACCAAAACCGCAACGACAGACTCGACCCGTAAATTGGGATTATTCAGCTCCTTGGTCAAACAGGAACCTAGAGTGGGGCCAGGTGCAACTTTTGCTGACGAAAAAACAAAATGTATTTCAATGGTATCTCCAGGTACGAGATCACCATGTTCGGTTTTACCTACTGAGACCGTAATTGGAGCTAACTCGGCTTGAGTAAGGACACCTGAGTATTTAAATCCTGTGCCATACCCTCTTCCATCTCCATCGCCAGCATAGCGAATAAATTCGCCTCCTTTATGTTCTGCACTTTCATGAAAATGAATGTTGCAAAGATTCATCAGTTGAAAAGAAGGAGAAGCACCAAAAGACCGGTGATTGGCACCCTCAAATTGCCCTAGGTCTCGAGGAGACTGCGGCCCAAAGCCCTTACCATTAGTAGCGACAGAAAGTGCTTCTCTCTGTTGAGAAATTGTTTTTACAACTTCAGAGCTATGCTGAGCGTCGGTGGCACCTGCTATACCGTTAATGGTCGAAAAAAACAAAGTCGCAACTAATATTTTGAGAAAGTAAGTTGGCACAACATTCTCCTAAGCGTGTCACTTTTTAAAAGTACTAAGGAAGGGTTATCTAAACTCGCTAACAGCATAAGACCTTACACAAAATAAAATGTAAATCTTATTCCAACGTTAGGAATAAAGCCTTTAGACTGAGAGGCTCATGTAAAGTAGACGTTTAAAAAAGAGATGATAGTTAGGGTCTTTAATTATGTGGCGATTAAAACCAAAAATTGTTACAATTTTCATTCTACTGAATGTTCCTTTTTTCGCCGGAATCGTTGGCCACACATATTTTTCAAATCGCGAAACCGCCCTTAAATCCGGCGAAAAAGTAATTGCCCACTTTCAGAGCGGTGCAGTGCACAGCATCCACACTAAGTTTTTAGCCATTCGTTCATTGGTAAGTTCAGCGGCAACAATCGCCGGATCTAATACAGATTTTTTTGTCTCTAAGGCAGGCCATCCATACCTACAAAGTCTTGTAGCCCATCGCCCCAAAATCATGAGTGCTTATTCAGGTTTAAAAGATGGATCTTTTATTCAGTCTCGCAGAATAAACTCCCATGAAAAGAGCCAGTCCTTAAATATTCCGGACGACGCACAGTTTGCCGACAGGAGTATTAGAAGAGCTCCAGGCGCAGCTAATTTAACTGAGCATAATGTCTATCGTGACTTACAGCGGAACTATTTGGGAGAGCATTCAGTTGGAACAAAATACGACCCAAGAAGTCGTGGCTGGTATAAAAATGCGATCGATGCAAATGGTCTAATCATTACTGATCCATATGTTTTTGCCTCACTGGGGCAAATAGGATTCACGATAGCTGCACCATTCTTCCAAGACGGCTTAGCTGCAGGTGTGGTCGCCCTTGATATAACTTTAGACGACCTAAGTGCGGAACTAGTAGAACGCAAATTAAGTACTGGCACGCAGAGCTTTATCTTGACTCAAAATGGATTGGTCGTTGCTTCATCTACGCATGCCCAAGCAAAACTCCTAAAAGGTGGTGAACTAGAACTTCCTCATATTTCTTCACTAACAGATACATTGCCGAGGGTTGCATATAATGACCGACCCAGAGAGAAAAATAAAACCTATATTATAGATCATGAAGGGGAAGAATTTTTAGCGACTATATCTTCTTTAAAAGCAGAGGCAGGAAAAGATTGGCGTATCCTTACTGTCACTCCTTTGAGTGATTTTGTTCAATTATTTGACAAACAAAACATCCAGCTTTTAGTCCTTGGAATTTGCGCCATCCTGTTGCAAACATTGGTAGTGCTAGGCTTATCAGGACGGATGGCCCGTCCACTAGAACAGCTGGCAGTTATTGTTGCAGAAATTCAGAGTTTTAAGAACATACGGTCAGAAAGAGTGCGGTCATCCGTAAAAGAAATAGCATCATTATCCTCTGCGGTGCACACTCTTGGAACCGCGGTTTCTTCTTTCACCTCTTATGTTCCCACAGACTTAGTAAACAAACTCGTGCAATCCGATCAGGAGATGAAACTCGGTGGGCGCACTCAGTTTCTAACAGTTTTCTTTTGCGACATAGAAGGGTTTTCTACACTTTCCGAGGAAACACCATCTCCAGATCTCATGAAGAGATTATCCAAATATTTTGAGATCACAACTGAGGCTATCGAACAGGAAAAAGGCACAACAGACAAATTCATTGGAGATGGTGTCATGGCCTTCTGGGGCGCTCCAACCCGCAATGAGGAACACGCTTGGCACGCCTGTGCCGCGTCTATTCGCATCCAACGAAGAATGGACGAACTTAATACTGAGTGGGCTTTGGAGAATAAACCAGCACTCAACGTACGTATCGGCCTGCACAGCGATGCTGTTTTGGTGGGAAATATTGGATCAGAACTACGAATGAATTATACCGTCATGGGTGATGGTGTTAATATTGGAGCGCGCCTGGAGGGCACAAACAAAGATTACAACACCAGGATTTGTATAAGCCACTCAGTCTTTCGCGAAGCTGGGGATCGCTTATGCACAAGGCCAATTGAAGATGTTTTAGTTAAAGGCCGCCGCTCCAAAATTCCTATTTACGAGTTGCTAGGAGTATTTGGGACTGATGACCCTTCTCTTGCCCCCAGTGAAGATGACATCGTTCTCGCGCGACGCACAAATGAAGCATACAGCGCCCTTAAAAAAGGTTCTTTTGAAAAGGCTCGACAGCTTTATCAATCGATCATTGACGATTATCCAAATGATAATGTTTCTTCAGTTATTTTGAGGAAAATTCCAAGCGATACGAGCCCCTAGATCTGTTTACTATGTATGAGTTTATCAGATACTCTAAGTCAGCTTAGATGACGGGAGCTCGTTCTGCACGTCTCTCGTCAATCGATCGTTTTGTTTGATTTTGTTTAAGAAATAAATTTTCCAGTCTAAAAAAAGCGAGGTGGATACAGTGAGCTACAATTTTAAATCGTGCCTACTCGCTCTCACAATGTGTGCATTATCTCCTTTACCACTAAATGCTCAGGACGCACCTCTACCTCCTTTGCAAAATTTTGAACGTGGCCTTGGTCTAAAATTCGGGGATTGGGCAGTATACAATCGACTTGAGGCGGCACTGCGTGCAACAACTAATATAAAACAAGATCCGTCCGAAAAATCTGACTATCAGCCTACTTTTTCTGCAACCACCTCAGCTCAATCAACATGGGATCGACATGCACTTGGTTTCGACATCACATATTATTATGAAGATGCTCTTGACGCCGAAGAGGAGGCAGATGACACCTTATCGGGGTCTATAAATGGGCAAATCGATGTAGGGCAAAACTTTCATCTGAAGTTAGGGGCTTCCCGAAGCAATAGTGTTGTCTCAAGTACAGATCCTGAATCGTTCTCTGGTGACATAAGTACCACTATTGATGACACAGTAAATGCTTCAGTTGAGTGGGATGGGAAATCATACTTCGCTGCACTTCAGGGTTATTATAATGAAACTGATGCCACCAGCGATACAAACTCCAATGGGGTGGCGCAAACAACTGTTCAGGACCGAAACGAGTGGAATGCTTCTCTTTTACTTGGGCAAAAATTTGATTGGGGCAAAGCTCATATCGTGGCCGGCCCAGAAATAATTAATTATACTGGATCCGTGGCGGTCTTGCCAGAAAACCGCGACTCTGAAGGCCTGCGATTTGGACTTGGACTAGAATATGTAAAGGATAAGTTCAGTGCTGACTTCAGTATTGAAGGCTTTCAACAATATTTTGCCGCAGATACCATAGGTGACGTAACAGGGTTAGCCGGTCGCCTAGAGGGCAGGTATTCAATTGATAATGAGTTGTCAGTTGCTGCAAAAATACAACGTAGTTTTGATGAAACTAATCTAACAGGATCAGCTGGAATTTATACCAATTTGGCGTCGGTGGCAGCACAACGTGAATTCAAAGACGATCTCTATGTAAAATTTGGGCCCTCATACAAACTAATTGAATTTGAGGGCACAAGTTTGGAAACAGAGACTTTTCAGTTTGATGCAACAATTGGCTGGAACTTAATGAAGAATGTGGAACTATTGTTGGTTGGATCAGCCTTCACCCAGACTGTTAATGACCCCTCTATAATTGTGTACGAGTATGACGAAGCTGCTTTAACCATTTCAACCGTAATAACTTTTTAATTGTAAATTATTTTCATTCGGCATTTGACTTTGATTAGATTCTTTGCAGGCGCTGACTTTATTGGGATGTGAAATGTAAAAATCACAGGTGAAATTATTCCTTTGCTTCACCTTTTTGGATGGCGCGGCTGATGATATTTCGTTGAACGTCGCGCACTCCTTCACCGATAATATGTACAAGGGCATCTCGGTGATGCATTCCTATTTTATGGTCTCACATATTCCAGGCCCCACCCAGTATAGGAATAGTATTCTCCATGAGACGCAGCGCTGCTGTACTGACTACCAACTTAATTTTGGATGCTTCCGCGTCAGAGAGAAGTCCGTATGATTTGAGGTAAGGTTTTACAAAATTTGCAGCTTCATATTGTCGAAATAATTTTTGATTTTCATGCTATCAACAAGTCTCTTTTGATGGGTTTGAAGTTGCAGGTCAGATCAGTTTAATGGGAGATATGTTATGGTCTCGCGCCACATTATAGATCTCAGTGGCAAAACCGCTCTCATTACGGGTGGCAGCCGGGGCTTAGGTCGCGAAATTGCACTCGCCTACGCAGCTGCTGGCGCCAATATCATTGTTGCCAGTCGTAATATAGAAAACTGCAAGATCGTAGCCAAGGAAGTAAAAGCTATAGGGCGCAAAGCAATGCCAATTGCAGCGCATATCGGTCATTGGGAAGAGTGTGACCGTCTAATTGATGAGGCTTATCGGGAGTTCTCAAAAATAGACATCCTTGTAAATAATGCAGGGAAGAGCCCTGTTTATAATAAGCTCTCTGATATTGATGAGAGGCTCTATGACACCGTCCTAGACTTAAACTTAAAAGGTCCTTTTCGATTATCTTCTGTTATTGGAGAACGGATGGCTGCCGGTGATGGTGGGTCTATAATTAATATTTCAAGCTTTGCCGCAATTAGGCCTCGCAGTCACTTTGTTACATACGCAGCAGCAAAAGCCGGTATGAACGCTATTACTGAAGCAATGGCGGAGGCACTGGGTCCAAAGGTGCGCGTAAACTGCATTATGCCAGGCCCATTCCTTACAGACGTTTCAAAAGCATGGGATATGAAGGCCTTTTCCAAGCGGGCTGATGACCTTATCGCTCTGAAACGTGCGGGAAAGCCAGAGGAAATAGTGGGTGCCGCTCTTTATCTTGCTTCTGAGCACGCCAGCTTTACAACAGCTTCTACAATACGAGTGGATGGCGGTAGCCGATAAAATTGATACTCATGTGTAAATTCAAGCTGGAGAATACTTCTTCAAAGTGTTTTACCAGACTAATTAAGGCCAACTGCGGCACTCAAGGTAGGACCAATTTCCGCATTCAAAACTAAGTCAGCATATCGGTCTAACTCAGTAGACTCACGATTTAAGATAGCTAGTTTGGCGCCGTTCTGCTTAGCCATTAATGGAAACCCCGCCGCTGGATACACAACCAACGAAGATCCAATGGCGATGAACAAATCAGCTGCCAGGGTCACCTCTTGCGCCATACGCATTTGTTCTTCGGGCATAGGCTGTCCAAACGAAATTGTGGCTGTTTTTACATACTCGCTTCCGCATGCTGGGCATTCTGGAAGTGTTTCATCCTTTCTAAAGGGGTCTAGTACATTTTGCAGAGGAATTCGGCAGCCACAGTCGAGGCAAGAACAATAGGTAGAATTACCATGGAGTTCGATTACCTTTTCGTCAGGTACTCCAGATATTTGATGTAATCCATCAATATTTTGGGTGATAACAGCGCTCGCTTTACCCCGCGAAATCAAG
>Ga0181585_10005933_pt1 | contig 10518 bp, 10 predicted proteins | sample 071ome_29_FD_132469 | JGI IMG/M metagenome (GOLD analysis project Ga0181585, IMG submission 132469) | Coastal salt marsh microbial communities from the Groves Creek Marsh, Skidaway Island, Georgia - 071407BT metaG (megahit assembly) | ecosystem: Environmental > Aquatic > Marine > Intertidal... | reverse complement strand
CCTTGCGGTAAGCGTAAATACCAATATGCTCATAATATTTAGGGGCATTATAAGGTATAGTTGCTCTTGAGAAATAATGAGCTTCGCTTACTTCATTTCCTGCTGAGAAATTAACCACAGCCTTCACTACATTAGGGTCTGTTTCTAATTCTTTTTCTCTAATTTCAACCACTGCTGTTGCTATATCTGCATCTTTATCTTTCTCTAAAACCGCAACCGTATTTGCGATAATTTCAGGATCAATATTTGGCAAATCACCCTGTAGATTTAGAATAACATCAACATCATCTTTTCCATCCAACTCTTCCAGAGCCGCATAGATTCTATCCGTTCCTGAAGGTAAATCTGGATCAGTCATAATTGCCTTAAAACCAGCCCGCTCTACTGTCTGTTTAGTTTCATCTTCAGAACAAGCGACATATATCTCTGAAAAACCCGCTTCTTTTGCCTGCAAGCAAACTCTTTCTATCATAGTTTTACCAAGAATATCTACTAAAGGCTTATTTGGAAAACGAGTCGAAGCCAAACGCGCTGGAATCATTATTATAGTTTTCATATCTACAAATTTTAATTAAGATTTTTGTAAAGCACTTGGTAACTTATGTCAAAGCCATAAAGGCTATTTTATGATAGAAATATATAAGAAGTGCATATTTAGCTGCTAATTTGATTACTCTGCTTTGCAAACAACTCTTCTCAAAATAGGAAATATTCACAATAGATATAGCTAAAACACTTAGTAACAATAATAGTAAAAATATCATCTCATTAGAAAACTCGAATAGAATTGCTTCATATACCGCATACAACAAGCAAACAGCGCCTGAAGCCAAATATAATCTAGCTTTAGGAATATTAGCTTTTACAAAAACACCTAATAACGCGAACAACAAACCAAATAAGCCATATTCAAATATAAAACCCACAAGTACACTATAAAAAATAGCAAAAATATAAATCACCCAAAAATTAGCAAAACTAGCCAATTTAACAAAATTGTTAAGGTAACGCAGCAACAATATCATAAATAAAATATTAAACCGGAAGTCTTGCCACTCAGAGTCATAGATATGGAATATTTGCAGTAAAATTGCATATATCAATATTTCCTTACTAAACCTAGCAGAACCAGAGTAACCAACCAAAAACAAAAATAATGGAGCAGCCAACCTACCCACCACTCTCAAAAACTCAACATCAGTAAAAAAATAAGCCCCCAAATGATCCAAAATCATTACAAAAATTGCAATGAACTTAAAAAAATCATACCTAACTAAATAATTGTTTGCTTTACTATACATTGAATCTCTTCAGTTAATTCCTAACTACTCTCTAAAATTCTTTTAAGCAAGGTGTCAAAATCTTTTGATCGAAAATTATTGTATCTAGCAATTTTATAATTATTATCGCTTCTCTCGATGTGGGCAATTAGCTCAGTTGGTAGAGCAACTGACTCTTAATCAGCAGGTCCAGAGTTCGAATCTCTGATTGCCCACCATTTTCTTCCAGAAGTGCAGCATATTTTCCTAAATCGCAAGACTTACGTAGTTTCCACTACTCTGCGCCTTACGATTTAGAAAAATCTACTACACTTCTGAAAGAAAATGTTTTTGCTGGATATGAAGGTGATACTTTGCCCAATTTAATTATAGCTAATTATCCAGATTTAAAGATCAACATGTTGTCCTAAAATTTGCACTAAATGGAAACGCCTAAACCGTTTACTGGCCTGGTGGCTTTGGTTCTCCAGTCTATGCCTTTGCTTGCCTCATCTTCTAGTATATTCATATTGAATTCTGAATGTATGCCAGCGCCTTTTAAACGCTCAACAAAGGCAGGTACATTTTCAACCTGGGATACAAGCCGGCCCACTTGCTCTGCCTTAACAGCCAATCTTGAAATAACATCTTGTAACAGAAAAAACTCTTCACCTGCGATAGCCTTAACTTGATCATAATTTAACCCAAGCTTATTCAAAACTACTACTTCATTTATTACGCTATTATCGTTAAAATAACCTTCAAAATCTTCTACTGTCATTTTAAAGGTAGCCGCATCGGCTTTATTGAAATCAAATGCTCTCAAAATACTCCTTTTTTCTCTATCTGAATGTCTCATATCTTTCTCTCTACATATCATTTTACACCCGTATATTGTAGCAAAAAAAACAAGTAATATCAAGGAATTAACGAGAAAAGCAACCAACAACCTCAAGGTGGTCTGTATATGGAAACTGGTCTACTGGAGTGGCCTCTTTTAACATATATCCACCATCTAACAGAATTTTTGCATCTCGTGCAAAAGTCCCGGGATCACAAGAAACGTAAATGATGGTTTTGACGGTTGATTTAGACAATTCTGTTACCTGCTCTATAGCACCACACCTTGGCGGGTCCATAACTACAACATCGAAACCTTCTAACTCCTTAGCTATTAAAGGAGCTGTAAAAAGATTTTGCTCTATTACTTCTAAGCCTTTATGAGACGTTTTCTTAAGAGCTGATACTGATGGTCCAAATACGTCAATTGCGGTCACATGACCCAGCCCCGTCAGTGGGATAGAAAAAGTTCCTAAGCCACAACATAAATCGGCTATCTTCTTAGTCCGATCTGCGTGTTTTTTTATAAAATCAATACTCTCATCAAGAAGCAACTCTTCACCAGACTTGCTTGGTTGCAAGAATGCTCCTGCTGGAAATTCAACATATTCAGAACCAAACTTAATTTGCGGCTTATGACGCTCAATTATTAACTCTTTCCCTGCTCTAGTGATTCTTGCTATGTCATTTTGCTCAGCAAATTTAATAAATGCAGCGTTAAGCGGCTCCAACGGCACCTTACGTCTTGGACAAAAGGTCAAATCTATGCCCAAATCCGTATCAGTAACCAAAAAATGACCACTTTGCCTTGGCTCAGTAATCTCAATCAACAACTCTTTTAATGCCGGCAAAAGCTTATTTAGCTTATCCGTAAGCAATGGACAGTTTTCTATATCAATTATTCTCTTGGAATGCTTACGATAAAAACCAAATTCTATATTTCCCTTATAATTCTCATAAGATATTGAAATCCTACGCCTTGCCTTATGCTCTACCATTTTCAAAGGACGCAAATCAACATCAATTTGTTGCTGCTTTAGTGCATTAGTTAATATCGAGCTTTTCCATGCCTTATATTTAGAAATCTCTAAATGCTGTACTGCACAACCACCGCATTCACCAAAATTCTTACAAAATGGCGTCACGCGATCCTCTGATTCTTGCTTTACTTCTAAAAGGTTAAGGTGATTAGGCTTACGACGATTATCTGTAGTTTCAGCTACGATCTTTTCACCTGGTAATGTAAAAGGAACATAATAGCTTTTATCCTCTGACTTAGCTACACCATCGCCACCAGCCCCTAAACTATCTATTTCAAGCTCCAATTTCTCCAACATGTCTATCTATATAAAACTAGGCTATTCTTAGTAAACTCATATTTACTAAAAAGCTGTAAAAATCTGATTCCCAAGAGAGATTTATCCGTATCATTAGGATTAACTGCTACATAAACATCCTCAAATACATAATCCTTAATTCTAAAAGCCTGCACTCGCACCGACGCACATTGAATTGGACCATTCGCTGTATAATAGGTTTTATTATAGGTTAAACTTTTCAAGTCTAACCCCATATTTATAGCATCTGTACGGCTTAATACGATGTCTGTCGCTCCAGTATCAACCAAAAAAGTAACCGGCCTCGTATTTAGTTCCGCTGTAATATAAAAATGATTATCCTCAGCTACATAATATGTAATTGAATCAGTACCACTAACCCCATGGCTTGGTTTTAAATTAGCAGCAAAGTGACTGTTAACTAATACGTTTTTATAGCTAAACAACATGATTCCAATCACAAATATTATTGCCCAAATACCTAAATATCTAAGCGACTTCGCCAATTCTTTCTTCGAACTGTAAAACACAAAACTCGAAAGAAATAACAATAATATTATATAATAAATAAATTCTGCTGGATCTGACTTCATTTCAATAATAACTTATCTAGACCAACCACCACCATGGTTAGAGTTATGATCTGAATGCCCGCCATCACTATGGTTATGATCTCCATCGCCATGGTTATGATCTCCTTGGTTCTCTTCATCCAAAAGAGCCTGAACATGAGGGCCAACTTTTGCGTTATCCTGCATATCTTCTCCCTTTAAACTTTCCCCCCTCATATCTGCAGAAATTTGCTCCATCTCTTCTTTTTCTTGTTCAGCTTCATCCATAATAGCATCTATATCTTCAACACCTGTCTGAAACAATGCTTCTCCTATAGCTTCATTCATATCCATATCATCAGGCATAGCGTCAACTATATCTAATAAATTATCTAAAAATTCTAACTCTGGAGAAATTAATTCTTCTGGGTGCGTAAGCATAACAACTGCAGCGATTTGAGCTCCCAAAGCCGCTAGCTTAATGCATTCTTTAGTATGGTCTGCTTGAGTATCCTGGTTTATATAATCTGGAATCTTATGGGTTAAAATATTTAAAAAAACATCCTTATCCAAAATATAATGTGCAGCCTTATAAACGGGATCAACAACCTCTACTGACATAACAGAACTCACTAATAATTTTCTATTAGCTTAGTGTAATAGTTTTTTTTGTATCGTTCAACTCTGTTAGAGTTATTTTGATTTGGATTAAAAACCTAGTTTCACTAATTATAGCGCAACTTAAGCTCTTCTATGCGGCTCTCCCTATCGGCAGTTTTGATTGATAATACCGCATCTTCATAACGAAAATAGAAAAAAGCATCAAAAATATTAATGAGCTTTTTACACAATTTAGTAATTAAAATAATATTTATAATAAAATATAAGAAATAAACAAAATAAATCATAAAGCACCCTAAATTATGCCTTGTATTATAACACAAAAGCAACAATAGGAAAAGCTTTAATTATGCCGCCTGCTCCACCAGGGGTAGAAACTCAGCCATATTCTTCTCTTTAATTAAATCATAGGGCGAAACTCCAGCATTATTAGTCAAATAGGCATCAGCTCCACTTGATAACAATAATTTAAACAACTCTAGATTTTCTTTAAATACTGAGAAAAACAAGGCTGTATCACCATTAGCATCCTGTTTATCAACATGCACCTTATATTCTAACAAATACTTCACTATTTCTATATCTCCATGCCAAGTTGCTAAATGAATCAAATTAGTACTACTTAAGCCATCCGGAGTCTTAATATCGGGATTAGCACCATTTTTAAGAGCCTCTAAAACCAATTTAGCATCACCATGTACAACCGCCTCTACTAATTGTTCATCAAGCTTATATTGTTGTTCAAATTTATCTAAACTATCATCATTACCCGCCTTGATTTCATCATCAGGCGTAACCACACCTTTATAAGATGCTTCAAGCTTAATATTGGTAAGAGCCATTTTAAATTCACGACGATATTCCTCATCCATCTCTTTAGAGCCACCATTTTTTTCTACAACCCTCATATAATCTTCTTCATTAAGATTAGCTAGCTCTACAAGTAGCTTGATATATTTTATTCTTCTTTCCTTCATTCCTGCGCGCAATAAGTACTTAAATTTAGCAAAATCAGCATTATATTTGAGTAGCAAATCAACTAAAGACTTATCTCCTTTATCAGTTGCCGCTAAAAAGGCTGTATTTCCCTCATTATCCTCTAAAGATGGATTAGCACCTCCATTTAATAAAATATCGGCCAAAAGCAAGTCTCCTCTTTTACACGCCTTAATCAATGGAGTCTCGCCCGTTGATAAATGCTTTATATTAGGGTCAGCTTTATATTCTAATAATAGATCAACTATAATACTTTCTCCTCTATCTACTGCTATGCCGAGCAAAGTATCACCAGTATGGTCACTCACATTCGGATCAACCTCACGCTTAAGAATCTCAGAAAGAAATTCTATATCTGCCCTAGAAACAGCATATTCAAGAACCTTAGAAGCATCACCTCCTTCTTCCAACAGCTCTTTTAATATACGCAAAAATTCCTCCCCCGACTCCTGTGCTACAATCTTTAAAGCTTCGTCTATATCATAGCCAAGTTGCGCCAAAACATAAATAAAACCTTCAGATTTAGTAGTTTTTTTGCGCTTTAAAAAGGAGAAAAAATCCTTCCTATTATGAAGAAAATCACTTAGTTCCGGATGCCAATGATACACAAAAAATATAAATTCTGGATCAAAATGATAATCATGCTCAGCCTTAAGAATATAGCTCATGAATTTGCCATAACTCTTCTTCTCCTTAGCTTTTGCCTTAATCTGATCTAAGTCGATATTTAATTCTAAATGTTCATGAGTAGCTACATCTAGTTTTTTAAGTTCATCACTTACCAAAATAATGTCAAAACACACATTAAACAGCTCTTCACCAGAAAGAGACAAATCAAGCATCATAAGCGATATATCACGTCTTAACACCATAAATTCCGTATTATCTAATTGCGCTATTGCATCTGATATATCTTCTAAACCCTTCTGAACTTTACTCTCTACAGTGGTAATTTCATAAAAAACCTCTCGCAACTGTTTTTCCGAAAGGTTAAATTGTTGCTCTCCTACTTTAATCTCAGCCATAACACTAAAATATTTCCCAAATGATTAAAAATATGATATCTTTGAATTTATAACTTTAAGTTGTAAATATTACTTATAAATATGGCAATAAAAAAAATCCTGATCTTAGGTCACGGAAAAATAGGAGGACTCCTTGCTCATATCCTCACAAATCTTAAGTTCGACATCTATATAATAGATCAAGTAGACATAAAGGACTCTCCCTTTAAGACTTTTAAAGTAGATCTATCCAAGTTAGACGAAGCAAAAAAGATTATTAGAGACGAAAAAATCGACACTATTATCTCTTGCTTACCATTTCATATAAACAAAAGAATATCAGAATTAGCGGCTGAATTAGAGCTTAATTATTTTGATCCTACAGAGGATGTAGAAACAACCCATCACATACAAAAAATTAGTCAAAACTCCAAACAAATATTCATGCCACAAAATGGTTTAGCACCAGGCTTCATAGGAATATTAGGGAATCACTTGGCATCTCTTTGTGACGATGGTGAGGCAGAACATCTTAGACTTAGAGTTGGAGCGCTACCTGAGAACCCTATAGGGACTTTAGGTTATTCCTGCAACTGGTCAATTGATGGTCTAATTAATGAATATATCCAAAATTCTGAAATAGTTGAAAACAACAAAATTATTACCGTTCCTTCACTAGAACGAGTAGAACAATTAAAGATTGAAGGGGTAAATTACGAATCTTTCTTAACCTCAGGTGGCGTTGGTACATTACTTGATGATTTAAAAGATAGAATCAAAAACATCAATTACAAAACCATTCGCTATCCAGGCCATTTAGAGCGCATCAAATTTATTCTAAATGAGCTTAAATTAAAAAATAATCGTGAGTTACTAAGAGAAATATTCTCCAACGCCTTGCCACCGAATGATAGTGATAGAGTTCTAATTCATGCATCAGTAATTGGTAACTTCTCAAAAGTAAAAAAAACAAAAACTCTAACCGCAATTTATCCACCTAAAGAAGTATTTGGTAAAGAAGCAACAGCTATAGCCTGGACAACTGCAGGTTCAATTGCAGCAATCATAGAGATATTTGCAACTGAGAGGCTAAAAAAAGAAGGATTTGTCGAATTAAACGACATTTCATTAGAAGACTTCTTAAATACCACTACAGGAAAATTATTCGTAACAGATGAAATAAAGGTGTAATAATGGAGACTGCTAAAATTTTTAAAGACCTGAAAATTAATAATGACTTATTGCAAGGTAAAGAATTAGAAGTAACCACGCCAATAACTGGTGAAGTAATAGCAAAATTAGACTTAGACACAGAAAGTTCCTACGAAGCAAAACTTCAATCTCTACAATCTATATCTGCAAAATGGCGTAAAGTTCCAGCTCCAAAGCGTGGTGAATTAGTAAGATTATTTGCAGAAGAATTAAGAACAAATAAAGAACGATTAGCGCAACTTGTAAGCCTTGAATGTGGAAAAATAATCGAAGAAGGGCGTGGTGAAGTACAAGAAATGATCGATATTTGCGACTTTGCTCTAGGCCTATCAAGACAATTATACGGCCTTACTATCGCCTCAGAGCGCAACGAGCATAACATGTACGAAACCTACTACCCATTAGGAATTGTAGGCATCATTAGTGCTTTTAACTTTCCAGTAGCTGTTTGGGCCTGGAATTTTGCTTTAGCAACAATATGCGGGAATGTCTCTATATGGAAACCATCAGAATTAACCCCTTTATGCGCCATGGCTTGCACAGAGTTGTTTCTCAACGCTGCCAAGAAATATCAAGCTTTTGACGAAGCTGACAAGATTCATGAAATAATCATTAGCGATGCATCTTTAGGAAACAAAATGGTTGAAGATCATCGCGTAAACCTAGTAAGTGCTACCGGTAGCTGTAGAATGGGTAACATTGTAGGACCTAAAGTAGCAAAAAGATTTGGGAAATCAATTTTAGAGCTTGGTGGAAATAATGCTATTATAGTAACCCCAAATGCCAATCAAGAACTTGCTTTACAAGCGATTCTTTTCGGAGCAGTAGGGACTTGCGGGCAAAGATGCACAACAACTAGAAGAGTATTCATTCACAAAGATATTTATGCCGACTTTAGCAAAAAACTAATTAATGCTTACGGAAAATTAGATAAAAAAATAGGCAACCCCCTTGATGAATCTAGCCTAATCGGGCCATTGATTTCAGAGACATCTTACGATATGATGCAAAATGCACTTAAACAGGCAAAAGAAGAAGGTGGAGAGGTATTTTATGGTGAAAGAATATCAATGAAAGGCCTAGAGAACGGTTATTTTGTAAAGCCTGCATTAGTTAAGATAAGCAAACAAACTGATATCGTATTAGAGGAAACCTTTGCCCCTATATTATATGCAATGCCATATGATTCACTAGAACAAGCTTTATTAGATCATAACGCTGTAGAGCAAGGGCTATCCTCAGCCATATTTACCACCAATATTGCAGAAGCTGAATATTTCAGACAAAATTCAGATTGTGGAATAGCCAATGTAAATATCGGAACAAGTGGTGCAGAAATTGGCGGCGCTTTTGGTGGAGAGAAAGCAACAGGTGGAGGCAGAGAATCAGGGTCAGACTCATGGAAAGCATATATGAGAAGACAAACCAGCACTATATATTATGGCACTGAAACTCCTGAGCTAGCACAGGGCATAGATTTTTCACTAGAATAAATAAATTTATTAACTATGTTAAAATAGTAGAAAATTTGTCAAAACACTAAAATTGGAGTACAATAAAAGTATGTTTGGTTTCTTAGGATTTTTTAAATTAGTATTCTTTGTATATCTAGGCGCAGCAATCTTAATAATTGCTGTAGGTTATGATTACGTAGACAAACACTACCCTAAAGTAAAACTCCCTTATAAAGAGCAAGTATACGGCCTACAAGAAATTATCTTAAATAAAGTCGATGGCTTTATAGAGGATAATGACAAACCAAAGGAAAAAAAATCTATCAAGGATAAAATAAAGGATAAAAGCCCTTTATAACTCAACCTTCATTATGACAACACCGCAATCTGACTAGTGGTTTTAGCCTCCATTTTCTAGTTAAACCAAGCATTTTCTAGACTAAAAAATCATTATTAAACTTTTACTTGTATTTTTTTTTGCACATGGTATCAAGTTTACATAACTAATTTTAGGTCTAGTATGAGAAAAGCATTACTTTTTTCTTCTATAATCGCAGGATCTACTGTGATTTCTTCAGCTGCTTATGCAGGAAATGCAATTGACAGCTTATTTTTTAAACCAGGAGCAAGTGATATTGTTTCAGACACTAGCTACGCTAGCACAAGAACAACTTATAACACTGCAGCTACTACTTCTGTAGAAAACACTACTGAAACTATTTCAGAGAAGATTAGCTACGGTGTTAATGATAGATTATCTGCTGCAGTTAGCTTAAGCCATGACAACACTGATGTAGAAACAGATGCTGCTGGTAGCCTTACTAAGCAAGAATCTACTGGGTTCCAAAATCCAGAACTTACATTAAATTACCGTGCTGCTAACCAGAAAGACGATGGTTTTTACACTGATATTAACTTAGGTTTCTCACCTGATATTAATACAGCAAAAACTAGCACTGCTGCAAACAAAGGTACTGCAGCTTCTGGTAACGACCAAGTTTCTTTTGGTGTAGATTATGGTAGAGATGTAGATAACATCACTTATAAATTAAGCTTAGAAACTTTATATAACACAGATGGTGCTTACCAGAATACAGATACTGGTGCTAAAACTACTAATGATGCGTCTACAGATTTTTCTTTTGGTGCAGCAGCTCAATATAGAGCAACTGACACTATTTCTATAGATGCTGATGTTACTAAAACTATCATTGGTTCTTACACCTCTGCAGATAGCAGCAATG
>Ga0181585_10005925_pt1 | contig 10523 bp, 12 predicted proteins | sample 071ome_29_FD_132469 | JGI IMG/M metagenome (GOLD analysis project Ga0181585, IMG submission 132469) | Coastal salt marsh microbial communities from the Groves Creek Marsh, Skidaway Island, Georgia - 071407BT metaG (megahit assembly) | ecosystem: Environmental > Aquatic > Marine > Intertidal... | reverse complement strand
GTTTTTTCTCATAATTCATTACCAAACAGATTTAACTATTTATTTATAATTTCTAATAAAAATCCATTAACAAACTTCTAAGTTTTTGCTATTTTTATATAGTTCTTTTTACGGTTTTTTCTTATTACTTTAATTTAGAAATTTTTACCACTGGAATTACTCTTACTTTTTACTACCCTATTAATCCAACTAAAAAATTCTCTGCAGGGATGATCTTGCAGTTTAACAGAACTTGCTTTTAGAATTTGAAGTGTCTAGGCTTTGTTATGGCCTAGACACTTAGCGCGTTTTAGTTGCTTCAGTATTTCTATAGTTACTTCCTCTAAGCAGCATATTTAAAAAACTAGGTTTAGGATGTAATATTTGATTCATAGATTCTGTTTTTGAGAAATCAGGCGCTGTACTTCCATTAAGATTTTTTATCTTAACATCAGCTCCTGCAGCTATTAATTGTTTTGCAACATTATCATATCCTTTGTTAACTGCATTATGTAAAGCTGTGTTTCCATATTCATCTTTAGCATTAACATCAGCTCCTAACTTTAGTAAATTTTTTACTTCTTGACTATTTCCTGCATTAGCTGCTTTATGTAATTGTGTTTCTCCTTTACTATCTTTGGCATTAACACCTTTTAGTTTTTGTAATGCTGCTTCAATAGCATCTCTATGTTTTTGTGGTATATAACTAAGAATTTTTTTAGATGGTGGAGATGTTAATTCTTGTGTAAGGATTTTTTCTCTTAAATCTTTATTTTCAATGATTTTACCTAGAAACTCTTTTTCTGATTTTGTATGCGTTGACATTGCTAAAGCTAAATTTTTATCAGCAGTATTTTTATCGGCCTCATTTATGTAATTACCTAAAAAATTAATAATGTTCTGATATTTGTAAAGATTTTGTTTGTGTGTATCTAGGGTTTCAACATCTAAAGAATTTATTGGTGTTTTTCCTTCCATATCTTCGGCCTCTATATTAGCTCCTGAATTTATTAATAATTCAATGATTTTTGGATTACGTAAATATTTAAATGCTTTATGTAAGGGTGTTTTTCCATTTTTATCTACAGCATTAACTGCAGCATTAACTGCAGCTATTAATCTTTGTGCAGAGTTATAATGTCCGTATTGAGCTGCTTCGTGTAAGGGTGTTTTTCCTGTATTATCATTGGCCTCTATATTAGCTCCTGACTTTATTAATAATTCAATGATTTCTAAATTACCAGTTCTAGCTGCAATGTGTAAGGGTGTTTTTCCTTCACCATTTTTGTCGTTAACATTATCTGTTGTTATTAATTGCCTTACTTGTTCGGTATTACCACTTTTTATGGCACTGAATAATTTTTCTTTATCACCATTTCTCATCAATCATATTAATTATATTATATCATAATTTTCGGATAAAGAGAAGTGGTACAAATATAAACTGTGCTATGTATTGAAATATAATAAAAAATATAAATAGTTATTTTTTTAATAAAGTTTTCTTTTGCTAAGGAAGAAATGATAATTCTGGACAGAGATGTTCTTGTAATGTTATATTTTTAGCAATAGAAAAGAAGAATTAAATATATTAAATGAGTTCTAGAAAAAAAATTATTTTTATGGGAAGTCCAGAATTTGCTATCCCAACTTTTCAAAAATTGCTTAATTCTCATTTTAAAATAGAAGCAGTTTTTACTAGAGCTCCTAGAGAAAAAAATCGTGGTAAAAAAATTCTGCCAACCGCTATACAAATATTAGCGGAGGAAAATAATATAAAAATTTTTACACCAACTTCTCTTAGAAATGCTGAAATTTGTAATAAAATTGTGGAATTTGAACCTGATTTTTTAATAGTAGTTGCTTATGGTTTAATTTTACCTAAAGAAGTTTTGCAAATTCCTAAATATGCAGTTTTGAATCTTCATCCTTCAGCATTACCGCGTTTTCGTGGTGCTGCACCTCTACAACGAACATTAATGGCAGGAGATAATAAAACAGAAATTTGTATTATGAAAATGAATGAGGGTTTAGATGAAGGGGATGTTTATTTAAGGCGAGAACTAAAAATTCCTGCGGAAATGAATTTTATGGAATTACATGATAAAACTGCTGCAATTGGTGCAGAAATGATTTTAGAAGTTCTAGAAAATTTTTCGAAATTACGCGCGATACCGCAAGATAATAAAAATATAGTTTATGCGGATAAAATATCTAAAAGCGAAGCAGAGATTAATTGTAGTCAAAATGGCAATGATATTCTTAATTTAATTAGGGCTTTAAATCCTTTTCCAGCAGCATATTTTTTATTTAAAAAGGAACGTATAAAAATTTATGAAGCGGAATTTAAAATTTTAAAACATGATAAAGATATTGGCTCTATTGATTCTGAATTTAATATTTATTGTGCAGATGGTTTAATTAAACCAAAAATTTTGCAAAGAGAGGGCAAGAAAAAAACAGTAATAACTGAGTTTTTAAGAGGATTAAAATAGTGATATTTTGCTAAAGTTTTTATTATCGGAATAAACTCCTGCTAGCACCAGCTTTATCTTCACCCGGCCTTGCATGGCTAGCAGCTGCTCTTCGTCTTAATACATTAGTTGCAGCTGCGCTTTCACTTCTAGCATCTTGGCTTTCACTTTTTCCAGCAGCGCCAGCCATTCCCATTGCAGCATCTGGGCTTGTACTTCTTCCAGCAGCGCCAGCCATTCCCATTGCAGCATCTGGGTTCGTACTTCTATCAGCTGGGCTTTCACTTCCAGCAGCGCTATCTATTTTTTCTTTTCCTATATTTTCGTCTAATACATATTTTCTTTCTAATATTTCTCCATCATCTGTAACTAGTATATCTTTAACTGGTGTTCCTGTAAATAGTTCGGTCCTTTGACCAGTAGGAGTTGGTGAATCTGTGTTGCTTTTTAATTCTTGTGCTCTTTTATTACTATGAAGTCTTCTGCTTGTTGGTGTGGGAACACCAACTAATTTTGCATTAGGAGTGTTATCTAAAACTGGTCTGCTTGTGATAGTTTGACTTTTTGATGGTGTTGATGGTAATGTAGTTTCTTGAGTTTTTTCTAATATTTGTTTATCAACTTTAATCTTTGAAGCATCAATTTCACGTTGTAAATTTTTTGCTAATGCTTCATCATCTTCTTCTGTTAATGGAGTTAACGAAGCATTAATTTCAGTAGCTTCAATCTTAGCAAAATCTGTCATTTTGTTTGAAGAGTGACTAATTGCAAATTCAATTATCCTATTTAGGACTTTGATTTTTTGTTCTTCATCTAGTTGCTCAAAAACATCTTTTGTCAAAAGATTTTCTGCTTTAGTTAATATATCTTTATTTGCTCTTAACTTTGGTAAATATTCGTTACTTAGTCTATTACCTTTATATTCTTCGTTATATCTTATGGAGATATCTATTTGTGGTAATGGGATATCTAATTTCTCAGAAATTGTTAAAGCAAATTTAGGTATAACTCTTTCACATACCCAACAAGTATCTTTAAATGTATTAAGAAATAAAGTTACTCTTACTTCTTTACCTTGTTCCTCGGCTGCTTTCTTATGTTTTTCTAATTCAGGCTTCATATTATCAAATGAATCTTTAAGTAATAAACTACTGATACCTGTCTCTGAATGAGCATATAAAAAAGGTAGGTTTTCTTTAGATTTTCCCATTGGTCCTACTGACCCCATGAGTCTGTCTCTCCTTTCTGGATTATTTGTATAACTATAACCTATAGCTTCGTTACTATTATTTTGGTATCTAATTATAAATTGCGTATTAGGAATTTCTGTATCTGAATGAATAATTATACATAATGCTGCTATATTATTAATAGTTACACTTTCCGCATTCCTTCCTGCACGCTTTTGATCAGTTAATGAATTTCTGTAATCTTGATTTAGTTTTGATAATTCATCTAATATTGCATCAAATTCTGTTTTTTCTGTTTTTGTAAAATGTCTATTAATAATGCTATTTAACTTATCAAAAATTGTGTCTATTACTGCTTTGTTTAAAGACTTTATCAAAGCTAGAATATCTTTTACTTTTTGATCTTCCTGATTTTCTTTTGCTTGTTCTAAATGTTTGTTTAATTTGGTTATGACATTTGTTCTTGTCGGATCATATTTTTCTTTGTATGCAGCACTTGCAATTTCTGTCTTAACTTTATATTTCTCTTCTTGTTCTCTGTATTTTTGCGCTGCATCATCATATGCAAGTTGGATTAAATTATTTAACTCTTGATGAACTAATTCTTTGCTGGAATATTGTAAATTTTCTATTTCTCTGCTCATAATCTCTATCTCTAAACTCTAAGTTATGAGTATTATAACATTTTATGAAAATGGAAGCAAGCCTTTATTTTTAATATTACTATTTTGTAGTAATATATCTATAATTAAGATAGTAATTATCTTGTGATTTGTGATGTTTTTTCACTACCTGCTAAAATTCTTTCGACTAGAGTTTGACGCTCCTTTCCAGCTGGCAAAGATTTTAATCTTAATAGCTCAGTTCTGTCTTGATATTCCTGTTCTCTTGATTTTTCTTCCAAATCTTGGATATTTTCTTGGCTGCATATTTGAGCGAGATGAGTTTCAATTGCATTATTATATATCTCTATATCAGTTTCTAAAATAAGTCTAAAAGCTAATTCAATATCCGTAATCTTTTTAACTTTGCTGAATAATTCTTGTGCCTCTCTAATAAAATTTTTGTCATATCTATTGCAAATTTCTGCAATTTCAGTTTCTGATAAATTTTCTCGATCATCTATTTTATCAAGGGCGTTTGTTGAATTAAACGAAATAATGTAATCAACTAATTCTTTTGTTAATTCAGTTTCATTAACATGTTGCTCTTTTGTCATGATTTTCTCCTCTTAAATATCATATATCAATGATTTATAGATTAGTAGTTAGAAAAAACAATTAATATTTGATTTTTATAAGACAAAGTCCCTTAGCTGGTGCTGTTTGGCCGGCATTTTTACGGTTTTTTGATATTAGGATTTCTTTTATTTTTTCTGGTTTGTATTTTTCTAGGCCAATTTCAACTAATGTTCCGCTGATAATTCTTACCATATTATATAAAAAAGAAGGTGCAGTTATGCTTATTCTGATGATATTTTTTGTTTTAGTGATTTTTATATTATTAATTACTCGAATTGGTTTTTCTGCTTGGCACTCACTTGCTCTAAATGCTGAAAAATCATGTTTGCCAATTAAATAATTACTCGCAATTTGCATGGCTTTTATATTTATATTTTTTTTAATATGCCATGAGTAATCAGAAAGAAGGGGTGAAAAAATTTCTCTATTTAAAATTTGATATTCATAGGTTTTTTCTTTTGCGCCAAATCTTGGGTTAAAATCTTTATCTGATTTATTTACCTTTAAAATTGCTATTTCTTCATTATTTTCGCGTAAATGGAAATTTATCCCCGCGCATATTTGGTGGTTATTATATTTTTTTGCTAATTTAAAGCTTATAACTTGTCCTTTAGCATGTACTCCACTATCGGTTCTTCCAGCATATTTAATAGTAACTATATTGTTGGAAAATTTACTTATAGCTTTATTTAAGGAGTCTTCAATGGTTCTTAAATTAGGTTGTTTTTGAAAACCTGAATAATTTTTACCATTATATTCAATTATGGCTTTATAATATGGCATTATTAATCTTTCTGTTTTTTATCAGATTTAAATAATTCGTAAATCTCAGGATTTTCACTTTGAATAAAAGGGGGTACTAAAAGTTGGTGGTTATTTAGAGGTTTTTTATAACTACAATTAGCCAGTAATATTATTAAAATTAGTAATTTAAGCATTTTTGGTTTTTCCTTTTTTAAAAAATTCATCATAAATTAGTAATATTGCACCTATTGTAATATAGCTATCAGCAAAGTTAAAAGCTGGCCAGTGATAAGCACCTAGATGAAAATCTATAAAATCAGCAACTGCGCCATTTATGGCTCTGTCTATTATGTTGCCAAATGCACCAGCTATAATTAATGATAGAGCAAATATAATTAATTTATCATTAGTTTTATAAAGCCAGATAATTAAAAATATGCTAATTATTAAGGCTGTAATTATTAAAATATATTTACCATATGCAAGATCGTTAAACATGCCAAAGCTAATTCCTGTATTATAGACTTTAACGATATTTAAAAAATTACTTATTCTGATGAAAGGATATTCAAGATTATCTAAATAATTAAAAATAGCTACCTTACTATATAAATCTAATATAGTTAAAATAGAGGCAAAAATTAATGCTTTAAAAAATAACGATTTATTAGCTGGGTTAAATTTTAACATTTTTTAATAGTGTTTTTGCTTGGTTAATATCAAGAGTAATTTGAGATTTTAATTCTGCAATATTTGAGAATTTTTTTTCTTCTCGAAGAAAAGATATAAATTCAACCTTAATTTTTTGTCCATATAAATTTTTGTTAAAGTCAAAAATATGTGTTTCTAAAACAGGTATATTAGCATCAGTTATTGTTGGTTTTATACCAATATTTGCTATTCCATTAAAGATTTTATTTTCTATATGGACTTTAACTATATAAACGCCAAATTTTGCTAGGCAAAGATTATTTAATTTTAGATTTGCTGTTGGATATCCTAAATCTCTAGCAATTTTTTTACCTTCAATTACTCTATTCTTTATAAAATAATTACGTCCTAGCATTTTGGAAGCATTTTCTATATCTCCAATAGTTAATGCTTTTCTAATTTGAGTTGATGAATAAATTTCTCCATTTGTTGTAATATGTGAAGAGATTTGCGTAAAGGGAATATGATGGTTTTTTGATGCTGTTTTTAAATAATCTGCATTACCTGTACGGTTTTTGCCAAATATGAAATCATAGCCAATTACTAAATGGCTAATAGTTAGTTTTTCTATTAAGATTTGTTCGATAAATTCAGCAGCAGTAATATTGGCAAAATTTTTATTAAATTTAACTAGATAGAGATAATCAATATGGCTATTTTTTAGCAAGGTTATTTTATCTTGTAATGAGAAAATATTAAAATTTTTTGTTTTGTTAAAAAATCTATATGGATGAGGTTCAAAGCTCATTATAGCGGTTTTCTTATTAGATTTTTTAGCGATTTCTTGTATTTTTGTAAGAATTTTTTGATGTCCAAGATGCACACCATCAAAATTACCTAAGGCTAAAATAGTGTTTTTTTCTTGGGAAGATATATTGCTAAAATTTCTTATAATTTTCATTGAGAGTTTTGTGCCTTACTCATAAGATGAATGATATAATATGTTAAAATATATATTTCTGTTGGATAATCAAGTGAAACACATAGAAGAAAAGGTTCTTGCTATATTAGCGCAAGCTGGTGCCATGCTTTTGGATTTTTTTGTTCAAGATATTATTGTAACCAAGAAATCTGATGGATCGCAAGTTACTAATGCAGATTTAGTAGTTAATGATTTTATTATTAAAGAATTACAAAAAATAAGTGATATTCCAATTATTTCTGAGGAACAAGATTCTGAGCTTAATAAAAAATATATGTCTGCTTCAGAATTTTGGTTGTTGGATCCTCTTGATGGAACTTCTGCTTTTATTAAAAAAACTAAAGAATTTGCTATTGCATTAGCCTATATAAAAAATAATAAGGCTGAATTTGGTTATATTCATATTCCTTTTGCTAAAACTAGTTATTATTCAAATTATCAAGGAGCTTTTATTTGGCAGGATAATTGTAAAAAAATCATAAAAACTAATAAAAAAAATAAAAATATGCATTTAATTGCTAGTAAAAGAATGCAGTACAATAAATTATTTAAAGAGTTTCAGGATAATCTTTCTATAGAAAAAATTTCTTTTTTTTCTAGTGCTTTGAAATTTTGTAAAATTGCTTCTGGAGAGGCTCAGATATTTCCTTATTTTTCTCATACAATGGAATGGGATAGTGCTGCAGGTGATGCTATAATTCATGCAGCAGGTGGCTCAGTTTTAGATTTGTCTGGTAAGAGATTATTATATGGGTTGAATGAAAATTTTATAAACCCTTATTTTATTGCTAAAGCCTGATTCTTTTTAAGAAGCTGTTACTAGTTCGTCCCATTTTGTGGTATAGCAGGGAGAGCGATATTGGTTTTTTTGCTGCCATGGATTATTACCTTGAATAGCAAATTTTACTATTTCTTGTCCTGTTAGTTTATTTATATCATCAATAATATGAGCTAATTTATTGTGTTTTTCATTATTAGGATTTTTGCTAAATAAATCATATTGAACGATGTTTTGATCAATAATATTTAATAAAATTATCCCTGCTTTGTGATATTCATATCCTGGTTTATAGATTTCATCGAGCATAATTTTGCTATAGGTTAATATTGTTTGGGTATTGCTAGTTGGATTAATAAAACCTTTTATCACATGGTTTTGATATTGTTTTTTATAAGTACTAAATTTATTTGTTTTGATAAAAAGATAAATTGCTTGGGCTTGACCTTGTTGTTGGCGTAGTTTTTTGCAAGCTCTTGCAGCGTAATTGGCGATAGCTTGGCGTAATTCATATTTTTCAGTAATTGGTTTTGCAAAGGATTTTGAGCTAATAATATTTTTTTTAGCTTTGCTTTCTTCTAAATCAAGGCAATTTATTTCTTGTAATTCTCTAATAGTTTTTTCTAAAGTTACTGAGTAATATTTACGCATTAACATAGTATTGCTATTTTTGAGATCGGCTGCAGTAAATATTTGTTGAGATTTTAGTTTAGGTGCTAAATTTCTACCAATGCCCCAAATTTCATCTATAGGGAATTTTTTTAAAATATTATCTTGAGTGTCTTTGTTAAGTAGGGAGTAAATATGGTTATTTTTTTTAGCAATATGATTGGCAATTTTAGCTAATGTTTTGCTCCTTGCAATGCCAATTGAAACAGGTATTCCTGTATATTTAGCAATTCTATCTTTTATGTTATTAGCATATTCTTCATAGTTTTTAATATTTAAATTATTAACTCTTATAAAAGCTTCATCTATGGAATAAAACTCAATATATGGGCTAAATGATTTGATAATATTCATAACCCGGTTAGACATATCTCCATATAATTGATAATTAGATGAGAAAACTTGAATTTGTTCTTTTTTGATTAAATTTTTATATTTAAAATAGGGTGCTCCCATAGGAATATTTAATTTTTTAGCTTCGTTAGAACGGGCAATAATGCAGCCATCATTATTAGAAAGAACTATAACCGGTTTGTCATTTAAATTTGGTTTAAAAACTCTTTCGCAGGAACAATAAAAATTATTACAATCAATTAAAAAAAATATAGCACTCATAATTTATGAATCACATTAGTTACAACTCCCCAAATATGTAGGGAAGATTCATCTTTTATTTCTATGTTAGAATAGTTAGGGTTTTCAGCTGCAAGGTAAATTTTATGCTGTTTTTTTAATAATCTTTTTACAGTTAAATCACCATCTATAACTGCTATTACTATTTTTCCTGATAATGCTTCTAAACTTCTATCAACTATTAGTAAATCACCATCAAAAATTCCTGCATTAATCATAGAATCACCAATTACTCTAATAAAAAAACTAGCAGCTGGGTGTTTAATTAGATATTTATTTAAATCTAATTTACCTTCCATATAATCATCTGCTGGAGAAGGAAAACCAGCAGAAATTTTGGTAGCAAAAATTGGTAATTTAAAAATATTCTCTTTCTCCATATATGATATTTTATTTTGTACTTTTATTATAAATATAAATAAAAAAAAATCTTTAAGTTTTCTTGCTATCTTGTAAGAATTATAAATTCTTACCTATTTTTAAGGTAATAATTGGGGTTGTTTTTTTAAGTGATTAATTATTTTTGTGATATTATTTATGTTTTAATAAAGGTTTTTTATGTGGCGTTATTTGAAAAAAATTTTAGGTTTTGATATTTTTGGTAAAAATATTGAATTGGAGTTTTTTCGAATAGCTATTCATGGAGATGCTGATAGTTTAAAAGATGTTTTGCAAAAAAACCCGAAGTTAAATTTAAATCTATATAATCATAATGGTATAAGTGTTCTACATATGGAGCCTATTTTGGCAGATGTAGAAAAAATAAAGCTTCTAAAAGATAAAGGCATGGATCTTAATATTAAAGATAGAATTTCTGGTCGTACCCCTCTTCATTATGCGGTTATATCTGATAATTTAGCTGCTATGCAGCAATTGATTAAATTTGGTGCTGATATAGATGTTGTTTGTAACAATGCTGATACAGCTCTCCATTATGCCTGTGATTTAAATAAAGAAGAGGCTGTTAAGATTTTATTAGATTCTGGAGCTAATACTTCATTAAGAAATAAAGATAATAAAACTGCAGAAGAAATTGCTAGAGATAAAAATAATAAAGATATTATTACCACTTTCACAAAGTAACTGATCACTAAGCTGCATATTTAACACATTCCTTCAGAAAGAAATTCTTAATTTTCTGTTTATTTTTCTGAAGCGAATAAAGATAGCTTCTAAGATTCT
>Ga0181585_10005920_pt1 | contig 10530 bp, 1 predicted proteins | sample 071ome_29_FD_132469 | JGI IMG/M metagenome (GOLD analysis project Ga0181585, IMG submission 132469) | Coastal salt marsh microbial communities from the Groves Creek Marsh, Skidaway Island, Georgia - 071407BT metaG (megahit assembly) | ecosystem: Environmental > Aquatic > Marine > Intertidal zone... | reverse complement strand
GCTTCTTCAATGTAATATGTTGGTGCAAGGTTATATTTCTTTTTGGATGAAGATGCATTATCATAATTAATATTCATCATATTGGTTGATGAATTCATATCATAGCTAATAATTTCATGCGCTACGTTTGCAACTTCCTGATAACTGAATTGTCTTAGTTCATGTTCTTTTCTAGACCATTCGTTATTGTTCAAAGACATATCAATTTGATTTGATGTATTCATCATCAAATCATACACATGATTTGCAACATTTGCTCTTTCACGATATACTGTTGGAGACATTGACAAATCTTTTATAGATAAACTATTATTATTAATAGATAAATCTATTGTATTTGCAGTAGAATCCATCAACAAATCAACTACTTGATTATGAACATTAGCATAATCTTGATATGTATTTTGAGTTAGATTTATATTTTTTAGTGAATAATTGTTATTATTAATAAATAAATCTATTTCATTCACACTAGAATTCATTGTAACTTCAAACACTTCATTGTGAACATTTGAACGTTCATGGAAAGTTGTTTGAGTTAATGATAAATCCTTTGAAGAATAATTATCATTGTTTATTAATTCATCAATTGTGTTAAGTGCCGAGTCCATGTGTAAATTATGGACTTCATTCATTACATTAGAATCTCTGGTAAATGTAGTTTGAGTTAAAGATAAGTCATCTTTAGAATACGTATCATTTTCAATTAAAACATCAATTGTATTCAAAGTTGAATTCATTACTGTATCAATGACCTCAGAACCTACATTTGCTCTTTCATGATATGTGTTTTGTGTCAGTGTTAATAATTTTTCTGAATAAGTATCATTTTGAATTAAGCTATCAATATGGTTGATAGAAGAATCCATATGAACACTGATAATTTCTGGACCTACATTTCCGTATTCATCATATGTTGTTTGTGTTAGGTTAAGTTCTTTCTTAGAATACGTATCATTTTGAATAAGTGAATCTATAGTATTATTAACACCGTTCATACTTAATGAAGATGTTTCATTTAATACTCTAGAAGTTTCGTCATAAGATGTTGGCGTTAAATCTAAATTTTTATTTGAATATGTATCATTAGTTACATGTATATTAATTGTTTCTGAAGTTGAATTCAAATAAGAATAAACATTTTGATTATTAACTTTAGATTCTTCAATTAATTCATTATCATCAATGAAAGTTTTTTGACTACTTGTAGTTCCAAAAATTAAGTTGGAAGTTATTTTTTCGTCATTTAAGAATAAATTATGTTGTTTGTCTCTAAAATATACATGTTGCTGATTGTCAAAATCAGTCATAGTTCTTAATGTTGATGTATTTGATACAACATCTATAACTTCATGTATTGTATTTGTTGTAGTAGCTAAGTCTAAATTATATTTTAATTTGCCGGCTCTATCTATTAGAAACGAACTATTTGCTAATCCTGTTGTGAATGATATTCTAGAAGGAGTGTTTGCTTCATACAATCCCATAGATAAATTTTCAGCACTTGCATCAGCACTTTGAGTAATTCCAAAGTTTCCAGAAACTAATTCCAGTGTTGCTGGATTAACGGCTTGTAATTTAAACCATGTGCTTCCTGATGTGTGTTCACCTCTGATTGTTGCTCTACTTGCAGCATCTTCAACATCTAATTTAATATAAGTGTCACTATCCTCTGTTTCTATAAGAGCAGATGCTACATCTTTTGTTATATGTAATTCTGAAGTAGGTGTGGTTTGAGATACTGCAATTTTATCATGAGCATATAATTGCTCAAGGCCAATTTTAGCTGATGGATGAGAAACATTAACGGTTCCATCTGTTCTTGAAAATCTAAATGAACCATATTCTCCATCATCATTTCCATTTGGAAAATAAGATAATTCACCAACAGTAGTTAAAGAACCATGCCACTGTACAACGGAACTGAAATCATCTGGACCATATGCTGTAGTATTTCTATCTGTAGTTTGAACATCATTTTTTTCACCAAGATATAATTGAATACCATTTGTTCTAGTGTTCAATTTCATTGCTGGTACAGAATCACTAGCTTCTAGATACCATTCTGCTTGGTCCATTGAATTCAAACGCATTAGTGTTTCGCCATGATATTCATCTAGACCATGTTCTGGTGTATTCACACCAGTTCCAAATGCTTTACCTATATCAAAGCCAGCAGCATTTTTGACTGTACCTACTGACCAATGTCTGTCATAATGGTTATCATTAAAATATATGATTGAACCATGTCGGTAATTAGTATCTGTCGTACTGAGTTGAATTAGAGGACTTTCCTCTTCGATTGCAACACCACTTCTACCAAGAGATTCAAGTGTCGTTACTGTTCCAATAAGTGTGAAAGGCTCAATACCATCTAATATTAAATTACTATCACCTTGAATATTTCCAGATACATTTAATGCTTCTGTTGGATTGTTTACATTAATGCCTACTTTATTTGTTCTCGCATATAATGTATTGTTTACGATTAAATCACGTGCAACGAATTCATCACCATGTACATCTAAATCTGTATTAATAGTAACATTTGATTTTTTAACAGTTAATTCTGGTGTTTTTTGATAACCACCTACTGAAATATCAAATTGAGTTGAAAAACTTTGTGTAGTTAATTCTAATAGACCAGCACCTGTATTTGCATTATAAGACAAATACATTCCTCCAGAATCTATTGCTTCTGAAAAATCAGTAAATCTTAATTCTGCGTCTGAACTATAATTATCTGTTGAAATTTGTAATACAGGTTCTGTTTTATATAAATGTAAATCTGAAGAAGGAGATAATGTTCCTAATCCTATATTACCTTTATCATTTACAAATATACTTTCTTGACCTTTAACTACAATTGCTAATTCATTGGGTTTAGTATAATGACTAGTACCCATGAATAATCCAGTAGTATTTGAACTATTTAAATCACTATATGATTCAATGGCATTTGTGTATATCCAAGGAGTAGATATCCAACCTTTACCATTTGCGCTCGGATCAAGATATTGGGAATAACTTGGTACACTTGCGTGTCTTGAAAATGTTTGGTCTACTGTAAGTGTTCTAAATGTTACATTGGATGTTGTTAATAATTCTTGGTCTGCAGCAAAATCATCATAGAATGTTAATGTTACATCTTTACTTGGAGTTGCTAATGTAGCTACAAATGAAGTCGGAGCTTTGAATTGCAATAAGCTATCATCTGAAGCATCTACTTTGAAATAACCAGCACGTTCATCAATACCTTTTTGTATAAAGATACCAGAATCTAAAGGTGTGTATAAATCATTTTTATTGATAATTATGCTTTTATCTTCAACTACAAGTTCGGTTACTTCAAGTTGAGTTCTTTCACCAAGTACTGTTAAATTTCCACGAACAATTAAGTCTTCACTAAGGTCTAAATTTCCATCAATAAAAGAATTTCCGGATTGATATAAATCATTGTTCAAATAAACAACGCCATCTATGTCTATATCATTATTAAATTTTACAGTATTGTTAAATGTTGCTATTCCGTCTGTAACAAAACTGCTACTTGCATTTAACTTAACCAAATTGTTAAACGATGCGGCATCACTAAAACTAGCAGCACCCGATACTGTTAATGCTCCACTTACAGATACTTGATTATTAAATGTTGCTGGACCGCCAAACGTAGAAGGTCCACCTGCACTAAACTTTATATTTGGACCTAATCCAAATGTAGATTGATTTAGAGTAAATGGAGAATCGACAGACCCTGGGTCGGCATATGGGTCTGAAGCGCCCAAAACCATTTCATTAATAAAAATTCTATTTGCTCCAAAATCACCATTGCCATTTCTAAAAACAATAGATTTTGGCCTTGCAAAAGCAGTTGCTGAATTTATTTCATGTCTAACTTCATTATAATTTTGTAACCATGTTTGATAGTGGTCATTTAAAATTACTTGTCTTCTCTGGGGCGGCTGCCAATCTTCCCCTTTTACAGATTGTGGTTTAACATTTAAAACTGGCAAGATGAACCTCCTTAATTATCCAGTGCCAAAATGCGAACATTCTCTACAATAGGTACATCAATATAATTAGAACTAGTGAAGCAAATTTTAACTTGAAAATATTTAAATCTTGAGTCTATATTTGAACGTGATGTCTCAAATTCTATAGTTTTAGCTAGTGTACTATTAGAATATTTATCTGCATCATTAGTTAAAATATTCATTCTTTTATATGGTTGATCTATAAATGTATCAAAAGGTGCTGTGTTTTCCAAAACACGATAATAAACAAAAACTTCATTTACTCTTTTGATTATTGCATCCATCTGAACATACAATTGCATTGCTTCAAAATCATCACCAAGTGTAACAACAGGTGAAAAATATCTATATAATGCGTTGCCCGGGTCTTTTGGACTAAATTCAGATTTAACATCAAGATTTAAACTTAAATTATTTGTTGACACTATATTATTAATGTAATCATAAGTAACTGGAGTACTAATATTTTCAAAAAGTCCTGTTACTGTATTTGCCTTTCTTAAAGACATTTCAAAATCAGGAGTATACATTAACATATTGGGGTCAGTGTAAAAACTTTGAACTGTACCAGTACCATCTATATCTAATTTACAAACTCCTCCAGGAAATAATCCTACAATTGGGTCTTGCTCTATTGTTAATTGAACAAGATTCGCATCTGTTCCTGAACGTATACCAGTAATGTTTTTTGTTAACATTCCACCATTATTAATATAATGTCGTATTGTAGTCAATGATATTCTTTCTAAATCTAGAATAGGTGTGTACCTAGCATCATTAGACCTCAACTTACATATTAATTCATAATCATTTACAGAAAATATTTTTCTTTTTTCTAATAATGTTGTTTTATTTGGAGATATTGTTGTATATACTAAATCTTTAGTTGAAGAATCATAATTTCTAGCTTTCCATTGATAATCAACATATGTGTCTGTTAGTTTTAAAGTATTAACATTTAGTCTGTATCGGTCGACATAAAAATTAAAATTATCATCTGCAATATATAAAGGTATCTGTTTTTCTGTAGTATCGAATAAAGCATGATATATTTTTAATTGTATAACTTCAGAAGCAGTGCCAGTAGTCATTAAAGCCGGAATACAACTATCTACTAAAACGGTATTGGTTCCTGTTTTAGTATATATTTCTAATGTATCCTCACTTCTGAATACAAATGCATAAGTAGAATTAGATGCTATGAATACAGGTACATCAAAATTTATCGTCAATTCTCCATTGTGGTTCGCAGGAACATTGACAATTTGTTCACTAAAAGGAACAACTAGAGATGGAGATAAATTATCATTCACCATTGGTTGAATTGTAAATATCATTTTCTTGTTTACAGCAGATGTATTTTTACATCTTACTGCTATTTTTGATATAAACAAAGATTGGTCAAAAATGAATGGCTGATGTAATGGACTTTGTATTCTAGTAGTACTATTAATAATAAATGTTTTATCGTCAATATATGAAGTATCACTATTAGAAAATAATTTTCTTTGTACAGGTCTTACTGATTGAGTAAAACTTGTTTTGGTTTCTAACAGACCGCCTAAGAAAAATTTGTTAGAAGCTACTGGAATATTTGACCCGACTCTTCTAATTTGTATATCCAAAGAAGTGTTTGTGGGATAATCACCGTCAGTTAAAGTAAAATCTCCACATAATTTTCCAAATGTATCTAGATTTAATGTACTAAATGTATATTCAGAAACTACTGTTCCGACTAAATTGTTAAGATTGATTCCTGCTTGAAATAAATCATTGCTCACATTAGTTAAGTATAAGTAGTATTTATTTTTTCCTGCAGTAGTAGATACATATTCTATATTTCTTATAGTACCAACTGCAGTACCAACCAGAGGAATATCTTGTGTTATTTGATAATTTAAAAATTTACTTAAAAATACAGAAGGTGATGTGGTACCAGAAGCATCAAATTCTAAACGTTGTCCTTGATTTGTACCAACAAGATTTCCATTAACGAAAACTTGATAATCATGTAAATCTGTATCAAGCATATCTAACATGAAACCAATTCTTTTTTCTCTGTTTAATAATGATATAGTAGTATTGATTTTTTTATCGTTTATTATTTTTTCAATGTTATTCTTATTGTTCACCATTTGGCCTGTTTTTTGTGCTAATGTTGCATTAGCTAACGTAACAATATTTTTATCTAATTCTTCACCAGACCAGAATTGTTCCCAAATATTCCATTGTGTACCAAATGCACCTGTACCAAGTTCTTTCCAATTTTTATATTGATTGTCTTCGTTTAATAAAATATTTGGATTAGAACTTTTGCTATACCAAGTATCACTAAATGGATGTAAAGTTAACTTACCATTGATTAGTCCAATTTGAGTAGGTTTTGTAGTTAACTCTGCATTTATTATAGTATCGGATATCAATGTTTCTCCAACAATAGGAAGCATTATTATATTATTTCGTATGCGAGGATATGTTGATGTAATAACTGCAGTTGGAGATGGTTTTAATAATGTGTTTTCTGATTGAAAAGATGGATACAGTTTCATATCTTTTATATCAATAGATGCAGCAAACCCTTCTTGGTCAACCTTTGCTATAGCAAATCCTGCAAATTGGTCAACTAATAAACCATTTGTATATCTGGCATCACCATTTGAATCTGTTAAATTAGTTTGTATTGCTTGAAGTTCAAGCGCATTTAATTGAACTATATCCTCTAGATTTTCTATTCTTTTTTGAAGTTTAGAAATATCTTTCATTGTGAAGTTTCGATTATCTATCATTTTATAATCAACATCATTAAAAGAAAATGTATATGCAGGTAAAGTTAAATCATAAAGCTTTATATTAAAATCTGAAGGACTATAATCTGCCAAATTTTCAAATTTTAATCCTATGTCAGAAGAACCGTTACCTTCTAATGATATAACTTTTTCTTCATTTAAATAATAATCAAACTCATAATTAACTAAACTTACGATATCTGCTTCATTTTCATAATCATATAATGACCCTTTAGGTTGACGAACAGGTCTAAAATCAATTACATTTCGTAATGGAAATTTATTTTTAATGGGGTCAGTGTATGTTGGTATTTTACGATAATGAATATCTTGATAACTATTAACGGTAAAATAATGTCCAGTTGTTGATTCAAAGTAATCATATTCTACTTCAAAATAATAAAATGCATTTGTCGTGTTTATATTTGCGATTGTAGGTAGAGTAAGATATGGTTTAAGAATTATTCTACCGAAATCATAATGGGTTTCTCGTTGTCCAGTATCAAGGTCAAAATAATCAGTTATATCAACAAGCGGAGCGGTTTTTCCAATTCCACAACGCACTTTACGAATTCGATATACATCACTATGCATCAATTCAAAAGAAAAAGGTATGTTTCCATGATATCTATCATTATCTACAATTAATGATTGATTTGAAACATTTACTGCAACCGAAAATGTATCAGTGTTTGTTTTTAAATCTTTGAATCTAGGAACGGGTTGTTCAACAGGAATATCTGCATGTACAATAAACTTATCACCATTCACAAAAACTTCATTGAAATTTATAGTTAATATATAATCAACTATGTTGGCTGAACTTATAGGAATATGTTCACCTTTGTGATACATAATATTTCCAGTACCAAGTGTATCAAATATTACTTCGGCCGCATAAACTTTTAAATTATCAGTACTTATATTATAATCTTCTTGAAATGCCGTACCAATGTTTTTTGTCAATGTGCTTTTATTTCCCCCTTCTACAATCCAAACATCTTGATAAAAAATACTATAATCAGAAACAGTTACAGTTTTTACCTCACCTTCTCCTGCTTCAATTAACGGTGCAAACTTTTTTTGAGTTTGATTTGGTGTTTTGATGATGGGAATATTCAATACAGTTTTTGCTATGTCTGCATAAAATTCTTTACCATTGGCATAACTTGATTTGACTAGTGATTTAATATCATTTGAACTGAATTCTATATTAATACTTTCATCTACAGTAAAACTAATTGGATTTGTTAAAGAAACATTATCTAATACAAATGTTTGTGTTTGTCCAATATAATCGGTAATTCTCCACCTATTTCCTTGATGTGTCAAATACAATCCATTATACACATCATCTGTTCTACTAAAATTTAAAGAAACTATACTTATTTGATTGCCAGAAATTTCACACACTCTTGCTGATTTTTCAGTCTTTTCTAATTCAAAATGAGAAAATCTAAATCTTTCTGGGTCATCAACACCTACAGAATTTGAACGAATTGTTCCTATTTTGGTGGAATTATATTGATAATTATAATAATCAAAATATGAAGGTTTAGTAAATGTATATTCAAGTGTATCATCTATAAATGACACAAAGGTCTTGACAGTTGCCACTGTTGATGTGGAAAAACTATCTATGTATCCCCACATACTAAAACCGTTTTCATCTTCAACAAGAACAATCTCACCAGTATTAAAGTTTGTACTGAATGAACCTGAAGTTGACCTAAAGTCTATTAAATTTCCTACTATAGTAGTTTTATCTGTGGTTATACCGCTAAGTGAGTATGAAGAATAATTTGCTGTAGCAACTCTTTCATATGGAGCATTTTCATACTCAAGACTGAAAAGTGTATTATTTAAATCGTATAATCCAGATACATTAGTAGTTAAGTTTGTTACTGTATATGAACCAGGTGTAGGTAGACCGGTTGTATTTGATTTTGAATATGATATTAATTTATAGTTATTATTAACATCTCTTTTTTCAAATACAGTGCCATTGATGTCTATTCTGTCACCAATATTTATAACAAGTGGTTGTGAAAAATTACCAGCATTTTGTACAATATCTATATAATACAAACTTAGAATTTCTGTACAGTGTAAATCTAATTTTTCTAATCTATCAAAAAATATAAAATCTTCAGAATGATAATAATTTAATAATTCAAAGTAGTGTTGATTAGGAAATAATGAACTTTCTACTGTTTTTGTTTTTCTTGCTTTATTATCTTTCAATCGTGTTGTAAAAGAAGTTTCAAATCGGTATCCTTTTACGTATGCCTTTCCTTCAGATAAAATATAATTTATTTTTTCTTCATCTCTTAAAATTATATCAGTTCCAACTTTAGTAGGAGTTAATAATTCGGCACTATTTCTATCTTCATATTGGTCGTAGTGTATGTCGCTAACTTTTATTTTAGTTGATGATTCTATTTCTTTAATTAATAGTAATCTATTATAATTAATATCAGAACCAAACATTACATAATTACCAACCTGTAAATCAAAATAATTCGTATCTGTGCCATCAATAGTATAAATTATTTCTTCACCTATAATTTCATATTGAGCTATTCTATGTGTTCCTAAAAGCTGTAAATCTGAACGAACTTCTAATTTAAAATTATCAACAACAAAATTACCATTTATTTCATATGTTCTTCTTGCTAAAGTATCACCCAACACACTATAGAAAGGATATTTTGACCTGAATACTACATTACCATTATCATATTTCAATAAGGGTATAAATTTCCAATCTGTTTCCTGCTGAATGTATCCAAAATCATGATGTGTTAATTGTAATTGAAGAATTAATCTATCAGCACCAGGTGTGTTATCATTTAATGAATTTTGAGCGGGGTCAAATAATTGTTCTTTATAATCATCATCTGTAATGTCTACTATTCTCCAAGTCAGTTCTATGCCTACTTCAGCATTAATATTGTTGATATTGCTTACTGCAAAGATATAGTTTTGTTCATTTATATTAGTAAAATAACCTGATATATAAAATGTATTATTTTTAATATTGGCATATTTACCATCACTAGGGGTAACTGAATTTAAAGTACCTATCTTTGTTGTATTAGTTCCCGCAGAATTTTGAACGTAAACATCAACCACATTTGTAGTTGTAATTGCATCTTGTGTCAATCCATTATTAAATATAAGACCTATTTTTGTTGGTTGAACTACTCCATCAACAATTCTCGCCGAGTAAAAATCAATGAATCTTCCTTTTAAAACTTCTGCGGAATTATTTGTATCTACAAATACAATTAAATCATTCTCAGTTATAGTTGCGGATTCATTTGCACCGTCTTGTAATTCATACATTTGACAATCATATACATCAATACCACCTTTTGATGTAACTATAGACCCATCTTGAAAAACATGATTTCCAAATCTTCTAATCTGTTCTTGTAATATGTCTTGAAGTTCAATTAATTCTACTGATTGAAGTGGGTATCCTGGCTTGAACAGAATTTTTGAAAACACTGTAGAATCGAATTTTTTATAGTATGGACTGTTTGCAATCTGACTTAGGAGTGTTTTTGAAACGCCAAAATTTTCTACTAATGGTATTTGATGGTTTGCCATTTAATTATCCTTTTGTTCAGCAACATGAAAATATTTTATTGTACCTATTTTATTTATATCTACAGTTTTTCAAATTATAAATATTACTATATATT
>Ga0181585_10005914_pt1 | contig 10535 bp, 6 predicted proteins | sample 071ome_29_FD_132469 | JGI IMG/M metagenome (GOLD analysis project Ga0181585, IMG submission 132469) | Coastal salt marsh microbial communities from the Groves Creek Marsh, Skidaway Island, Georgia - 071407BT metaG (megahit assembly) | ecosystem: Environmental > Aquatic > Marine > Intertidal zone... | reverse complement strand
GTCACCAACGACTGCTCCGCCTCCACCCGGTCACCCACACCAACCAACAACTCAATCACCCCAACATCCGCAAAATCACCTATGTCAGGTACCTTCACCTCAATCTCAGCCATCGTCGTCTCCTGCAATCACGCGTACAGCGGATAAATTTTTTCTTGGTCGATGTTGTAACGCGCAATGGCTTGTGCCACCCGATCCACTTCAATCGTGCCCTCATCGGCCAAGCTGCGCAGCGCCGCCAACACAATGTAGTAGCGATTGACTTCGAAATGGCAGCGCAAGGCGGCACGAAAGTCGCTGCGTCCAAAGCCATCGGTGCCCAACACGCGGTAACCGCGGCCTTTGGGCAAGTAGGCACGAATTTGCTCGGGGTAGGCGCGTACGTAATCGGTGGCGGCCACGACCGGCCCCGCGCTTTTAGCCAGCTGTTGCGCCACAAAAGGCACCTGCGGCTGTTCCAGCGGGTGCAACAAATTCCAGCGCTCCGCAGCCTGACCGTCGCGCGCCAATTCGGTGAAGCTGGGGCAGCTCCAGACATCGGCGGCAATTTTCCAATCGTCGGCCAACAGCTGCTGCGCGGCAAGGCTTTCACGCAGAATGCTGCCGCTGCCCAGCAGCTGCACGCGTTGCTTGCCCTTGCCGCCGGGCTGCAACAGGTACATGCCTTTAATAATGGCCTCTTCAGTTCCAGGTTGCAGGCCAGGCATGGCGTAGTTTTCGTTGAGCAAGGTCAGGTAGTAAAAAACGTTTTCTTGCTGCTCCACCATGCGTTTTAAGCCGTGCTGAATAATCACCGCCACCTCGTGCGCAAAGCTGGGGTCGTAGCTGACGCAGTTGGGAATGGTGCCGGAGAACAAGTGGCTGTGTCCGTCTTCGTGCTGCAGCCCCTCACCATTCAGCGTGGTGCGCCCCGACGTTCCCCCCAGCAAAAAGCCCCGCGCTTGCATGTCGCCCGCGGCCCACGCCAGATCGCCAATGCGCTGAAAGCCAAACATGGAGTAGTAAATGTAAAACGGCACCATGATGCGGTTGCTGGTGCTGTACGAGGTAGCCGCCGCAATCCAACTGCTCATGCCACCCGCTTCGTTGATGCCCTCTTGCAGAATTTGACCGGCGGCGTCTTCTTTGTAGTACATCACCTGGCTTCGGTCCTGCGGCGTGTACTTCTGCCCCTCGGGGTTGTAAATGCCAATTTGACGAAACAGCCCCTCCATGCCAAAGGTGCGTGCCTCGTCCACCAAAATCGGCACCACGCGCGGCCCCAGTGCCTTGTCGCGCAACAACTGCGTGAGGCAACGCACATAGGCTTGGGTGGTGCTGATTTCACGCCCCTCAGCGGTGGGCTCGAGCACCGCCTGAAAAGCGTCAAGCGAAGGCACCGTAAAACGCTCGTCGCTATGCGTGCGGCGCTTGGGCAAGTAGCCACCCAAGGCCTTGCGACGGCCATGCAAATACTGCATCTCGGGGGTGTCGTCAGCGGGCTTGTAAAACGGCACACTGGGCAAGTCTTTGTCGGGGATGGGGATATTGAAGCGGTCGCGAAAGTACTTAATGTCCTCATCGGTGAGCTTTTTGGCTTGGTGCGCAATGTTGCGCCCCTCACCCGCTTTGCCCATGCCATAACCCTTAACCGTCTTGACCAACAACACCGTGGGCTGCCCTTGGGTATGCGCGGCCCGGTGAAACGCGGCGTAAACCTTTTGCGCGTCGTGTCCACCGCGGCGCAGGTTCCAAATATCGGCGTCGCTCATTTTGGCCACCAGCTCGGCCGTGGCTGGGTCTCTGCCAAAAAAGTGCTCGCGCACAAATGCGCCGTCGTTGGCCTTGAAGGCTTGGTAGTCCCCGTCCAAGGTCTCCATCATGATGCGACGCAGCGCACCAGAAACGTCACGCGCAAGCAGCGGATCCCAGTTGCTGCCCCACAGCAGTTTGATCACGTTCCACCCGGCACCCCTGAACTCGCCCTCAAGCTCTTGCACAATCTTGCCGTTGCCGCGTACCGGGCCGTCTAGGCGTTGCAGGTTGCAGTTCACCACAAACACCAGGTTGTCGAGCTTTTCGCGTGCCGCCAAGCCAATGGCCCCGAGCGACTCGGGTTCATCCATCTCGCCATCACCACAAAACACCCATACCTTGCGCTGACTGGTATCGGCCAAGCCGCGCGCGTGCAAATACTTTAAGAACCGCGCTTGATAAATAGCCATGATGGGGCCAAGCCCCATGGAGACCGTAGGAAACTGCCAAAACTCAGGCATAAGTTTGGGGTGCGGGTAGCTTGACAGGCCTTTGCCCGCCACCTCTTGCCGAAAGTTAAGCAACTGCTCCTCGGTGATGCGTCCTTCTAAAAATGCCCGTGCGTAAATGCCAGGGGATGAATGGCCTTGCACGTACAAAAGGTCACCGCCATGGGTGCCACCCGAATCGGTGTCGTCGGCATGCCAAAAATGATTGAAGCCAGCGGCCAGCATGTGTGCCAGCGACGCGAAGGAGCTGATGTGCCCACCCAAATCGCCGCCATCGTCTGGCTTGAGGCGGTTGGCCTTCACCACCATGGCCATGGCGTTCCAGCGCATGTATGCGCGCAGCCGCCCCTCAAGTTCAAGGTTCCCGGGCGAGCGCTCTTCTTCTTCGGGCTCAATGGTGTTGACGTAACCCGTGGTGGCCGAAAAAGGCATGTCGATGCTGTGCTGCCGCGCGTGCTCAAGTAGTTCCTCGAGCAATGCATGCGCGCGCTCGGGGCCAGCGTGCTGGATGACGGCCGAAAGCGCGTCTTGCCACTCGCGCACTTCATCGGCTGCAGCCAGTCCCAAAGCCTTATCCGCGTTGGTGTTCCCCATGTTGTCTCCAATCGTCATATGCTGTGCGAGGATAGCCCGATTATGCCGACTGTTGTGGAATTTTTCAAGATATGCCATTTCATTTTGTATTATGAAATGCACCGCCTAAAGCAACGTGCGCAGGCACCGGCGAGCGCGTAGACTCCACCGCAACCCACCATGAAACGCAGCCCCCTAACCGCCGCCCCACGACCGCGCCCGCCGCTTCGCCACCGCGTGCGTCGCTTGGCCACACCGGAGCGCCTGCTGAGTGTCGGGCCGCTGATCACGGTGGTGCTGTTTTTATCCGCCGTGGCGGTGGCCATGACGTTTTTGCGCTTTGAAGAAATCGAGCGCGAGCAAGAAACCGTCACCCGCGATGTCGAGTACGCGCAACAGCGCATGCGACTGCGGCTGATTACGCTGGAAGAGCATTTGATGCGCACCAGTCAGCGCCTGGGCGAGCAATCGTTGCAAGCCAACGCATTCAAATCTGAGGCGGCAGACCTGTTGGCGCAAAGCCAAGAACTGGTGGGTGTGCAGTGGTTGGATGCCAACCTCAGGGTCAAGGCGCAGCACGTGCTGGAGACGCGCGACACCTCACCGTCGGCGCTGGCCTGGGGTGCGGTGGCACAAGAGCTCACCCAAGCGTCGGTGCCCTTGCTGCGCCAAAAGCTCAGCCCAACCTACACCCCAGCCCCATTGGGCGGCGGGTTGTGGTTGGTGTTGGCGCCGATCCAACGAAATGGTGAGGTGGTGGGCGTGCTGCGCGCGGCGCTGGACCTGGAAACCCTGCGCTACCTTGGCACCCCGCCCGAGCTGGGCCCTCGGCTGGCTTTGGCGCTCACCACCACCGATGGCCAACTGCTGGCCGGTAACCTGCCCCGTGTCAAGCGCCACCTCACCGCCTGGCTGCCGCTACCTTACCAAGTGTCACAGTACCGCACCGAGCTTGGGCCACTGGGCGGACGCATCATGGTGCAGGGTCAAGCCTACCGTGTCTCCTCTGGGGTGATCACCGAAACCATGATTTGGGTGGTCGGCATATTAAGCGCGCTCACGGTTTGGTTTTTGCTGAGCAACTGGCGGCAAAGCAGACGACGCATGGCGGCGCAGCACGCGCTGCAGGCCGAAACCAGTTTTCGCCGAGCCATGGAAGACTCCATGCCCACCGGTATGCGGGCACTGGACATGGCCGGGCGCATCACCTACGTGAACCCGGCCTTTTGTCGTATGACCGGCTGGAGTGAAGCCGAACTGTTGGGCTGCTTGCCGCCCTTTCCTTACTGGCCCAAGGAAGACCGCAACAAACTCATGACGCGGCTCAAAGAAGAGCTGCAAGGTCACAATTTGGCCGGATCAGAAATTCGCGTGCAGCGCAAAGACGGCTCAACCTTTTTCACCCGTATGTACGTCTCGCCGCTGGTGTCGCCAACCGGTGAACAAACCGGCTGGATGACCTCGGTCACCGACATCACCGAACCCAAGCGTATTCGCGAGGAGCTTTTTGCTGCGCACGAGCGTTTCACCACCGTGCTGGAAAGCCTGGACGCAGCGGTTTCTGTGTCCAACCTAGGCAGCCAAGAACTGCTGTTCGCCAACCGCATGTACCGACAGTGGTTTGGCCACGACACCAACGGTCATCACCGCATGGTGATGCAGGCCCAGCTGAATTCACAAAGCGTGGCGCAAGACGCCGAGCACGCCGACGATTTGGCCGGACTGCCCGCGCACACCATTGTGGAATCCAGCACCGGCAGCGCCGAGGTGCACATGCAACCGCTGGATCGCTGGCTAGAAATTCGCTCACGGTACCTAACCTGGGTGGACGGGCGCTTGGCGCAAATTGTCATTGCCACCGACATCACCGAGCGCCGGCGCGCCCAGTTACTCGCCGAGCAGCAGGCGAATCAGGCGCAATCAGCCAGCCGTTTGATCACCATGGGCGAAATGGCGTCGTCGGTGGCGCACGAACTCAACCAGCCGCTCACGGCCATCAGCAACTACTGCAACGGTTTGATGGCCAGGGTCAAGGCCAAAAAGATTGCCAACGACGATTTGCTGAATGTCTTAGGCAAAACCAGCCATCAAGCGCAGCGCGCCGGGCAAATCATCAGCCGCATTCGTGCCTTTGTTCGCCGCAGTGAACCGCGACGGGTGGCCACACGGGTTGAGACACTGGTGAGCAACGCCTTAGAGCTGGCTGAAATCGACACCCGGCGTCACAACGTGCGGCTGAACCACTACGTGGCCTCACGCCTGCCCGACATTCAGGTTGACCCCATTTTGATCGAGCAGGTGTTGATTAACCTCATCAAAAACGGGGCCGACTCCATCCAACAAGCGCAGCGGCCGGTGTCGCAGCGCTCGGTTGAGCTGGCGGTACGCCCGCGCATGCTGGACGAGCAACACGGGGTGGAATTCTCGGTGCGCGACACCGGCGGCGGCATCGCCAACGAAGACTTGGACCGCGTATACGAGGCTTTTTTCAGCACCAAGGCCGAGGGCTTGGGGCTGGGGCTTAAGCTGTGTCGCAGCATTGTGGAGTCGCACGGCGGTCGATTGCATGTGCGCAACCTCTACAATAAAGAGCAAGTGTGCGGGTGTTGTTTCACGGTGTGGCTACCCCTGCAGGCTAACGCGGAGGCCTTGCCCCCGGGTTCCCCACCAATCTCTGAGGAAAGTGAAACGCGATGAGCATGGCGCCCAAGAAAGGTTTGGTCTTTGTTGTGGACGACGACGAGGCGGTGCGCGACTCGCTGCAGTGGCTGCTTGAAGGCAAAGATTTTCGCGTGCGGTGCTTCGATTCAGCCGAAACCTTTTTGGCTCGCTTCGACCCGCGCGAGGTGGCTTGCTTGCTGGTGGATATACGCATGGCAGGCATGAGTGGCCCCGAATTGCAAGACCGCTTAATTGAGCGTCAGTCGCCGCTGCCACTGGCCTTCATCACCGGACATGGCGATGTGCCCATGGCGGTGGATGTGATGAAAAAAGGCGCCCAAGACTTCATTCAAAAGCCCTTCAACGAGGACGAACTGGTGGATGTTGTGGCGCGCATGCTAGAAGCGGCCCAAACCGCGTTTGACCAATCGCAGCAAGCGGCCTCGCGCGACGCCCTAATGGCCAAGCTCACAGGCCGCGAGTCGCAGGTGCTGGAGCGCATTGTGGCGGGTCGCCTGAATAAGCAAATTGCCGACGACCTGAACATTAGCATCAAAACCGTTGAGGCGCACCGCGCCAACATCATGGAAAAACTCAATGCCAACACCGTGGCTGACCTACTCAAGGTCGCCCTTGGGCCTGGCGCCGCTGCGCGGTAAAGCCTTAGCCAATGACGGCACAAACCCTCGACGGTAAGGCGCTGGCGCAAACGGTGCGCCATGAATTAACCCAAACCATTGCCAAGCATCTGGCCAGCGGCGGGGTAAAGCCGGGCTTGGCCGTTTTGCTGGTGGGCGACGACCCAGCCAGTCAGGTGTATGTACGAAACAAGGTAAAGGCCTGTGCTGAGGTTGGCATGACTTCTGCCTTGCTGCACCTTCCTGCCAACACCACCCAACACGCCTTGTTGCAACACATTGAGCAGCTCAACCAAGACCCCTTGGTACACGGCGTGTTGGTGCAGCTGCCGCTGCCACCTCAGTTAGACGAAGCGCTGGTAATGGCGGCCATTGACCCCACAAAAGACGTTGACGGTTTTCACGTGGCCAACGCGGGCGCACTGCTACTGGGTCAACCGGGTTTTTGGCCCTGCACACCGCACGGGTGCATGCGTATGCTGGACAGCATCGATGGCATGCAATCGCTGCGGGGCAAGCACGCCGTGGTGGTGGGGCGCAGCCACATTGTGGGCAAACCCCTGGCCTTGATGCTGCTGGCGCGCGACGCCACGGTCACCATCTGCCACAGTGGCACGCCCAATTTGGCTGCGCAAACCCGACAGGCCGACGTGTTGGTGGCCGCGGTGGGCCGAGCGGGCCTGATCACCCAAGACATGGTTCAACCCGGCGCGGTGGTGTTGGATGTGGGCATCAACCGCAACGCCCAGGGCAAGTTATGCGGCGACGTTGCGCCAGAGGTGGCGCAAGTTGCGGGGTATTTGTCGCCGGTGCCCGGCGGCGTTGGCCCCATGACCATCGCCATGCTGCTGCACAACACGGTGCAGGCGGCTCTAAACCGCGCCTAGGTTTGCGCCCGCGTTAACGCCCGTATGGCCCGCGCCAAGGTCCACGCCGCCACCAGCCACTGCAACAACACCAAGCTACTGGCCACCCCGTGCCACTGCGCCGCGGTAAAGGGCCACCACAGTGTGCCGCTGCTTGCGTGCTGTTGCAACGCGGGCCCAGCCACCGCCCAATTAAAAAGGGCTGCTGCCACCGCCATGCCGCATATGCTTTGCCAGCGGCGATGACCCTCGCCGCGCGGCGCCCACAACATGCAAGCCAACGCAAGCACCACGCAGGCACCCGCCTGAATAGAAAAGTACGTTGCCGCCACCGTGGCGGCCTCGCTGCGCTGACTTAATGTGCCAAACAACACCGGGGGCACGACAAACGCCAAAACCGTGGTGCCACCCCACCATAAAGCAGCCAGCCAGGTCACCAAGCGTGCCACGCCGCACCTACCGGTAGCTGACCGCCACGATCTCGTAATGATGCAAGCCACTGGGCGTTTGCACCTCAACGGTATCGCCCTCTTCTTTGCCAATCATGGCGCGTGCAATTGGGCTGCTGACGTTGATGAGGCCAGCTTTAAGGTCGGCCTCATCCTCGCCTACGATTTGATAGGTCACCGAACTGGAGTCGTCAAGATTTTCCAACTCAACCGTGGCGCCAAACACCACCCGCCCATCGGCTTGCACAACCGCAGGATCAATGATTTGCGCAGCGGAGAGCTTGCCCTCGATTTCAGCAATACGCCCCTCAATAAACCCCTGCCTATCCTTGGCGGCGTCGTATTCGGCGTTTTCACTTAAATCCCCTTGCGCTCTGGCTTCGGCAATCGCGGCGATCACGGCAGGCCGGTCTTCGCTTTTCAAGCGGCTGAGCTCGGCACGCAACAAGTCGGCGCCGCGCCGGGTCATAGGAAATGTGCTCATGGTCCCCTCAGGTGATTTGCGCAAGTGAAAACCGCCTTGGCACAGGCCAAAGCGGTTTGATATTTAAGTGTAACCCAAGCCATGCCCGCATGGGCGGGGCACGGCTTTCAGTGACGCACTGGAAGGGTTTGATGCAGCGCCTGAAGGCTGTGAACCTCAAGCGTGCCACTTTGCTGCATGCCCTCAACTGCCGCCTCTGCACCGGCCACCGTGGTAATGGTGGGAACCCGGCACTGCAACGCCGTGGTGCGAATTTGTCGCGAGTCATGGATGGCGTTGCGCCGCTCTTCTACGGTGGTGATCACCAAACAAATTTGTCCGTTCTTCATCATGTCGACCACGTGCGGCCGACCCTCGGCAACTTTGTTCACCTCGGCGCATGCAATACCGGCGGCTTGAATCGCCATGGCTGTGCCACGCGTGGCCACCAAATCAAACCCCATGGCAGCCAACGAACGCGCCACCGCCACGGCCCGCGGCTTGTCGTCGTTTTTGACCGATACAAACACCGTGCGAACCTCATCGGTGGCTTGCGGCAGGCGTGTGCCTGCTGCCATTTGTGACTTAATGAACGCCTCACCAAAGGTGTGACCAATGCCCATCACCTCGCCGGTTGACTTCATCTCGGGCCCCAAAATGGTGTCCACCCCTATGAATTTCACAAACGGAAACACCGCTTCTTTAACGCTGAAATACGGCGGCGTGACTTCTTGCGTCACGCCCTGCTGCGCCAGCGTTTGACCCGCCATACAGCGCGCCGCCACCTTGGCCAGTGCGATACCAGTGGCCTTGGAGACAAAAGGCACCGTACGCGAGGCCCTGGGATTGACCTCAAGCACGTAAATCACGTCCCCTTGTTCAAGCTCTTGTATGGCAAATTGCACGTTCATCAGCCCCACCACTTGCAAGGCTTTGGCCATGGCCCGGGTTTGACGCTTTAATTCCTCAACAGTCGCTGGTTTGAGGTAGTACGGTGGCAAGGAGCACGCCGAATCCCCGCTGTGCACCCCTGCTTGCTCAATGTGTTCCATCACACCACCGATGAACACCTCTTGGCCATCGCACAAGGCATCAACGTCACACTCAATGGCGTCGCTTAAAAATCGATCCAACAACACCGGCGAGTCGTTGGAAACCCGCACCGCCTCGCGCATGTAGCGCTCCAGGTCTTGTTGTTCATGAACGATTTCCATGGCGCGCCCGCCAAGTACGTAGCTGGGCCGCACCACCAAGGGGTAACCCAGCGCCTCGGCCTTGGTTAGCGCCTCGGCCTCGGTGCGCGCGGTGGCGTTGGGCGGCTGACGCAAATTCAATTCATGCAGCAAGCCCTGAAAACGCTCACGGTCTTCGGCCGCATCGATCATGTCTGGACTGGTGCCAATGATGGGCACACCTGCCGCCTCAAGCCCCAACGCCAGTTTGAGTGGCGTTTGACCGCCATACTGCACGATCACACCCACCGGTTTTTCTTTTTCTACCACCTCAAGCACGTCTTCTAGGGTGAGGGGCTCAAAGTACAGCCGGTCTGAGGTGTCGTAGTCGGTGGAGACCGTTTCGGGGTTGCAGTTGACCATGATGGTCTCGTAGCCGTCTTCGCGCATGGCCATGGCCGCATGCACGCAGCAGTAGTCAAACTCAATGCCCTGTCCAATGCGGTTGGGTCCGCCACCGAGCACCATGATTTTTTTCTTGTCGCTGGGCTCGGCCTCGCACCACGTTTCGTAGGTGGAGTACATGTACGCGGTATGCGTGGCGAACTCAGCGGCGCAGGTGTCCACCCGTTTAAATACCGGTCGAATACCCTCGGCGTGCCGCCGCTCGCGCACCGCCTGCTCGGTGGTTTTGAGCAGTTTGGCCAATCGCCGATCGCCAAAGCCCTGACGCTTGAGTTGAAACAAAGCCTGACGGTCAAGCGCCGCCAAATTGGTGCGCTCAAGCTCAAGCTCGGTGCGCACAATGGCGTGAATTTGAACCAAAAACCAAGGGTCGATGCGGGTTAGCGCATGCACTTCATCAACCGTCCAGCCCTGGGCAAAGGCGTCGCCCACGTACCAGATTCGCTCGGGGCCAGGCTCACCCAATTCGCGCTTAAGCAGCTCGCGATCAACGGTTTTTTCGTTCATGCCGTCTACGCCAACCTCCAACCCGCGCAGCGCTTTTTGAAAGCTTTCGGCAAAGGTTCGGCCAATGGCCATCACCTCTCCCACCGACTTCATTTGCGTGGTGAGACGGGCATCGGCCCCAGGAAATTTTTCAAAGGCAAACCGCGGCACCTTGGTCACCACGTAGTCAATGCTTGGCTCAAAACTCGCCGGCGTGGCGCCGCCCGTGATCTCGTTGCGCAGTTCGTCTAGGGTAAAGCCCACAGCCAATTTAGCCGCAACCTTGGCAATCGGAAAGCCAGTGGCTTTAGACGCCAACGCCGAGGAGCGTGACACGCGCGGGTTCATTTCAATCACAATCATGCGTCCGTCTCGCGGGTTCACCGCGAACTGCACGTTGGAGCCACCCGTATCCGCACCAATTTCGCGCAGCACCGCCAAGCTGGCGTTGCGCATGCGTTGGTACTCTTTGTCGGTCAGCGTTTGCGCTGGGGCCACCGTGATCGAGTCACCGGTGTG
>Ga0181585_10005906_pt1 | contig 10544 bp, 8 predicted proteins | sample 071ome_29_FD_132469 | JGI IMG/M metagenome (GOLD analysis project Ga0181585, IMG submission 132469) | Coastal salt marsh microbial communities from the Groves Creek Marsh, Skidaway Island, Georgia - 071407BT metaG (megahit assembly) | ecosystem: Environmental > Aquatic > Marine > Intertidal zone... | reverse complement strand
CACGGAAACCGATGTTCGGTATTTCACTGGGTTTCTCACGCGGTTTTGGGAAAGCCCAACGCGTCCTTGGTTTTTGGTGGTGCCACAAACGGGTATGCCGGTTGCGGTAATCCCACCTATCGGGGCGGCGTTGATGCGCAAAACGTGGATCACCGATATCCGCACATGGTCTGCGCCGGATTTAACCGATGATGGGGTCACATTGCTGGCCGATACCATTCGTCACGTTGTCGGGGCAGGTGCGCGCATTGGGGTGCCAGATGGGCATGGCACCCATTTGCGAATGCCATTGCAGGATTATCAGCGCGTCCAGGATTTGTTGCCTCAGGCAACATTTACCAGCGATCAGCGCATTATCGAAACCCTGCGGCGCATAAAATCTGGGGCTGAATTGGCCAAGATTGAACGCGCTTGCACCATTGCGGGCCGTGCCTTTGATCGGGTGGGTGAAATTGCGGGGGCAGGTGTGCCACTGGATCGGGTGTTTCGCGATTTTCAATCCCTTTGTCTGGCCGAAGGGGCCGATTGGGTGCCCTATCTGGCGGGGGGCACAGGGCCACTGGGCTATGACGATGTTATATCACCAGCCGCCCCCGAACCATTGCAGCAGGGCCATGTGTTAATGCTGGATACGGGTTTGGTCTGGGATGGTTATTTTTGCGACTTTGATCGAAATTATGCCATCGGCCCCGTATCGGACGAGGTCCACAGCGCCTATGCAAAATTATTAGAGGCCACCCAAGCCGGTCAAGAGGCCGCCGTGATTGGCGCCACAGCCACCGATATTTACCACGCGATGGATCGTGTCCTGACCGGTGGACTTGGTGGCGGTGATGCGGGGCGATTGGGACACGGATTGGGCATGCAATTGACCGAATGGCCCAGTTTTATTGCAACCGACCCCACCGAAATTGTGGCCGGTATGGTCATTACACTGGAACCTGGAATCACCATGTCTGATGGATCGGTTCTGGTCCATGAGGACGATTTTGTAATCACCGAACAGGGCGCGCGCCAACTGACCCCACGTGCGCCACAGCAAATGGCGGAAATTTAAGCGATGGATATCCCCTATACCCTTGGCCCAAGTGTTGGAACGCGCGCCCGCTTGGGCATGATCGTTTTGCAATCTGATGAAACACTGGAATATGATCTGCGCCGGATTATTCCAGCCCAAGATATTGCATTGTTCATTACACGGGTACGCAGCGCCCCAACCGTCAGCACGGAAACCTTGGCGCAGATGGAACGTGATTTGCCGCAGGCTGCATCCCTATTGCCACCCGCGAAATTTGCGGCGGTTGGATATGGCTGTACATCAGGGACATCGGTCATTGGGGCAGGGCGCATCGACGAATTGATCCGCTCTGGCACTGATACCCAAGCAACGACCAATCCCATGACTGCCCTGATCGCGGCCTGCGCGCATTTGGGTGTGACACAGCTGTCATTTTTGTCGCCCTATGTTGAACAGGTCTCGGCACATTTGCGATCATGTTTGAACGAACAGGGCATCATCACCGATAGTTTTGCCAATTTCAACGAAGAGAGCGAGGCCGCCGTAGCACGCATTGACACCCCATCTGTTATCGATGCCGCGGTCACACTGCATGAACGCAATCCACAGCAAGCGATTTTCATGTCCTGCACCAACTTGCAGACCCTAGATGCGATCCCAGAAATTGAACGCAGCTGCGGTGTGCCTGTTTTATCATCGAACCTGTGTTTGGCGTGGCATTTGGCATATTTGGCCGGAATTACAACGTTGCAAGACATCTCAAGCAAGCTGTTGCAAAAATCTGCGTAGCACCAATCGACAATTTTCGATTTGCCAAAAAAAAGGGCCGAGACAAGCTCGGCCTAAGTCCAACAGGGAGGTATGAAAGCGGGATAGACATCGCTTCCATGACGCTGATTTAGGTGTTTGTGATTTTTAAATCAAGGGTAAACATGTCGCAGGTGCAGCATATCCGTTATGCAATGAGCGCATATCTGATATATTCCTTAATTATCAGTGCCTTCACGCAATTTTCGACGATGTTCAATGATTTCATTTTGTACAAAATCGCGGAATGCTTCGATGCGGCGTGATTGGCGCAATTCCTCGGGATAGGCCAAATATACCGGGACCTCGACAGATTCTAGTTCGGGCATCACCCGCTGAACGCCGTCAAATTCCTGTGTGACGTAATCGGGCAATATGCCGATACCGATATTATGGATAACGGCCTGTAGAACGCCAAAATAGTTGTTTACCGTCAACATCGAACTGATGTCATAGGTCATCAAATGCTGCACCAAGGATAATCCGGCCTGCACCTGCGCAGAGCGCGGATTTTGGCAAATGATACGGTGTTTTGCCACCTCTTCCATGGTTTTGGGTTCGCCATGCTGGCGCAGATAGTCCGGCGATGCATATAGTCGCATGCGCACGCCCATCAACCGCTTGCGGACCAAATCCGCCTGCGATGGTTCCTTCATCCGGATGGCAACATCTGCCTCGCGCATTGGTAAATCCAAAACTCGTTCTTCTAGCATCAGGTCGATTTTCAGATCGGGATATTTTTCATATAATTTTGACAAACGTGGCGCCAACCACAACGATCCAAATCCTGTGGTCGTTGTGACGCGTAATTCGCCGAACACTTCTTCTTCGCTGTCTTTGATACGCGCTTCTGCGGTTTCTAGGCGTTTTGACATGGATGATGTCGCATCAAACAGCAATTCGCCCTGTTCGGTCAAAATCAAACCCCGCGCATGACGGTGAAACAGGGTCGTGTTTAACGATTCCTCAAGCGCACGGATTTGTCGGGAAACCGCGCTTTGGGATAAACGCAATGTATCGCCTGCATGTGTTAAGCTGCCCGCATCGGCGACCGCGTGAAATATTCTAAGCTTATCCCAGTCCATTAATGTATCCAAACCCAAAAGTGATTGAAATTAATATAGTAACTTTTCACTAAAATACATAACTTAATGTCAGAAAAGATAAATTTTTCTGGCGAAGTCAGGGTCAGTGACCTAAACTTTCATCAAACAAGAGGTGTGTGATGACAATTCAACAGGTATCTTTGTCGGATAAATATGATCTATCAAAACAAACTGTCCTGTTAAACGGAACGCAGGCCTTGGTGCGTTTGTTGTTGGCACAACAGGCCCGCGACGCCCATGCAGGGCTGAGCACAGCCGGGTTTTGTACCGGATATCGTGGATCCCCCTTGGGCGCGGTTGATTTTCAAATGCGGCGTGCTGCGCGTGTACTGGCCAAAGCCAATATCGTGTTCCAAGAGGGCCTGAACGAAGATTTGGCCGCCACCGCCATTTGGGGCACGCAACAGGCCGAATTGCGCGGCGATGGCAAATATGATGGCGTATTTGGCCTGTGGTACGGCAAGGGTCCTGGTGTTGATCGGTCTGGCGATGTGATGCGGCATGCGAATATGGCCGGTACATCGGCGCATGGCGGTGTCATTATGGCCATGGGTGACGACCACACAGGCGAAAGTTCAACCGTGCTGCACCAATCCGACTGGGCCATGGTCGATGCGTCGATGCCCGTGATTTCACCCGCCGGTGTCCAAGAAATTCTGGATTACGGACATTATGGTTACGCGCTGTCGCGATACAGTGGTCTGTGGGTCGGCCTGAAAACGATGAAGGACACGATCGAAGTGACATCCGTGGTCGACGCCGATCCCCATCGTATGTCGTTTAAAACCCCCAAGGATGATTTGCCGCAGGGTGGTTTGAATATTCGTTTGGTCGATACACCCACGGATCAGGAATATCGCCTGTTAAATTACAAAATCGCGGCTGCAGAACGGTTTGCCCGTGAAAACCGTATTGATCGGCGCGTGTTGGGGCAGCGTGGTGCAAAAATTGGCATCGCGGCTGCGGGCAAAAACTGGTTGGACGTGGCCCATGCTATGGCAAGCCTTGGAATTGATCAGCAGGCGGCCTGTGCGTTGGGGATTACGACCTATAAAATTGTACAGACATGGCCACTGGATAAACAATCCTTTGCGGAATGGGCCGATGGGTTGGACGTTGTCATCATCGTCGAAGAAAAACGCAAACTGATTGAACCGCAGGCCAAGGATACGTTGTTTCACGACCGCAACGGTCGCCGCGTGTACGGCGAAAAATGGGGTGATCAGACGTTATTTGCGTCCCACGGCGCATTGGATCCGGTTGATATTGCTGAAAAACTGGGGCTGATTTTTCTGGCCGAAGGCTGTGCAAACAAATCTGTGTCTGATGCGATTGTGCGCCTGCAACAGGTCAAATCATCCGAAAATGCGCCTGACATTGCGGCCCGTTTGCCCTATTTTTGCGCAGGTTGTCCGCATAATTCATCAACCAAGGTACCAGAGGGGTCGCGCGCCTATGCGGGGATTGGCTGCCACTTTATGGCGCAATGGATGGATCGGTCTACACTGGGCTTTACCCATATGGGGGCCGAGGGCGCAAATTGGATCGGCGAATCCCATTTTACCCACCAAGGACATGTGTTCCAAAATATTGGCGATGGGACCTATAACCATTCGGGTATCCAAGCCATCCGGGCCGCCGTCGCCGCGGGTACGACCATGACCTATAAAATTCTGTTCAATGATGCGGTCGCGATGACCGGCGGGCAGGGCAACGATGGCGGGCTGTCAGCCCCGCGCATTGCGCGCGAATTGCAGGCAATGGGGATCGAACATATTGCATTGGTCTATGATGACAAAGAGTACATAGATTTCAATGCCTTTCCATCCGGTCTTGACGTAAAAGATCGTACGCATTTGATGGATGTGCAGACAAAAATGGCCCAAACCACGGGTGTGTCGGCCATTTTATATGTCCAAACCTGTGCGGCCGAAAAACGTCGTCGCCGCAAACGGGGCCAATTCCCGGATCCCGATCAACGTATATTTATAAATACCGACATTTGCGAAGGCTGCGGAGATTGCGGTGTGCAATCAAACTGTGTGGCCATTACACCCGTTGATACGGAATTGGGCCGCAAACGACAGATCGATCAATCTGCGTGTAACAAAGATTTCAGTTGCGTAAATGGATTTTGCCCATCCTTTGTCACCCTGCATGGCGCTGTGGTGAAAAAACCCGAAAAAACAACCCTGTCAATTCCGAACCTACCGCAACCTGACGTGCCGCAGATCGCGGATAACGCAACCTTTAACGTGGTGATTACGGGCGTTGGCGGCACCGGCGTTGTGACATTGGGCGCGATCCTGGCCCAAGCCGCCCAGATCCAAGGCAAAGGTGCGGGAATGATGGAAATGGCCGGTTTGGCGCAGAAAGGTGGCGCCGTTCACATTCATTGCCGTTTGGCCAATTCGCCCAATGACATCAGCGCCATTCGCGTGGCCGCGGGCGAATGTGATGCCTTGATCGGCGGGGATTTGGTGGTCAGTGCGGGGTCGAAAACCCTGTATTTGACCAATTCACCACGCACCAAAGCCGTGGTCAATAATCATGATGTGATTACAGGTGATTTCACCCGCGACCGAAATTTCCAAATTCCAAACGATCAGTTGGAATTGAAACTACAGGCGCGTTTGGGTGAAAATGTTGCGTTTTTTGACACATCGCAGCTTGCATCACAAATATTGGGTGATGCCATTTATGGCAACATGGTCCTGATGGGGGCGGCTTGGCAATCGGGATTGATCCCCTTGTCCCAAGACGCGATTTTTGCGGCAATCGAATTGAATGGCGCAGGGGTTGATGGAAACAAACTTGCCTTTGATCTGGGTCGGTGGTGTGTTGTTGATCGTGCTGCCGTAATGGGGTTGATCCCACAATCGGGCACAGTCGCGGAATTACCCAAAACATTGGATCAAAAAATCGAATTCCGCGCCGAACATTTGGCCGACTATCAAAATGAAAAACTATCGCAGCGCTATCGTGCCTTTGTAAATCGGTTCGAAAACAATGATTTAAAGCAGGCCGTTGCAGTAAATTACCATAAACTGTTGTCCTATAAGGACGAATACGAAGTGGCGCGGTTGCATTTGCACACTATGACCAAGGCGCAAGACCAATTTAGCGATATAAAATCAATTGAATTCCATTTGGCCCCGCCGATCCTGTCGACAATAGGCACAGACGGGCGGCCGAAAAAACGCAAATTCGGGCCAGCGATGTTGCGTATGTTCAGTCTGTTGGCGCGGTTGAAACCATTGCGCGGCACGCCACTGGACGTATTCGGCTATACCAAAGAACGCCGGATGGAACGTGAATTGATCCGCGATTACGAACGCGACATGATCTGGGCGTTGGATCATCTGTCTGACACCACTTTGCCCGATATCATTGCGCTTGCATCCTTGCCCAACGACATTCGCGGGTTTGGCCCTGTCAAAGAGGCCGCCGTTCGTAAATCGCGCGAATTGCGTCAGACATTGTTGCAACGCATCAGCCAGCCGGATGACCCCCATCGACATGCCGCGGAATAAACCTTGGTGACGCGTGACAATTGTGGTTATGGACAGTTGAAAACCATAGGATTATAATAGCTTGCAACAGGTGGCCCATCGGGGTGCGCCAGTGTGACTATCCCTGTGCGTGAAAGGCAAAACAAATGGCGGTCGGTGTATTTGATAGTGGCCTTGGTGGGCTGACGGTCTTGGATGCCGTAACGCACCGTTTGCCAGATGTTCCATTTGTATATTTCGGGGACAATGCCCATGCGCCCTATGGGGTGCGTGACGCCGATGATGTCTATCAGTTAACCACGCAAGCGGTATCGCGTTTATGGGACGAAGGATGTGACCTTGTCATTTTGGCCTGTAACACCGCATCCGCCGCCGCGCTGCGCCGCATGCAAGAAAGCTGGATCCCACGCGACAAACGTGTTTTGGGGGTCTTTGTTCCCTTGATTGAGGCATTGACAGAACGCAACTGGGGCGACAATTCCCCACCGCGCGAAGTGGCGGTCAAAAACGTGGCGCTGTTTGCAACCCCATCAACCGTTGCCAGCCGTGCATTCCAACGCGAATTGGCATTCCGCGCCATCGGCGTCGATGTCGAAGCCCAAGCCTGCGGCGGTGTTGTTGACGCGATTGAGGATGGCGATCTGATATTGGCCGAGGCATTGGTTCGCTCGCATGTGGATGCGTTGACGCGTAAAATGCCCGCGCCAGATGCAGCCATACTAGGCTGCACCCATTACCCATTGATGCAGGACGCATTTCAATTGGCACTTGGACCAGAGGTCAAGGTATTTTCCCAAGCGACCATCGTGGCAGAATCGCTGGCCGATTATTTGACGCGGCATCCCGAAATGATTGGACCGGGAACGGTATCAAAATTCTTAACAACAGGAAATGCGGCACGGGTCTCATCACGCGCAACGCAGTTCTTAAAACATCAGATCACGTTTGAGACGGCCTAGGGTATACAGGCCAAAGAAACAGGCCAAAGAATAGGATAATTATGACACATAAAATCGCTATCATCGGTGCATCTGGCTATACAGGCGCGGAATTGATCCGATTGATCGCAGGCCATCCAAATATGGAAATTGCTGCGCTGGTCGCAAACAGTAAGGCAGGCCAAACCATGGACAGCGTCTTTCCGCATTTGCGGCACTTAGACTTGCCGCCGCTTGTGACCCTGTCCGAGGTGGATTTTTCACAAATGGATCTGTGTTTTTGCGCCCTGCCGCACAAAACATCGCAAGAGGTGATCCGCGATTTGCCCCGTGGGGTCAGGGTTGTTGATCTAAGTGCTGATTTCCGCCTTGAGGATCCTGCCGTTTATGAAAAATGGTACGGCAATCCACACGCCGCCATTGAACGTCAGGCCGAAGCGGTCTATGGGCTGAGCGAATTTAACCGCGATGCAATTAAGGACGCGACCTTGGTCGCGGGCACCGGATGTAATGCGGCGACAGGCCAATATATTCTGCGTCCGCTGATTGCCCAAGGGGTAATTGGCCTAGATGACATCATTTTAGACATGAAATGTGCCGTATCTGGCGCCGGTCGCAGTTTGAAAGAGGGGTTGCTGCACGCGGAACTGTCCGAAGGGTACAATGCCTATTCCGTCGGTGGGGTTCATCGCCATTTGGGTGAATTTGACCAAGAATTTTCCAAATTGGCGGGCCGTGATGTGCGCATACAATTCACGCCGCATTTGATCCCCGCAAACCGTGGGATTTTGGCAACCGCCTATGTGTCTGGCAACGCCCAAGATGTATATGACACGCTGGCGCAGGCCTATGCGACAGAAGAATTTATCCAAGTTTTGCCGATGGGTGAAACCCCCAGTACGCACCATGTCCGCGGATCGAACTATGTTCATATCGGGGTGTGTGCCGATCGGATTGAAAATCGCGCGATTGTGATTGCGGTTTTGGATAACCTGACAAAAGGTAGCAGCGGACAGGCTTTGCAAAATGCCAACCTAATGCTAGGAGAAGAGGAACACACTGGGCTGCGCCTTGTGCCATGTTTTCCTTAGGAGAGTATCGTGAAGAGCCTTAAAAAACAGCGTCGCATACAAATTATTGTCTTGGCCTTTGTCACGTTGGCGATTTCAACAGCATTGATCGGATATGCGATGCGCGATGGAATCAATTTTTTCCGCTCGCCCAGCCAAGTCGTACAAGATCCGCCCGCCGCGACCGAAGTGTTCCGCATCGGTGGTCTGGTCGAAGAGGGCAGCCTGATCCGTGGTCAGGGTGAAACCGTGTCGTTTAATGTCACAGATGGCGGTGCGTCTGTGCCTGTGGTCTTTACCGGTGTGTTGCCCGATTTATTTAGCGAAAATCAGGGCATGGTTGGCATGGGTCAATATGTAGGCGGTGTGTTCCAAGCCACTGAAATATTGGCAAAACATGACGAAGAATACATGCCCAAAGAGGTCATCGACGCACTAAAAGAACAAGGCGTCTATGAGGATCCAAATTCATAAAGCGTAACACGTTGCGGTCTGCAACGTGCGTAGCGGTCAATGAATATTAGTCTGTGATAGCCAGATTTGATCCATCTAAACGATAGGTGAATCATGCAAGCTGTTGAAAAAATCGCACAAGATATTTTGGTCACCGAGGGCGGGTTTTCCGATGATCCGGATGATCCGGGCGGTGTAACACGCTTTGGTGTGACGTTAAAAACGCTAATCGCGCTGCGGCGCGATTTTACCGCTGACGGTCAAATTGATCGGCGGGATTTGATGAAAATGACACGCGCACAGGCCGTGCAAATCTATATCGACGAATATTTTTATCGACCGAAAATCAATTCTTTGCCAGCGGTGTTGCATCCGGTCGTCTTTGATATGTCGGTGAATGCGGGCCAGTGGGCCATTCGTTTATTGCAGGGTGTTTTACGCGACTTTGGGGCGCAAATCGCGGTGGACGGGATCATCGGTCCACAAACATCGCAGGCCGCGCATGATATTGCAGCCTGCGCACCTAATCATATCGTTGATGCCTATGCGATTGCACGGCGCAATTATTACCTGCGCTTGGCAGATAAATCGCCAAAGCTACGCAAATATGCCCGCACGCGGGCAGGGACCAAAGGTGGCTGGATCACCCGTGCAGAAAAGTTTTTGTCGCCCACATATCACCTTAGCCCAGCAGAATTTCAGACAAGGATATCATCATGGCACTAATATCGAATTTATTGGGAATGCTGATTGGAACACAGGCCCGAAAAACCATACAGGTGTTTCGTGAAAATGCAGAATTTCAGGTCGTGCGCGACCATGAACGCCTGTCCGAGGCAATGGCGCAGTACGGTCAAGAATTTCAGTATCACAATCGCGCTGGATTTGACCGCTGGGTCGATGCGTTAAACCGGCTGCCACGACCTGCGATGGCCTTTGGCGTGTTGGGGTTGTTCGTGGCGGCGATGGTCGATCCCGTTTGGTTTAGCGGTCGCATGTCTGGCTTGGCCCATGTTCCCGACCCGTTATGGTGGTTATTGGGCGCGATTGTATCGTTTTATTTCGGGGCGCGTTACCAAACCAAGGGTGCCGAATACCGCCAACAAATCGCGCAATTAAACCGCACGCCGCCCCAGTTATCTGCGCCTGCGGCCCATGATGAAAATGCGGCCATTCGCGATTGGGCCAACAGCCAATAACCCGCGACAATCCATCACTATTTTTTGTATGGTACCGTACACCGTTCCAGCCTATAGTCGGCACATGATTACAGAGCTTGGACATTTTGCGCTGATCCTTGCGTTTTTGGTGGCCTGCGTTCAGGCGGTCGCCCCCTTGGTCGGCGCACAGACGAACCGTTATATTTTGATGGTGCTTGCAATTCCAGCAGCAACAGCACAATTTCTGCTGCTGCTTGGATCCTTCGCTGCCTTGACCTATGCCTTTGTGGTGTCGGATTTTTCCGTCAGGTTGGTTGTTTTAAATTCTCATTCGCTAAAACCGATGCTGTATAAAGTCAGCGGCGTGTGGGGCAACCACGAAGGGTCGATGCTGATGTGGGTCACAATCTTGGCCCTGTTTGGCGCGACACTGGCGTGGTTTGGATCGAACCTGCCGATGCGATTGAAAGCGTTAACATT
>Ga0181585_10005904_pt1 | contig 10549 bp, 7 predicted proteins | sample 071ome_29_FD_132469 | JGI IMG/M metagenome (GOLD analysis project Ga0181585, IMG submission 132469) | Coastal salt marsh microbial communities from the Groves Creek Marsh, Skidaway Island, Georgia - 071407BT metaG (megahit assembly) | ecosystem: Environmental > Aquatic > Marine > Intertidal zone... | reverse complement strand
CCTAAAATTGTTAAATCAAAGTTTAAGTATTCTGCAGATGCGTTTTGACCTACATCCATGTCAAACAGGTTGCCATCACCTTGTATGTCGACTAGCATGTCTGCATAGTCGGCACTAGTTGAGGATGTTCCTAAATTTAAATCCCAAATGTTACCATCTCCTAACATATAGAAATCTAAAACAGAACTTCCTGATCCGTCTAGAATCCAAGCACCAAACATATCATTATTATTACCATCTTGAATTAAGTCTATGATAAGACTTGAACCTGTAATAACTAAATCACTGCCTTGAGATGAATCGCCAGACAACGTATTACCATAACCAGCCTGCAAAATAGTTAAAGTCAAGTTATCACCTTCCTGATCTAATAACACTTCGTTATCATCAGCAAAAACTGGACTAACTAAAAGGCCTATACAAGCGAAGACACTAACTGCTAACATTTTAAATTTATTAATTGTCTTCATTATTTTCTCCATATATGAATTAATCGTTCTTTAGAAGCATTTTCTTCCAAAGTGGCAATGAATTTGGATCTTCTTCAAATAACTTTCTGTCTTCCGCAGACGGAATTCCTGTTTGTTCTTTGAGACTAAACCAGTATGCTTGTTCCTGTTCAGCAACTAGCTCGTCCCAATTTTCTGGGTAGACTATTTTCCAAAATCCTCTTTCGTCACCTTGATATATAAGTTCTAACACCGCGGCCTCAATCGCTGATCGGACTGCGTATGTTACACTTTCGTTCTGTGTCATTCCGCTTTCGAGCTCAAGTAATTTTGTATCCATGTCTAAAAATTTAAATACATCACCTGCTTGACCACTACTCAACACGGTCTTACTTGTTTGGACATTAAGAATAACCTCTCCTGTAAGTGTGCTTACTGCACGGAGTGATATTACTACTGTGTCCCTTCGATACTGATTCGTCATACCAATACCGAGATATCTTGCCCCTGTACCGCCAGTTTCAATATTAGTGTCGTATCCTACTACGCCGCCTTCTAATATCATTCCAGCAAATAACATTGGCTGTAGTTCTTGGAACTCATCTAGTCCTGCCTGTTTGGCAGTCTCTGAACGAGTGCTTCGAACTATTTGTCTTTCTCTAACTAGGTTATCTAAGCCCAGTCCTCTTTCAACTACTCTAAACCAAGTTCCTCTAGGATTTTCTCCTGAACCTGCCGCCTTTAGAGCGTCTACTAATAAACTTTTTGCGTCCTGCGTAACTGCTGTACTAAAACTAGCAACTCCGTCTTGACTTTTTCTTTGTCCTGTTCCATCACCAAATGTATAAACAGCAACCACTGGCATGTTTTCTGCCGGTGGTAAATATCTAAGTTTTCTGTATGTAGGTAAATCAACTTTTTGAGGTTCTTCAACACACTCTAAAAAATTTGTTGTACACATTTCATCACCAGGAATGGCTATACTAGCACACCCAGTTAGATAAAAAGCACCTACTACAGTATATAAAAATTTCTTAATCAATTTAGCCGCCCGATATCTGTCCTATTCCAATTGGAATTTCTATTTCTGTAATTGTTCCATCTGGATCTACAATAGTCATTTTAATAACTTCTAATCCGTCTGCATTTGTTGTTACTATGTAACTTACAGTGTTGCCTTCTATACTAAAGGAACCTTCTGTAGCACCAGTACAATCTACAACTGTTGCAGGATCACAGAACATACTATCAACTAATCCTTTAGAAATTTGTGCATAGATTCTACTCTCCAAATTTCTAATAAATTTATTGATTGTGCTATTCTCATCTTCTCTTTCAGCACGTCTAAGTGCTTCTTCAATATCGCTTTTAATTTTATCTCTACGACTTTTTTCTTGATTTTCTATTGTCAAGTAATGTGCGCCGGTGCCCACACCACTAAAACTTGGGTTTTTAAATTTAAATTTAATTTCATCAGCATGTACTGGGAAACTAATAATTGCTAACATTAATGCAATTGATGTTAATAATTTCATATTGTCCTTATCCTCAAATGAGTAGCAAACCTATACAAAAACCTATATTTAAACCTATTGAACAGATTAAAATAAAATCTTTAGTAAAAGAATATGGTATTAATTCTATCTCATTTCTCATTTTTTTCTTGCTCCTTAACAATTTCTAGAGCCTGTTTTTCTTCAGCATCTTCAATAATTTCTTTTTGTTGACGATACTCTATGACAACATTTACTTTTTGTTGTAAACGTATCATATCTTGATCCAGCATTCTTGTTTGATCTATAACTCTTATAAGAGCCATATGCATTTTTCCTAATGCTGGCTTAATTTCAACATTTATGTAACTCCAAACATAGTAAATAAAATAGCCAAGTCCTACAACTGCTACGATTGGGAAACCGTAATCATTAACTAGTCCGGCTATATCCATTAATCTCTCCTTACATCTAATTTACCATCTTCAATAAAATTTTCTGCTCTTGCAATTCTATCTATATCAGGTCTTAATTCAAGAGCACTACTTACTAAAAGGTCTATCTTAATCATTTCGTTAGACATCGTTCTGGCTCGATTTTCTAATGATTCGCAGAACGTGGTTAGAGTTTGAACTTGTCCGACGATTCCGGCAAGTATTTGTTTTATTACTAAAAAGATAAAGAACCCCATTGCTAACGATCCAGCAATAGGTAACCCTACCTCCGCAATTAATTTGAAAGTTTCTTCCATTTTTGCACTCTGTTTGTTTCGTTACTCTTTATTATTGTTTGAGTGTCTGTATGTATGTATGAGTTACTCACATGTATTTATCGTTTTCTAAAGAACATTCTGCACTTATGACTTATGCATTTCATAACAGATGCTTTTAAGATTTATTTTTGATAAATAAATTTGTAACATAATTGTAACATACGTTTGTATTCTGTAACAGTACTCATTAGAGTTGAAGTTGCAAAAAACATGTTGCATTTTGCTACAAAAAATCAAGGAGAATATTATGGCGAAACCATTAGGTATAGTAGCCATGCTAACCCTACTCATTAGCGGTCCAGCATTGGCTGACAATCACATCGATAAATCTGACATTAAAACTGTCGAATTTACTAAAACACAGATTTTCTTCAAAATGAAAGACGAGTCTATCTATAAGGGAGACCTTATACGACCTAGAAGTTGCCCTATTCGAACAAGAGGGGTAAAGTACGGCTTCAACGAAGAGATACACAATTCGTTTGTAGTATTCCACAATTCGGGTTTTCAAACCTGTAAATTTAAAAACGTGGAGAGACTAGCATGAAGAAAGCATGGAAAAAATTTGACGAACTAATGAAGTCTGGTAGAATTACCAACGTGGCTAACTTAGTCGGAGTTAAATAAAAAAAAGGGAGCAAATGCTCCCTTTTTTAATTATTTTTTGTTTTACATCATGTTGACTAAAACTTCAATAACACCTTCACCGTCTTCGTTAGAACCAACTGCTTTACCAATTATTCTACCTGGACCTGCGTTATTATCTGCTTTAGCATGACCTTTAACACTTGAACTTACCAACAAGTCACCTTTCTCTACAGGACCAGTAACCTTACAAGGTACTCTTCCTGTTAAAGCAACGTACTGACCTTCACTACCTGCGTTCATCATGTATGCTGGATCTGTTGATATAACACCTGCAACTCTGTGGTCTGCTTCATGCTCACATGCTGTGACTTCTTTGTCGCCTCCGAAACATACTACTGTACCTGCATCAAGTTCTTCGTCTGTTTCGTACTTCTCAGCCAAGTCCGCGTATTGAGCCGATGTTGCTGTTCCTTGGAAAGTAACTGCATATACTTCATTGTATCTTAACGAACTACTACCTAAGTCAATGCTGTTGTCACTGCTTGGAGTAATAGTACCACTATGTGTATCTGCCGCGTTACTTCTTAAGAAAGCACTGCTGTCTATACCATCAACTGTTGTAGCATTAATACCTAATGCATTAACCATTGCCGCTGTAACTCTTGCATCAATGGCACTGTTTGCTCTTGCAGTTGTGTAGTATTGATTTGAGCCTTCTGACAAGTTAGAAGTACTAAATGCACCCATGTTCACTGACATAGTTGTGCCACTAATACTAATACCTGTGCCGGCATCTAACCAGCCTGTTGCGCCTGCACTGTCGTCCCAGAACAAAATTCTGTCGTCATCTGGATCTGATAAACTTTCAAGTCCTAAGTGACTTAAACTTAGTGTAACATTACCTGATGTACCACCGCCTGTTAAACCAGTACTTGCTGTAACACCTGAAATTAAGCCAGTGTCTGCAAGACTGATAGCACCTGTTGAGCTGTTATAACTAATACCTGTTCCGCTACTTAAGGCACTTCTTGCTCTTGCGTTAGTAAAGTATTGGTTATTGCCTTCTGTAATATCAGTTGTTGTTAAACTTTCACTAATAACACCAGTTGTGCTGTTATATGAAATATTACCTGTTGCACTAATTGCCGCTCTTGCTCTTGCGTTAGTAAAGTATTGGTTATCTCCTTCTGTAATATCTGTTGTTGTTAAACTCTCACTAACTGTGATTGTTGCATTTGCATCGTCATAACTAACATTAATATTACCACTACCTGAAATAATACCTCCAACGGCATCTTGTGCTCTTTCGTTTGAGAAATATAAGTTTGTTGAACCTTCTGCTAAATCGTCTGTATCAAACGCACCCATATTAACTGCAACACTATCTGCCGCTACACTAATACCTGTACCTGCGCCAACGTTCAATGTTGGAGTACCTGAAGTACCGCCACCTGTTAAACCAGCACCTGCTGTAACACCTTCTATGTCACCTGCGTCATTAGTAAAACTAAATACACCAGTTGATGCATTATAACTAATATCACCGCTACCACTGAACAATGCTCTAACTTCGCTGTTGGACAATTCAATATCATCTGCATTTGCAGTGATACCGTAACCGCCTACAACATTAAGTGTTACATCGCCTGATGTGCCACCGCCTGTTAAACCATTACCAGCACCAACACTCTCAATATCACCTGCATCGTTAGTGAAACTAATTACACCAGTTGAACTGTTATAACTTAAATCACCTGCAACACTAATTGCACTTCTAGCTCTTGCGTTAGTAAAGTATTGATTTGTTGAACCTTCTGCTACATCATCAGTGTCAGCACCACTAAGTGCCGATACTGCTCTAGCATTTGTGAAGTATAAATTTGTTGAACCTTCTAATAAACCGTCTGTGTCTTCAGCAATGTCAGTATAACTTGAACCGTCATTTGTAAATTGCCATTTATCAGTTGATTCGTTGTATTGTAAAAATACGTCTGAGCTACTTCCTCTGTCAACTTGTATACCTGCATTTTCTGAAGGTGCACCTGACGTGCCGTAATTTAATGTGATTAAATTATCTTCTAAGAAAATAGTTTGAGTGTTAACAGTAGTCTGTGTTCCGTTAACTGTTAAGTTACCACTTAAAACAACATCACTACTAAATGTTTTAGCACCACCAATTGTTTGAGTACCAGTTGTTCTAACAACTGTGCTATCAACTGCTACTGCACCACTTGATACGTCAACACCGTCTCCGCCGGATACATAACCGTCAATGGCACTGTTTGCTCTTGCAGTTGTGTAATAAAGGTTGCTTGAACCTTCGCTTAAATCGTCAGAGTCGTTTAAACTGAAATCTAGTGCTTGTTGAGAATCAGCATTGTTATCTTGTCTGATTTTACCATTGTTTGCTTTAAGTTTTACTCTGCCTGAACCAGTACCAATATGTAATTCGTCGACTATAAGCCTTCTAAGTATACTGCTGTTTCCTGCATCTTTAACTTCTACGTCACCTGCACTATCAATACTAATTGTTGAATTACCAACGTGGATAGTATTACCTGCTAGGAATAAGTCATTCCATCTTGCAGTGTCACTACCTAAATTATAAGTAATGTTTGCACTTGGTAAGAAATCACCAGAAACAGTATTGCTGTTCATATCTAATGTACCGCCTAACTGTGGTGATGTATCTTCTACTAAATTGTTAATACTTACTGCTTGAGCTCTTGCATCAGTGTAAAATAAGTTAGTTGAACCTTCAGTAATATCATCTGTATCACCACTTAATTCACTTAAAGCATCTGCTGTGTCAACTTGTGCATCAACGTATGTTTTAACTGCTAATTGTGATGGTACTAAAGTATCTGAAGCACTACCAAAAGCGGTATCTGTATCAATTGCCGCTTGTACTCTTGCATCTGCTCTAGCATTTGTAAAGAATAAATTTGTTGAACCTTCTGTGATGTCATCTGAATCACCACTTAGTTCACTTAATGCATCGGCTGTATCAACCTGTGCATCTACATAAGCCTTAGTTGCCGCATCAGTACTTTCTACTGGTGTGCCTAAGTTGTTTATGTATTGACTGTTTAAGTCTATGTTTGAACCCATTTGTAATCCACCGGATGCAGTTAAAACTACTCCTGAGTCTACACTAATATTACTTTGTAAATTAACTACACCAGTACCTGAAGCATTAAGTTCAATATCACCTGAACCTGATGTTACTATACCGATGTTTTGGTTTGAATTTGCAGAAACTTGAATTGTTCCTGAACTATCTGATAATACCTGTTGTCCATTAACATATAACGAACCTGGTCCTACAAATACGTCTTTCCAGACATTACTTGCATTACCTAAACTGTAAGTGTTATTAGCACTTGGGATTAGGTTACCAGATAAATTTTCATAATCTATTGCTAGGGTGGCATCACCACTTGCACTACCTCCTGTAATACCTGAGCCTGCAATAACAGATGTTATGTCACCTGTTGCCGCCGCTTGTACTTCAGAATATTTTGCTAGTCTTGTGCCGCCTGCTGTACTCCCGTCATGAACGATAAGAGTATTTAAATCTGTATCGACTGTGATCTCACCAACCAAACCTGTAAAGTTTGCATGTTGGCTCGTATTACCACGTCTCCATTGAATTGCTGTGGCCATTTTAATTCTTCCTATTTTTATGTTCTACGTTATTTTGTAGTCTAGCACCCGTCGATGCTAGTCATAAAGAGGTACCTACCTCGTTATAAACAGTATTTATCGTAAAGAATGAATTTTATGGGTCTATACTAGGATTTCAACTACACCCTCAGCCATGCCTCTGTGGTCGGAAATTGCTTTTCCAACAATACATGCCGCTGGTGTTTGGTATCCTCTGAATGGTGCCGCTTTTGCTAGTCCTGGTTTATCACTTGCAATCAATACATCACCTTTTCTGACTGGTCCGTACACTTTACAAGGTACTCTTCCTCTGAGTGCAACTGTTACAATTTTGTCTCCTTCAAGTCCTGCATTCATTAAATATGCTGGATCTGTGGAAACAACACCTGCAACTGCTGGAGAACTTTCTCTAGAACTGGCAGTAACTTCTGCATCGCCGCCAAACTCTACCACAGTACCAACTTCATAATTTGCATCGCCTAAATAGTTCTCAGCCAAGTCCGCATATTGTGCCGAAGTTGCTGTTCCTTGGAATGTAACTGCATACACTTCGTTGTATCTATTACTGCTACTACCTAAGTCAATACTGTTATCAGCATTTGGAGTAATAGTACCACTGTGTGTATCTGCCGCATCACTTCTTAAGAAAGAACTGGCATGTAAATTGTCAACTGTGTCTGCATCTACATCTAGTGCATCAACAAAACTGTTTGTTACTCTTGCATCAATGGCGCTGTTTGCTCTTGCAGTTGTGTAGTATAAATTTGTGCCTTCACTTAAATTAGTTGTGCTAAATGCACTCATGTTCACTGACATATTTGTGCCAGTGATACTAATACCTGTACCAGCATCTAACCAACCAGTTGCACCTGCACTATCATCCCAGAACAGAATTCTATCATCATTTGGATCTGATAAACTTTCAAGTCCTAAGTGACTTAAACTTAATGATACGTTTCCTGAAGTTCCACCGCCTGTTAAACCAGTACTTGCTGAAACACCTGAAATAAAACCTGTATCTGTTAAACTGATAGCACCTGTTGAGCTGTTATATGTAATACCTGTTCCGCCACTTAAGGCACTTCTTGCTCTTGCATTTGTAAAATATAAATTATTGCCTTCTGTGATATCAGTTGTTGTTAAACTTTCACTAATAACACCAGTTGTACTGTTATAGTTTATATTACCTGTTGCACTTATAAGTCCTCTTACTTCACTATTTGTACGTTCAGTAAAACTAAAAGTACCGTTACTGTATGATAAGTCGCCACCAGCACTGAATTGACTTCTAACGTATGCAACATTTACTGCAACATTGTCTGCATTTACATTAATACCTGGACCTGCGCCAACATCTAAATCAACAGTACCAATACCGTTTGTTGCTGTTAAACCATCACCACCTGTTACACTTGTTAAACCAATTGCACTGACGCTTTGGAAACTTAATGTGCCATTACCGTTTGTAGTTAATACTTGGCTCACAGTACCATCCGATGATGGATATGTTAATCCACTTGCAATGAATGTTCCTGTAATATTTGCATTAGCAGGAGATATATCACCATCATAATCTAATATGGCGGCATTTGCTCTTGCTGTTGTGTAATATTGATTTGTGCCTTCAGATAAATCAGTTGTTGATTTGCCGCTGAATGCAGTATTAAAACGTGCTTGGGTATAGTATAAATTTGTGCCTTCTGCTAAATCATCTGTATCTTTAGTTGCTAATCTTGTATCAAAATTTTTATTGGCTCTTGTTGTTGTATAATAAATATTTGTATCTTCACTGATATGATCCGTACTTGAAGGTATAGTAAACACACCAGTACTAGAATTGTATCCTGCACTGCCTGTTGTTGCACTTATATTGCTTCTAACTCTTGCAGGTGTAAAATATAAATTTGTGCCTTCTGTAAGGTCACCTGTATCAAATCCACCTGTTCCTGATACAAAAACATTAGAACCATTAAATTTAAGATTAGTTCCATCTGTGTGTACATTACCTGCACCTAAGAAAATTGTGTTACCACTTAGATATAAATCATTCCATCTTGCAGTTGCACTACCTAAATCATATGCAACGTTTGTGTCAGGAATAATGTTACCTTTCCAAGTGTCTGCATAATCTATTGCTACTGTGACGTCACCTGAACTGCCGCCACCTGTTAAACCGTTTCCTGCAATAATCGAATTAACATCACCTTGGTCAACTGCATCAATTGTAAACACGTTGTTAGCATCATCATAAGTAACAGTGATGTTTGAACCACCAGTAATTAAATTGCTTACTCTGTCATCTAATGCTTCGCTGAAATCACTAACCTGTGATGCTGTGATGCTGATATTTTGTTGACTTGCACTTGTTAACTGTCCTTGTGCGTTAACTGTGAACGTTGGCGTTTGTGATGCAGTGCCGTATGTTGCGGCTGTTACACCTGTATTACTAATGTTTAATGTGACTGTACCGCTAGTACCACCGCCACTTAAACCAGTGCCTGCTGAAACACCTTCAATATCACCTGGAGGTGTTAAAGGTTCCCATTGCGAATTAGCACTTGACCAAGCAAGTACTTGTCCATTCGATGCACCTGATGTGTCAACATCCGCCAAGTTACCAACATTTCTAGTTTGTAATCTTGTATCAAATCTTGAATCTGTATAATATAAATTATCACCTTCTGTGATATCTGTTGTTGTTAAATTGTTAGTAATAACACCTGTTGTGTTGTTATATGAAATGTTACCTGTTGTACTAATTTGATCTCTAATAAAATCAACGTTAGCACCTAAATTTATTAATGTTGAACCAACACTACCAGTATCTGCGTTTACATCAATACCAGTAATATTGCCGTCTGTTGTTGCCAATTGTTTGAAATAAGTAACATCACCTGATACTGCCGCTAATGCTCTTCCGCCTGTACCTAAATCAAGTGTGCTTACACCTGCTTGTACAATATCAACTACTGAGTTACCTTGAATACCTTTTAATTTATTTGTATTCGCATCATAAAAAATTGTTCCGTTAACTAACAAGTCATCTGGTGTATGTCTTGGGCCAAATGTAATAGCACCATCAACTGTTAATCTTTCTAGTGGTCTAGAGCCTGTTCCAAATATTGTGCCATCGCCACTGTTATTTGCGGCATCACTTTCTGTTGCTTTGTCATAAACATTTGTGTAAACATTAGCATTTGCTAAGTTACCCATAAACAATGTACTGTTACCTAAGTTTACAATGTGGTCTCTTTCTACACCAATAGAAATACTTGACCAGTCCTGAGAAGCATTACCTGATGTACTTGCATCTGCAAGACTTTCTAAAGAACCGCCTACATTTGCTTCGCTACCTAAATAACTGTCTAATGTAGTATTGGCAGGTGTGTTTAAACTTAAAGTTAAACCTAAACTGCTGTTGTTAACAATAGCAAAGTTGCTGTAACTAGTAACATTAGATACTGGATTATTTGAATTACCAAAAATGGTTGGTACGTTGGATGTAAATGCCTGTTGAGATCCAGCAAGACTATCTTTAGTATGTCTTATACCACCTCGGAAATCAACAAAACCTGGTCCTT
>Ga0181585_10005885_pt1 | contig 10573 bp, 6 predicted proteins | sample 071ome_29_FD_132469 | JGI IMG/M metagenome (GOLD analysis project Ga0181585, IMG submission 132469) | Coastal salt marsh microbial communities from the Groves Creek Marsh, Skidaway Island, Georgia - 071407BT metaG (megahit assembly) | ecosystem: Environmental > Aquatic > Marine > Intertidal zone... | reverse complement strand
TGTGCGACGTCCCCTTGTCCCGTATACGACTGGCGCGGGGGTCGCCAACGGCAAGGCCCGAATGGGCCGCAGCGCATAACGCGCTGTTAGAGGCTGTGTGGCAGGGGAGGAGGGGGTGCTCAGACGCTCAACGCTTGAGTGACAGCCTCGGGATTCTCTGAAGCAATCTTTAATAACGCACGAGCAGGTCCCTCTGGCTGCCGCCTTCCTTGCTCCCAGTTCTGTAACGTTGAAATGCTTACGCCGATCATCAGAGCAAATTCCGATTGAGATTTATCTAGTTTTTTTCGGATCGACTTGATATCCGCAGGATCGAATTGGATCATACGTCCCGGCTTCATTGTCCCGCGCTTGATCGCCCCCGCCTGTTTGACGCTTTCCATCAGTTTATCAAAATCATGATCTTTCATGCTAAATACTCCTGTACGAGTCGACTGAGGCTCCGAAGTTGATTCGGAGTCAAATCTTCCTGCCGATTCTTTTTATAGACCCAAAGCATATAGAGAATGTCAGCCGACTTGTCCCAATAATAGATGACGCGAGATGACGCGTAAGCCGCCTCGTTTGCCATGATGTGGCACATTCCACCGTAGCTTGCGTAATCCTCCGCTCCGGGGAATAACGACTCCTGCATCGGGACGAAATAAAAGAGCTAACTGTAGAGCGCGATATTCATCGCTTGCTAATAGCTTGGGTATTTCGTCTGTAAAAAGAGGCGTTTCTATGAAGATCATACTTTTACTATACGCCAATGGCGCATAGTTGGCAAGAATACCGAAATTGCCACATAACCTCTAACGATTCACGCCCTCATCCATATCAGAAATAAGATCGTTCTCCCGCAGCAGAGCTACCGCTCTGAGCGCAGAAAATCTAACCCCCTACAGACTCACATAGCAGTCAGACGCCGTAAACCACAGGCCTTGCTCAGCCACCGGCTCGCCGGCGATCTGCTGCCAGTGCTGAGCATAGGTCTGCACTTGGTCAGCCGCCTGGCGAGCTAGCGCGTCGATCTCGGCGCCGTGGGCGCGCGCGTGGGTTTTATAGTCGACGATTTTCCAGCCGCGCGGCGTGCGATACACCAGGTCAATAATCCCGCGCTCCACGCCGCCACCGGCCGAAGCCGGCAGGGCAAACGGCGTCTCGGTGTATACGCTGTCAGAGGCCTTGATCTCTTCCCACAGCGCCGATGCCCTAAAACCGTCTAGCGCCTTTTGCGCAGCGGGCGCCCACGCCATGTCCTGACCCAGGCTAGCCAACTGCTGCTCGATATAGCCCCGCTCATCTTCGGGCAGGGTGCCCTGTATCGCCATCTCAAAGAGCCGGTGCACGAGGCTGCCGTAGTCGCGGCCTCGTCCCCACTGGCCCGGCGCCAGTCCGTCTTCATCGTCCTGGGCTCCGGTCGCTGTTTGATGGGTGTGCGACGGCGTTTTAACACGCTCCCAGCGCGCGGCGCGCGCGCGTTCGATCTCGGCCCAGTCCGGCAGCGTCGACCCGTCGGCGGATCGGGATGCGTCATCGCAGCGGGGCAGCTCGGGCACGTCGTCTAGATAGGGATAGAGGCGGTGCCACGAACCCGCGTCCTCTTTGCCCGTATAGCGAGAGACGACCAGCAGGTTTTCCGCCCGCGTGGCCGCCACGTAGATCAAGCGCATCTTTTCTCCGCGCGCAAACTGTGACTCTGTGGCCTGATCGGCCTCCCATCCAACCGGCTCGGCCAGCACTTCGGTGCCGTGCTCTCCCTTGGCGCGCACGACCGGCAGCGATAGGTAGGGCGTAGACCCCGTGCGCGATACGTGAAACGAGACGCGCTCCTTGTCGACGTTGGCATCGACCGGATCGCAGAGAAAGACGACGCGGGCCTGCAGGCCCTTAGATTGATGTACGTTCATCAGCTTGACGACGTTCTCTTGGCCCGACTCCAGCGTCATCTCTTCGACCTGATAGTTGGGATCGTCTATCACCTCGCGCAGCTCTTGGACCATCTGCCCCCAGTGCCAACCCTGGCTGTCCCACTGGCGCACCAACGACAGCACGCGCAGCAGGCTGCCGGCTCTGGACGTGCCCATCGCCTCGCACACGGCAAAGGCCGGCAGGACCAACTCTTCTAGCGTCTGCTCAAAGGCCACGGCCGGCGAACGCGTCTGTAATCGCTCTTCAACCTGGCGCAGGCGCTCGTAGGCATCGGCCACGCGCGCGGTCGTGGCGTCAGACAGCCCGTCGGGTATCGCGTCATCACGGCGATAGTCAAAGTGTCCACCCGCCCCTTTAAACTCGTACAGTTCGTCGTCGCCCAAGCCAACTAAGAGCCCGCGCAGATAGCCCAGCAGGGGCAGGGGGTTGTCGGGCTGGTGCACGACCTCCATCATCTCGACAAAGGCCCTCACCTCTGACAAGTCACCCAGCTGGCCGCCGCCCGACACGTCGTAGGGAATGCCGCGCGCTTCTAGGGCGCGGGCGTACTGCGGCAGCTTGCTGCGCGTCTGCGTCAGAATCATAAAGTCGCCCGGCTGGGCCCGCTCGGCTAGGATGGCGTCTTTACCCGGCTGATTAAACTCGGTCTGCCCCGCAAGCGCGGCGGCGATAAACTGGGCAATGCGTTCGCTCTCTTCTTCGACCAAGGCGTTTCGATTGTGTCGGTGGACGCGGTCCAAGCTTATTTGCCGCACGCAGCGAGCGTCCTGCCCGTCTTCCTTAAACTGGAGCAGGGGAGCAAACTCGGCCTGATGCTGGGCGTCAAACCCTCCAAAGAGCGGCTCAAAGGCGTCGTTAACCCACCCGCATAAACGGCCCAGCGAACGGAAGCTCGTATTCAGCTGCTCGATGCGTCCCCCGGTCGATTGCAGGCGCTGGCCCACCAGTCGAAAGGTCTCCACGTCAGCGCGGCGAAAGCGGTAGATCGACTGCTTCTCGTCGCCGACGATAAAGAGGCTGCCCGGCTTGGGGTCCAGCTTCAACCAATCGCTTTCTTCGACATCTTCGCCCGTCAGATAGAGCAGCAGCTCGGCCTGAATGGGATCGGTGTCCTGAAACTCGTCGACAAAGAGAGTCCGGTAGCGCCCCTGAAAATAGCGGCGCACGGAAGGATGATCGCGCAGCAGATCCTTGGCGCGCAGCAGCAGGTCTTGGAAGGTCATGCCGCCGGTGGCCAGCCGCTTCCCATCGTAAAAGGCCACCGCATCGTTGATAAACGGAACGACGTGGGCATAGACGTACTGACGCCACTGCGTTAACACGGGCCGCGTGACGCGTTCGATAAATGCGCCGCGTTTTTCGTCGCGCAGCGCCTTGGCAAATTTCTGGTTGGGCGCCCAGCGCTTGAGCGTAACGCTCTTCTTTTCCAGTCCGTGCAGGATGTTCAGCAACGCGGCGCGCTGCCGGTCTGTTTCCACATTGCTGTGCGCCAAGAAGCGCCGTGCCTGTTCAAAGACCTCGATAAATCCATCCGGCTCTTCGGGCAGGACGTCGGGCAGATGAGCGGCCACCTCGTCCATAAAGCGGCGCGCCTCCCGAACGGCGCCCTGCAGATCGGGCTTTTCGACGGGCAGGTCCTTGAGGGCTAGGTCGCTAAACTGGCCGCGCCCATCAAAAAAAGTGTGCAGGTCGTCTAGGCGCAGGCCCAACCCTTCTAACGCTTCCGGCCGGGGATCGTCCGTTTCAAAGCACTGCTGGACAAACTCGTTCCAGGCCTGGCGGCTCAGCCGCGTCTCTTCGCGCTGGTCCAGCTCCGTGAAGTCGGGGCGGATGCCCGCTTCGATGGGGCGTTCGCGCAGCAGCTGGCCGCAGAAGGAGTGGATCGTACCGATAAAGCACTGGTCGACCCGATCGAGGGCCTGCTGCAGGCGCTCGGCTTCCTCGCCCCCGGCTTCGGCCAGGCGCTCCTGCAGCCGCAGCAAGAAGCGGCCCCGCATTTCGCCGGCGGCCTTGCGCGTGAAGGTGATGGCCGCCACGCGGTCGATCTGCGGACTGACGAGGCGGGCGTAGTTGACCATGCGCTCCACCAGCGCGTGGGTCTTGCCGGCACCGGCGCCGGCAAGGACGACCATATTGCAGTCTAGGGCGTCCCGCTCAATCCGGTTGCGCGCCTGTTGGTCTTGTAGCTCAGCCATCGAGCCACCTGCTTACCGCCTGGTCGGCCGCGCTCTGTGCAGCCGCTTCAGGAACGATCTTTTTCCACTTGGACGGCGTAACGCTTTCGCTGGCGCAGAGGCGATGGAACTCGCAGTAGGTGCAGTGGTCGCCCTGCGCCTTTTTCTGGACGTGCAGAAAGTGGCCATCGGCCACCAGCTGAAAGAGGGGCTGCAGCAGATCGCCCAGCTCGTGGCGGGCCAAAAGCGGCGGCCCAACGCGCTTGCCGTACTCGCGCGCGGTCGTAAAGAAGTAGCCCGACTGCACCACGCGGTCTGGCTCACCCTTGCGCGCGAGGATCTCATCGAGCACGTAGGCGTAGAGCGCCCACTGCAAATAGGAGCCGGCCCGGCTCAGCTCGGACGCTCCGTAGCCGTGGGCCGAGCCCGACTTATAGTCCCAGATGGCGTATCCGCCCTCCACGCGATCTACCCGATCAATGCGGCCGCGTAGCCGGAGCGCCACCTCTTCCGTCAGGCGCACCGAGACCGGCTCGGCGCTGTCCAATGCGCCGCTCTGGCCAAAGCCAAAGCTGACTTCAAAACCGACCGGCTGGGTGTTTTGCTGGCGCTCTTCGACGTTGAGAAAGATCTCAGCGGCCTGCTCGAGGCGCTCGACGTCGGCTCGGTAGGCCGCCTCGTGGGTGACGGGCGTCACGTCCTTTTGCGCCTCTGTCCGCTCTCTGGCCAGCGCTTGTAGGGCGGGTATGTGGCGAGCGGCCGGTAGCTCGTTGCCATCTGTCAGCGCCTGCATAAAGTCGCACAGCAGATCGTGCAGCAGGCTGCCAAAGTCGAGGGGATTGAGCCAGGCCATGGCGTCTTCTTCTTCGCGTCGTTCGGGCACGTCGACGTGTAGGACGTACTTTAAAAAATAGCTGTAGGGACAGCGCACCAGCGCCTCCAGCCGCGATGCCGAAAGCAGGATGCGCCCGTTGCCCGGATTGAGCTCCGGGGTGGCCTGCTCCAAGCGGCCGTCAAAGCGCGTAAAGGCCGGGCCCTGCCGCTGCCTTTGGGCGTGGCGACCCGCGACTAGCCAAGGCGCGGCCTGCTCCACGGCGCTGCCATAACCGGCGTGGGCGCGCGACGTCAGCATCAGCTCGCCCCGATCCAGCGACTCGGCCGGAATCGGCGGCAAGAACGGGCGCGGCGGATCGGGATCTGCGCCGTTGAGTGCGGCCTTTTCCACCTGCTGAAAAAAGGCCGACGGGAAAAACTCAGAGCCGCTTTCTAGGCTGCTGCGTCGCGTCATCAGCGTGGCCGTACCGGGCGCCATCATCAGCGCGCGCTCGGCCTGCCAGACGCGCTCGCCGGGGCGGGGGCGATGCAGGGGTAAATCCAAGCCCAGCTGATGACGCTCGTCATCTAGCAGCACGGGATCTTCAATCCCTCTGCCGGGAAAGGAGCCCTCGTCCATGCCTAGGATGTAAAGGTGCTTGCGGTGGGTGTAGCCGGCTCGCTCTAGCGGCACGGCAAAGGCGTGACCCGGCCCGGCGCTGGCCGCTTCTATGCGGTGCTGGGCCAAGAGCTCTAGGAGCGTCCCGGCTAGGACGGGCAACGGGCCGTTGGCGTGCACCTGCTCGCCGATGGTGCGCAGGTGCACCGTTAAGCTCACGACGGCGTCCCCGTCGTAGCCGCCTTTGACCGAGGCGTAGTCTGCCAAAAAGAGGCTGCATGCTTCGGTCAGTCGATTGAGTTCGATCGTTGATCCCGAGGGCAGAAGGCCGAAGAGCGCGTTGAGCGTCTGCCGCGTTACGTCCAGCTGATCCAGCTGCGCCTGCAGGCGCGCGGTGTCGCGGCCCTGGCCCTCGTTTTCTCTGATCTGCTGAGCCAGCTCAAAGCGCAGTCGCTTGAGACCGTCGGCATAGTCTCTGCGCCCGCGCTGCACGCGGCCCCGATCCAAGAGCGCGGCTACCTCAAACGCCCAGGGGACGCGGTCTTCTTCCTCTCCTTCAGGTCTAGAGAAGTGGATCAACCGGGCGCGGCACAGACCGGCCAGCTCGGCCGCGTCAAAGCCAGAGGCGACCCAGCGCACAAAGCCTAGCAGGGCCTGACCGGGGCGCGTTCGCTCCGGGGGCAGACCGCTGGCAAAAGAGAGAGGCACGTCAAAGCGCTCGGACAGGCCGTGCAGGAGCGCTAGGTAGGGCGCATCCGTCGTGTAGGCAATTTCCACCTCGTCCAGCGGGCGCTCTTGCGCCAAGATATCGCGAAAGACAAAGCGCACTTCCTCTTCGGCGCCCAGCACCTGCACCGTGCGCACGCGCGCACGGTCTTGATCATCGCCCTCGCCCGCTAGCAGACGTCCACCCGAGCCCACGTCGGTCGAGGCGTCGGTCTCTGGCAAGAGTCGCTGGGCAAAGCGAACGGCCGCGCTCTGAGCCGGGGCGGGCCGGCTGTAGCCAGTAGCACCAATGCGAAAGAGGGCGTCCCCGGCCAAGGCGTCTATATACCGGGTCGCCAAGCCACCGAGCGAGGTTTCGTCAAACAGAGCGTAGACGGAATCGGCCTGCCCGGGCGCGCGGTCTAGATCGTCTAATGCACGCTCGAAGAGATGGGCTTCGTCGTAGTAGCGCTGAGCGTGCAAGGCGTCGACATAGGCTCGATAGCCGGCGGCGATTTCGCGCAGCTTGTCTTCGCTAGCATCCTCCAGATCGTCGGGACGCACGCCGGCCAGGCGCAGCTCCGCAAACGTGCTGAGAAACGTGCGCGCCAGCTCGTCGCGGGTATCCGTGTTGGAAAAGTAGCAGGCCTGATCGAGGGCCTCTGCTATCAGCGGCCCCATAAAAAACAGGGGGTAGTTGGGCAGCAGGGGGGTCCAGCCTTCGGCCTGCAGGCGGGGCGCCACGCGCTGCCGCACCCAATCGGCGGGCGAGGTCAGGTGCAGGTTGGCCCATGCCTGTCCGGAAGCGGCCAGCGCAGTCGTCAGGTGATAGCCTACCTGTAGACTCGGTACAAAAACTACTTTGGGCTGGACGGGATATTGTTTACAGAGGGCGTCCAGCTGAGCTAGGTAATAGATCACGGGTGGCTCGGTCTCTAGTGTGGCGCGCGTCTTCAACGTCGCATATCGCAAAGGGCAAACATAACAGCATGCGATGACTTTCGGTAGGACCTCCAAAGGCTTGCGTACAAAATGGGCCAAGCGCCCAACGACCCGTGCGCTTAAGGGTCTCAAATACAAACGGCCTGCCAAGGAGTGTATCCTTGCAGACCGTGTAGAGAAGACGCGTCAACGGGAGGGTATGTTGACACGTCCCCGTTTTCCCACCGAGCTAAGTACAGGCCAGATCGCCTTGTTGCAATAGAGTCCCAATAACAACGGCTACTCTTGTGACGAATTGTTTACGGGGAAATGAAGATCTGTGGACGATTAAACCTTTGGGCATACCACTATGGAATGCATAAAGGACGATATGTAAAAAGGGACGCGCCGAGTCCAGGCGACGCGTCCCTACGCTCCGTATTGAACTCGCCGAGCCGAGCTCCTTTTTAGAAGGCAAATAGAAGGTGGTCCACCCCGGTTACGGGGCCTTTACAGGGCAATGAAGATTAATAGACGGGCAAATTCTTTTAGGCTAGCGGCTGTTGAGATCCACAACTGCGCGGGGGTTCTTTACTCCGACAGAGAAAAGTACTGGAACCAAACACCGTAGATCATGAGGCAATAGATATAAGCGAGACATATCCAAGGCCAACTGGGCGGCTTTCTTCTGAAAGATCGTATAAACCAGCTTCTTCCCGTCGCACTGATCATAAACATCGTGGCGAGGAGTAATACAAAGAATGCGATTTCGGGTAGGTGTTCCATGTCGTGTAAGAATATAGCATCGATTACTCAGAAATCAGTCCCTTGGGGCGACGCCAGAGAGAAAAACTAAACTTCGGTTAGGCGGTCGTACGTTAACTGCTGTTTGCTGTGGTGACGACCGAACTCGTAACGACTGTGCTGATAACAAGGGCCGTTTCCATGGCCTCTATGGCTTCTTTTGCAGCCTCTCCCACCATCTCACCGTTGACAATTTGCCCTATGCGTGCTTTGCGACTTCTTAGTTCTCCCCTGTCAAAAACTAATCTCAGGAGCCCAGCACTATTGGCCAGTGACAACAGAATGACCGTCCGTGGATCTATATCCATGGTGTTTGTGAAGATGGCCTTGCGAAGGCGTTCAATCAACGCCCTTTCCGGTTCTGGATTGATCTCGGGATAGACTTTTCGCGTAAAGAATAGGAAGACCTTGTCTTCAGCTACTTGGAGGATTCCGCGCTTGCACAGCTGTGTAGCTATGCGATGTTTGAGCCTCTTCAACTCAGCAAACTTCGAAACCCAAGTCTGGACTGATGCCCGTCTTTTTGCACTGCTTATTTTCTTAAAGCATTCATCTATCACAGGCTCAACGGCCGGTGTGGAGCCTACGAGGTTAACCATTTTTTTCTTTTTAGATACCTCGATGCTGATGAGATTATTGAGCAGCAGCTCCGCCAAGATCGCTCCACCGAGCGCATATTGGTAGTACGTGCCCCACGCGACCGTGCCTTTCTCGTCTTGTAAAGCCAAGAGCATAATCTCTTCGTGTAAAAAGAGAGTCTCCTGCGTTCCCATCACACTATCTTTGTTAGAATGATCCATCTTTTACGACGAGTGCTGCGTGTGCTTCCGTTATAACTGATTCACGTTTTCTTTCTACTCCCATACAACTCGTCTCACTCATCGCAGGTAAACCTCAATCCGCACGCATGGCAGACGAGCTTGCAAGACCATTGATCCAAAGGGGCTGTACCGCAGGCCGGGCAGAGTGTTTCTTTTTCTCTGTCCTGCTTTGCCTTGTTTGCCTCCACAGAACGCCTCACATCCGACTCTAAACGGGTCTGTTTACTCTGCTCCAAGGGTAGCCTCCGATAGGGCAATAGAATGAGTCCTCTTGTAGATAGCTTCTCAATTATCCACTTAAACAGTAGATGCGTATAGCGGCCGATTACATCAACAACAGCTCTATTTACTTTGCCGTTTCCATACGCTTCGACCACATATTTTCGATGCTTTCTCCCGACTTGTCATAGACCGTAATAGAGCCGCCGCTGTCGGACGTGCTAACGCTGACCAGCTCTTTGCCGTTGGGCTGGTAGGTCTTGACTATGCCGCCCCTGGCTGTCCCAGTCAGCTTCACCAGCGTTTTGCCGTCGGGGTGATAGGTCGTGAGCTTGCCGTTGCCGTCCACCGTTGCAGTCAGCACGACCAAGTCGTTGCCCTTAGCCGAATGCGTTGAGATCTCGCCGTCGCCCTCGGGGTTGGCTCTCAAACGGACAACGTAATCACCCGCTTCATTCTTTACGTTGATATACCGCGCCGTCACGATGTCAAAGTCGCCGCGTTTCTCGCCCGTGGCCGCCATGCTAACTACACCACACAGCGCCGCAGCTAGTACAACTACGGCCATCTGCAATCGTCGCGTCTTGTTCTCTAGCTGCTCAAACCTCTGCTCTAAATCCACTGACCTTTGCCTCCTATTGTGATTTGGTCAACTGCGTCGTTGCCAGCCTCGATAGACCTCGTGCGGCGGCCGTCAGTCCCAAGACTCGAGCCCGGCGATCTTGCGATTTAGGTCGCTCATCGGCGGCGACCCGGCCTCCTCCCACGCTTTGGTGCGCGCGGCCATCTCTTCTTCGGTCGGCTGCCCCTCGCCCAGCACGGAAAACTCCACAAACTGAGCCATGCGCGGCTGCTCAGTCAGATTATAGCCGTTGCCGTGCGGGCATGCGCGATGCCAAATCAGCAGGTCGCCACACTGGGTTGGGATGGAGCGCATTCGCTCCTGAAACGGCTCCAGATCGGGATGATGGAGGTTGCCACGCCATTCCGGCTTCGCGCGCCCTGCCGCGATGCGTTCCTCGCGCAGCCGGTCTAGCTCGGGCAACGGCAGCGGCATCCCCTCAGCGTCGAACGCGTGCGGCCAGGCCGTGCGCGCGTTTCGCCCGGGCCAGCCACCTTTGCTGCCGTCGTTTGACCAGGTGTCCGCGTCCGCATCCAGCGGGGGGAAGCCCTGCACCCAGTCGAGGAGCTCGTGATGGAACCCGGGCAGCAAGCAGGTACCGCCCGCGTCGCCGGGGGTATCGGTGAGCGAGACGTTGCCCTGCAGTATGTTCGTGCGGCTGATCTCCCCTCGGCGGATATCGTCCAAGCTCGTGTCAAAGTGCAGGGCCATTTCTCCCCCAGGCACCTTGATGTCCCCGCCGCGCCGATGAAAGATATTTTCCTCTGGCAGCTCCAGCGGTCCGCTCATCTCCACGCCGAGCGTATCGCCCCCGATATAGGGGGGCTTCATATACGCTCGCCCCACCTGCATCCCCATCATCAACCGATGCTCCCCCAACAGCTGCACGTGCGCGTGGTAAATCCGCTCGTTCTGGCAGATCTGCCACTGCAGCGCTCGGGTAGCCATAAATTCGGGCGTG
>Ga0181585_10005884_pt1 | contig 10574 bp, 10 predicted proteins | sample 071ome_29_FD_132469 | JGI IMG/M metagenome (GOLD analysis project Ga0181585, IMG submission 132469) | Coastal salt marsh microbial communities from the Groves Creek Marsh, Skidaway Island, Georgia - 071407BT metaG (megahit assembly) | ecosystem: Environmental > Aquatic > Marine > Intertidal... | reverse complement strand
TTCAAAGTGGATATTATAGAGGGAGATAACGAAATAGAAATAAAAGCAGATAATGTACTAAAAAAATATATCGAAGAAGAGAAGGCAGAGAGAGATGAGATAATGACGGAGAGAGCCGCCGTAAAAATACAAGCAGTTTTTCGCGGGCATAAAAGGAAGGCAAAAATAGCCGCTGAAGATAAGAGAGCCGCTACCCAAGCTCAAAGCACGGGAAAGGAGACTAGTAGAAGAAAGGTAAAAATAAGAAAAAAAAGTGGGGACAGCGGCAGGAGCAGTAAAAGTGCGAAAAAGGACAATAAAAGGAAGCGCAGCAAGAGCAGGGGAAAGGACATGAGTGACAGGAGCAGGGGCAAGAGCAGGGGAAAGGACAGGAGTGACAGTGAGAGCGATAGTGAGAGAAAGGGAAAGGCGTCGAGCAGCGGGAGCAGGAAACAGGCAAAAGCTCAGCAGAGAGGAAAGAAAAGGGGATATGATGGGAGCCCTGAAAAGAAGAAAAAAAAGCAAAAGCAGAGGTACAGTGACAACGAAAACCGTGAGAGCGATCCCGACAATTCCCAATCTAGTAAAATAATAACGGATAGACCTCCTCCCACTGGCCCGCGGGGGAGAAAGGCGCAGGCGATGAACCCGAATGGACCCAAAGGCAAAGCAGCCAGACAGACCGGCACAGACACAGAGACAGACGGGACAGACAGACAGACACAGACCAACACAACCACAAATAGGGACAAGAAAAGAAAAAGAGGAGGAAGAAGAAAAACCAAACGTAAGAGAAAGGGCAAAAGAATGACAATACGTAAAAGGAAAGGGGAAAAGAATTCCAAAAGCAAAATCAAGAAAAAGAGAACAAAGAGGAAATTCAAAATTAAAAAAACCAAGAAAAGGAGGAGAATTAAAAGAAAGAACCAAAAGAAGAAAAAGAACAAAAAATAATTAATCCTTAAATGTAAATTAACTATAAATTCGCGTTATAGTTAATTCAAAGTAAAATCCAAAGTAAAATTCAAAGTAAAATTCAAAAACAAATCATCAAATTACTTTATTTTTTCTTCTTTTTCTTCTTTTTTCCTTTCTTCTTACCACTCTTCGTGATTACATTATCGCTATCAAACAGAGAACGAACATCATCTTCTCCAACCTTACCATTCTTAGCATTTAATTGATTTTCCACGGTCGACACACTGGTTCCGACCAAATTACCATTCTTATCCACATCCTGCGTCAACTTATTTCCCGTAATGACCGAATTTTTCTTATTTTCCTCAATCGCCTTACGTTTAGAGTCCAACAAGCGCTGTTCGAAATTTTTCTTTGCCTCCCCATCGTTTTTGTGTTTCTCATGCATTAATTTATTCAACTCTTCCTCCAAATATTCGACACGCCCCGTTTTATATGCTTCCGGTTCCCACGGCATCCAGATTCCAACAGGTCCCACATACACATTGTGGTAAGGGTCCACTTCTCTCAACATTTTACAGCGCATTTCAGCCTCTTCCATAGTGGGAAAAGAACCGCGTACTTTAATACCACGCACATTCGTCTGAAAATCATTGGCAATATTGAACTCGTTTTGCAGTCTTTCCTCGTGTTCATCCACGAAATTCTTATAATCATCATGAATCGTGGAATCATTAATCTTGTCTTTTTCCGAAGTCAAAAATTGTTTGAAATTATCCATTAAATCATCGAATTTCAAATTGTATTTCATCGACAAAAAGTTCAAATATTGAGTAAATCGCTCAATTTCCTTGGTCTGTTCGCGATTTTTGATGAATTCCTTAAAATAATACAAATTCTTATCTTTCAATATGTTCTCGGGTGAAATAAACGAGATACACGTAAATTTCTGACTGGCAATGGGTCTATCTTCGTCTAATAAATCTACAAATTGACGACTAACTTTAGGAGCCGAATCTTTGGTATTTTCAATACTGGCACTGCTTTCGGACATTTATATTCTTATATCTGACTTTTTTTTAAATGAAAAAACGCAAAACTATTAACAAAATATTTTTTTTCTTCTCTTAAAATATAAATGTTGGATAATTTAATGAAAAGCATCGACGGTGCTGAATTATTGAGAAGAGCCGTAAAATATTTAGTAGAAGGTATTATGGTAGCAATCGCAGCCTATGCCATCCCCAAACACAGTTTAAATTTAGATGAAGTTTTACTTATTGCCCTCACTGCCGCCGCGACATTCAGTATTTTGGATACATATGTTCCCAGTATGGCTGTCTCAGCCAGATCGGGTGCAGGATTCGGTATTGGAGCCAATTTGGTCGGTTTCCCCAGATAATTACTAAATCGTTAGAATTATAAAGTTATATGTAAAATATTATTTTTACATGTAATGAGTAATTAAAGAATAATTAAAGAGTAATTAAAGAGTAGGAATATATTCCCATTGTAAATCCGCACAAATCTTTTTCCATATTTCGTCTTGTTCCATACGTTTGACACGGTCTTTTAGCATGGGGAAATGCGGCAAAAATTCATTTTCACCTAGCAATTCACACATTTTATAAAGCACATAATAATAATTTAAAAAGTTAACACGTCCTTCGGGGCAATGACGTGCATAAGGCGTCTGAATATCCATAAAAAGGTTACAGAGTTTTCTTTCTAAATTCGTATTCATGATGGGTGGTTTAATACCAAGTTTATCTTTGATAAAAGGTATATGTTCGTAATATTTGTTATAACCTAATTTTTTCAGTATATTTTTCGCCTTTTTGTTAGTGATTTGTTCGAGAGTAATTCTTTCTTTTTTTATTTGATTTTTTATTTTATCAATGACTTCTTTTGGTATTTGCGTGGTTTCTTTACCTTGAAATTGAGCAATAATCTCTTTAAAATGATTGATTCTCTTGTAAGCATAAAAACATACTTCTTTAGGTGGTTCACGGTAGGAGGGTTTTTCGTGCTCGACCAAATGCATATCTTGTTTATGACAGCGATTGCAAATTTGAATACCTTCGTTTTCGATGGCAATCCACTCACCACCACAAGGACACCTTTCATGATTTTCCATTAAATCATCAATATTCATATTGCTATCATCGACATTAATCAAAAATTGTTTATTATAATTGACGAAGGTATTTTCATCTCCATTCTGATACAATAGATTAGCGAACAAATCGTCTTGATTGGTATTATCTTCATCACTATCATCTTGTGTCGTCGCATCAAAAGAGGTATTTATGGCATCATTTTCAATTTCGGATAGATCATTCGTGGATTTTTTTTGAAAGAAAGATTCCAAAATTTTGGTTTTGTTCATTCCTTTTGATGTATTCTTCTTTTTTTCAAAATAAGAGAAAATATGTTTAGAATTTTTCAAATAATATTCTTGATTCCATTTATCAAGATTTTTGATTTTTTGTTTAATGTCACGAATAATTTCCTCATATTCAATTTTTTCTTCAATTAATTTTGCATAATTCTCGGGCTTATAGTTACCTTTATCTATTTTACTTTGTATTTTAGATACTTTTTTCAAATATTTTTTCTTTTCAGCTTTTAGATTCGGAATTGTTACATTTCGGTTTTCATTAATCTTTTTTTTAATGTTATTATGTGTATTATCTAATGTAATCAGGTCCTTATCTCGATAACGTATTTTTTTATCATTTTTGGGTTTAAATGGCATCCATAATTATTTATATTTGCAATTATTTAATTTTAAATTGTGTTAAAAGATTTTCTCGAATTTCTTTAAACAATGTAAATGAATCAAACGGATAATTTTACCATGAAGATTATCTATAAAAAAGAACAAAAGCCATATACAAAGCATAAAATTATAAATAAAGAAGGACCCACCCACAAAACAACCATAAAAGATGATATAAAAACGGCATTCATCTTAAATTCAATGAAAGATGGGTGGAATGTGCGATCTGTAGACGATGGTTTTTATATTTTAACAAAAAATCACGAAAATAAGAGGGAAATTTTCTTAGATGGGTATTTAGAAAATTTCATACAAGATAAATTTTCTTTCCTTTTTTAATTTTCCAATTAAATTTGGACCTAAAAATTCAAAATATATCCATTTTTTGTCCTCTTTTCCCCAATTTTTTGCTCAAACAACTATTTTTACGAGACATTTCTCAAATTTACAATTATCGTCGATGATTTTGTTACTCAAAATAGTTTGTAATTTAATTGCGTTTGTTTGGTATTAACACATGCATAAAAAGATAAGGTTTTGGCGTGTTATTTATATTTTATTTTACCATTTAAATTTTTTTTTCTTTAGGGATATTATAAAATGGGAGGAGGTTTAATGCAACTCGTAGCTTACGGCGCACAAGACGTTTACTTGACGACTAACCCACAGATTACTTTCTGGAAGGTAGTTTACAGACGCCATACTAACTTCAGTATGGAGTCTATCGAACAGACTTTCAACGGACAGGCTGACTTCGGTCGCCGTGTTCAGTGCACTATCTCCAGAAACGGAGATCTTGCCTACCGCACATACTTGCAGGTTACTTTGCCACAGATTGATGCCAGCAAAGCCAGGTGGCTCGACTACCCTGGTGAGCAGCTCATCTCCGAAGTTGAGGTCGAGATTGGAGGACAGCGTATCGACAAGCAGTACGGTGACTGGATGCACATCTGGAACCAGCTTACCATGACTTCCGAGCAGGAACGTGCCTACAACGCCATGGTTGGACAGACCACACAACTCACTTACTTGACGAACCCAAAATATGCCGATGTTGCCACTGCTTGCTCTAACTCTTCGGCACCCGCTTCGGTTTGTGCCCCACGCAAATCTTTGCCGGAGACCACTCTTTACGTGCCTCTCCAGTTCTGGTTCTGCCGCAACCCTGGTCTTGCCCTTCCTCTTATTGCCTTGCAATACCACGAGGTCAAAATCACCCTTACGCTTCGCCCCATCGACGAATGCTTGTGGGCTTGTGGAGCTAGTGAAACCACCAAGGACACTACCGCTCACTCCAAATCTTTGGTCGCTGCTTCCTTGTACGTTGACTACATCTTTTTGGATACCGACGAGCGCAGACGTATGGCACAGAACCCGCACGAGTACCTCATTGAGCAGCTCCAGTTCACGGGTGACGAGTCCATTGGCTCCACTTCCAACAAGATCAAATTGAACTTCAACCACCCATGCAAAGAACTTGTGTGGGTCGTGCAGAAGGACAGCATTGTCGATTACTGCAAACACTACACTGCGAATGATGCTGTTAACACGATGAAGGGTGCACAGCCTTTCAACTACACTGATAGCATGGATGCTTTGCCGAATGATTTGCTTGCTTTCTCGGCTGATGCCGCCACTGATGCCGGTTCTTTCATCAACACTAGTACTGGTCTTTTCGATGATGCTCTTGCTGCACCAACCTTCGACGCCATCAAAAATACCGCTGCCGATGATGCTTCTCTTTCTGGAGCTGGTGTCTCTGACGCTGGTGCCTTCGTTTTGGCCGAATCTGCCCTTCACATGCACTGCTGGGGTTCCAACCCGGTTGTCACTGCCAAGCTTCAGTTGAACGGACAGGACCGCTTCTCCGAGCGTGAGGGTTCCTACTTCGATACCGTGCAACCATTCCAGCACCACACTCGTGCCCCTGACTCTGGTATTAACTTGTACAGTTTCGCACTCAGACCTGAGGAACACCAGTGCTCTGGTACATGCAACATGTCTCGTATTGACAATGCCACTCTTCACCTTGTCGTTAGCCACAACGCTGTCAACAGCAGTGACACTGCCAAGGTCCGTGTGTACGCCACCAACTACAACGTGCTCCGCATCATGTCGGGCATGGGTGGTCTCGCATACTCCAACTAAGCGCCATAGATTTAATTCTTGTATTTAGTTAAATCACTTTAAGTTTCATATTATAAATGTAATAATATGAAATTAAATAACATTGGATAAATCAAAATCACTTCCACCAATCGGATATTTACAGCGTCCAACCCAGTTAAAATCAGTATACGTCCTTACCCCCTGTTGCCACAGTTCCCCTCTACTGTCCATATCCGAAAGGAGCATTTCTGTAATACACGAATTAATATACTTTATCGTTTCGTCGAGCCATTTTTCAGGTAATTTTTCATCATAATCTTCATTGCCATTTATTCGCAGTATTTTTTCACGATATTCATCGCTCAATAACCATTTATTGTGATAAAGATTGCAATTATTTAAATATTCGAAACTCATGGTTTCGCCTGGCCTATTGCGTTTTTTTATCCTCTCTTCACATACTTTTGTGTCGGCATGCAAATAAATATTACCGTTAAAATTGACATTTCTCGTGAAATTATCAAACCATTTCAAATAGATCTGGTATTCGACGGATTCTATTTTCCCGTCGTCCCTCAGCATCTTCGCAAAAACATTTTTGTCCGTATATACTGACCTTTCGGTAATAATAATATAATTTTCTTTTTCTTTTTCTTCTTGTTCTCTCCTTCTATTTTCTCGTTTCAGTCTCTCAATGGTTTCCATCAATTGATTGATACGCGAAATATAAGCCATCATTTGAAAGGCAAACGAATATCTGTTTTGGTCTTTGTAAAATTTTTCCAATATTGTTTCGCCGCCTTCGTCTTTTATATCCGTCCACTCGTCGACAGGTTCGCTTAAATAGATTACCTTCCATGGTGGTTCTATCATAGCTCTTAAGTCACGTCGCCCTTTGATACGATTACTAAAATCAATTTTTTTTAGATTTTTGATAAATGTAGATTTACCAGAACCAATGTTTCCTTCGATACTAAATAATAAAATTCTCATTTCTACAATTTATATTATAGACGAATTAATCTTTAATTCATTTATAATTTCAATTCATTTTTGATTTATTTGTCCAATTAACATAAATAAAAAATATCTATTTATTTCATGTCATTAATACGCGGTGCACTTTTATATCTTGTCACCACTTTCGAATTAAATGTCCCAATGCAAAATGAAATTGTTGATGTCGGGTGGATACTAACGCTACCCATACACTCTTTTTTGAAGCGAAACCCCGCGTTCAGAGATAAACTCGTTCTTTACAATACCGCTGTATGGGGTTCTTGTTTAATGTATATAAATTTCCTGTATTTCATAGGTCATAATACAAAACTCATGGATAAATGTCTGAAATTGTATACGTTGAGGGCATTAACTGGAACCATGACACGTTTACCTGTTTCTCAAGAAATGTTAACTTCGGGAAACGATATTCCTCCATCGGAACATAATTTCTTCTTTTTCTTCTCGGGACATACGTTTATTATGTATTTAGTGGCAATGGAATTGTATGCCAATAATAATATCTTTTGGGGACACTTTATGGTGGCAAATTTGGTGTTACAAACATTGAGATTATTGGCAATGCGCGGGCATTATTCCATCGACATTATAATGGGTTGTGTGCTGTCTCATTGTTTTTGATTGGACTTGATTGATTTGTAACGAATTATAATAACGAATTATAATATAAACAAATATATTATAATTATTTTAAATGTCGGAAATTGTAACACCACAAATGAATCCATTTGAAATTCCTGAAAACCATCCTCACTCATATCCTGTATCTAATAATTCTATATCGAAAAAACTCAAAGAATTAATTATAAATCCATATTATTATTGTTTTCCAGGGGATATCGGGTGTCGAATGATTGAAGATTGTTTGAAAAAAGATCCAAGTATTGCTTTTGAGGAACTAGATTTGAACGGACGGAAATTATTAAATTATGTGGCATTGTGGTGTAATGATACAGATGAGTGTGTCTCATTAATTCGAAAAATAAAAGAAATGGGTGGGGACGTAAATTACAGGCGTTCTAACAAATGGCCCACACCGTTAAATAATGCTTTAAGAAATGGGCACTTAAAAAAAATCAAAGTATTGTTGGAATTGGGTGCAAAAATAGAAGATAGGGATAAATTAACAAATTTATTAGATGAATTTTCCGAGGACTGGGATGTCAAAAAATATATCGTGTGTTCATACTTCGATTTACAAAAGAATATTAAAAACGCCCAAAAATCACTCGAAGACGAGGAGATCTTATATGAAAATCTGCAAAAACAAAAGGAGGAATTAGAAAATAAAATCAGAGATCAAATAATACAAATTGAAAAAAAAAAAATAAAAATTTCGCAATTGGAAGAAAAAATAATGGGAGAAAAAGAAAACCTTGATGAGTATAAAAAGAGTCCCCAGGACGCTTTAAACAAAAAGAAATCCACTATTTTGGCATTACTGAATAAATATGAAAAATAAAATTTTGGACTTATTAAAAAAAAGATATGCTTTGAAACCATGATGTCTTTTCGGTTGATTTTTCATTGGCATCAAATGCTTTTAGATGTTGAGGGTATTTTGACTCAATATAATCGCGCATGTTTTGTGTTCCCATTCCACCATTGCCATTGCGATTGCATTCATGACATATAGGTCTTAAATTTTCTAATGTAGTTTCTCCCCCCTTCGATTCGGCTATTACGTGCCCGCATTCATAACCATCCAATGCTTTTATTTTATTTTTCCTACAGCAAAAACAAGGGGCTTCCGATACATCACCCATATAAGTTTTCCATACATTAGCCCTTAAATTTTTTGTTATTTTTTTTTTATTTTGACGCTTTTTTTTAACTATTTTCGTGCCTGTTTTCTCAGTTATTATTTGATTTACCCAATCATAAATATATTCGTTACTCGTATTAGCATACATTCCCAAATAAAATTTCCATTCGTCTGCTTTCGCTTTGTAATTTCCAATGTGTTTTGATTTCCTCATGTCTTTTAAATAACTTTCCAGAGGCCAAAAAGACATTGCTTGGTTTTTATCTTCAATCATTTTTTTTAATTGTTCCTCGGTTATATTTTTTTTTAATATTTTTTTATGTTTTAAAACTAAATAACCGAGTGCTTCCTGAAATTTATTCTTATTTATATTGGGTTTTTTTATTGTTTTTGTATTTTTCCAAACTTGAGGGTATTTATCAAAAAAAAAAGATGCAACTGTCTCAGGTATATTCTTATCTATTTCTTCGGGAAATTCTGGTAATTCTGTATTTTTGTTTATCATTTTATAATTAAACTTCAATTCTTCCATTGTATTTACTTTTACAATTTCTATTACTATTTCCTCATTTTTATAATTATGTTCGCGATACAATAAATTTACAGCTTCAAAACGATGTTGTCCATCCACTAAATAATTTTTTTGGGTCTCTTCGCAACAATGTATATTTATAGTACCTAAAAAATTAAAATTATGGTTTCCAGTTTTGTAATATTTATCTTGCAACTCAACTATTTCTTTCACCTTATCATTATCCATTATTCTTTGTACATTGGGTTTTTGTATTATTGTATTTATCAAATCTTGAAATGATATTCTACCAATTCTACGATTGTATATATCAATACTTTTAATTATTTTATCACTATTGTAAAGTAATGTCATATGCTTTATTAAACTGTATAAATTATGTATTTTAATTTCTAAATTGTTTAAATGATTATGATTTAAACATTTATTGACATGTATAATCATAAACCTATAATGCAAATTTTCGTAAAAACATTAACCGGTAAAACCATTACGCTCGACGTTGAACCTAGCGATACCATTGAAAATGTCAAAGCCAAAATTCAAGATAAAGAAGGTATCCCGCCAGACCAACAAAGACTCATTTTCGCGGGAAAACAATTGGAAGATGGACGCACCCTTACAGATTACAACATTCAAAAGGAATCTACTCTTCATTTGGTTTTAAGGTTGCGTTAAGGTTTTTGGCTTCTTTCTTTCTCTAAATCTTTCAATTGTTTATTTGCTTTTTCTTCCTCTAAATTTTCCCATTGTTCATTTGCTTTTTCTTCCTCTAAATCTTTCCATTGTTTATTTGCTTTTACGATTAAACTCCCTGGAGTTTCATTTCTCTTTATCCAGTTGAGACGTGTTTTATATTTCCCTCCATATTCATTATCTTCATATTTTTTCTGATGCAAAGTACCAGGTGCCCCTTCTTCACTCGCCCAATCTTGCCATCTTTGACTCCAAAATTCATTTCCATTTTTAAAAATGTACGTACCATCACCCCAAGGTTCATAAATACCATCTTCCTTCTCCTTAATAAAACCTCTATATTTATCTCCATTAAAAAATTCCATTTCCACACTACCTCCTCCGTTATTGACCAGTAAATTGTCGGAATCATTAATTTTGTAAAAGTAAAATTTATCACCCATTTGAATCCAATATGGATATTCGTCTATAATTTTCTTGGGCGCTGTGTCTTGAGAGATTTCATTAATTATATCATAATCGTATCTATTCTGGTCACCCACCACATTGACTTTTATACGTTTTCCGTCTTGCCTAATCCACTCACCCGATGTACCTATCTTTGGTATTTCGTTTTCAAATTTACCTTCGAATTTCTCCCCATAATTCCAAGTTAAAACACCATCTCCATTCTTCATATCGTCTACCCATTCCCCTTTGTACACATCTCCATGCGCATAAATCATTTTTCCATTGCCATGTTTCTTGCACTTTTCTGTCAATTTTCCATGGTA
>Ga0181585_10005883_pt1 | contig 10576 bp, 9 predicted proteins | sample 071ome_29_FD_132469 | JGI IMG/M metagenome (GOLD analysis project Ga0181585, IMG submission 132469) | Coastal salt marsh microbial communities from the Groves Creek Marsh, Skidaway Island, Georgia - 071407BT metaG (megahit assembly) | ecosystem: Environmental > Aquatic > Marine > Intertidal zone... | reverse complement strand
TCCCTTGGAGTTATTCTGATAAAGAAACTGCCTATATATTAGAAGGTAATGTCACAGTCACATCAAATACGGGTGAGTCGATTACATTTGGACCCGGTGATTTAGTAATCTTTGAAGCAGGTTTAGATTGCAATTGGGACGTTAAAAGCCTTATACGAAAACATTATCAATTTGGCTAATACATGACTAAAGTTAACTGGGGTATTTTAGGTGCGGCACGTATTGTCGAAAAGGTGTTACCTATCATCGCTAATTCAATAAATGGTGAATTAGTTGCCATCGGTAGCCGACGCAAGGATGCAGCTAAATCTTTAATTAATAAAGCATGTCCCGAGTTATTAAATAAAATCCAAACATTCAATGGATTTGATTCCGTCATCAATCACCCAAAAATTAATGCCATTTATATTCCTCTAGCAAATGAAGATCATACGCCCACAGCCTTAAAAGCGATTCGCTCTAAAAAAAATGTGCTCATTGAAAAACCAATGGCAATTAAGACGTCCGATGTTGAACTTATATTAAGTGAGGCAAAAAAATATAATGTTAAAGTCATGGAAGGGTTTATGTATGCTTTCCACCCTCAATTTGAAAGATTGCTGGACCTCATTAAATCAAATATTTTAGGGGAGATTAATTATGCCTATTCTATGTTTTCCTTCCCTATTCAGCCAGCACGTTTTTATAGAATAAACCGACCAATTAAGTTGGGTGGTGGAACACTCTGGGATATTGGACCTTATGCTATTCATACCCTAAGACAATGCTTTAAAGAAAATCCAATGCGTGTGTATGCACAATCAAAACTCAATGTACATGGTGCAGACATATCGACAACAGGTATGATCGATTTTGGACACAATAAACGAGCTACGTTTGATATAAGCTTTGAATGTACTCGTCGTTCTGAAGTTGAAGTTTTTGGCCCCTTTGGTAGAGCTAAAATCCCAACTATTTGGCAACCTGATGATCAAAAAGCAAAGATCATTTATAGCACAGAAAAATCAGGCTCTCATGAAGAGATTGTTCCCATTGCTAGCCATTTTGAGTTGGAGTTTAAACACTTTAATGAATGTATTCTTAAAAATACTCCTCCAAAAATTTCAACTGAAGATGCTCTTTGGAATGTTAAAACTTTAGAAGCGCTTCAAAAAAGTATCTACATAAATGATTGGGTCAAGTTATAAATGACTAGACCTTTTATTTTTGATTTTGACGGGACATTAGTTAATTCAGAAAATGCAATTTATCAATCATTTTATGAAATAACTAAGGAGCTGGCCCCCGATCGTATTGAATTTGTAAAAAAAATAATTATAGGTCCTCCATTACATGAAACAGCGAAAGAAATTCTTGGTAACGATAAATTAAATTTAATTGATACATTTATTAGCAGCTTTATAGCGATTCATGATAATGAAGTAGTTTTATACTCAACACCTTACATAAATGTTAGTAAAACTTTAAAGAAATTACATCAAAAAAAAATACCTATGGCTATTGCAACTAATAAGCGTAAAGAGCCAACAATAAAGTTAATTAATCATTTTAAATGGAATAAATACTTCAGTGTTATAGAGTGCTCTAACTGCAATGATGTAATAAGAAATAAAAGTGAGATTATCAAACAAATAATAATAGATTATCCAGTATTTAATGATGCGATCTTTGTTGGTGATACTCTAGGAGATGGTAAAGCTTCCAATGATAATCATATTGATTTTATTAAAGTTAATTATGGTTATGGGCATAATCAAAACTGGAAGAAAATAAAAATATTTAAAGAGATAAACTATTTCAATGAAATACTTAATTTATGAATATTAAAATCCTACATTTAGGAAAATATTACCCTCCAAAATATGGTGGCATTGAAACTGTTAGTAAGCAAATAGTTGAACATAGCGGGAAAGATTTTTTTAACACAATTATTTTTTTTGGTAAAAAAAATAAAAAAGAAAAACATTCAAACTTCAAAAAAATAGAAACAAAAACACTTTTTAAAATATTTTCTCAGCCTTTTAGTTTCAATTATATTATTGAGACAATTAGCCAAATAAAATATCATGATTTGATTCATCTTCATTGTCCAAATATTTTGGCCTATTTGGCATTTATTCTCTCATTCATATTTAATAAAAATCACAAAAAAAAATTAATAATTCATTGGCATAGCGATATTATCAATCAAAAATTTTTGTATATTTTCATTAAACCAATTGAAACATTAATTCTAAAAAAAGCAACCAGAATTATTTCATCCTCCGAGGAATATTTGGTTTCATCAAATGCTATAAGTAAATATTTTTATAAAACAATCATCGTCCCTTATGGTTCTGAAATTAATAATCAGATTGCAAGTGGTACTTTTAAAAATAAAATTAATAAAATTTGTAAAAATAAAAAAATAGTTTTATCAGTAGGACGAAATGTAATTTATAAAGGGTATATTTATCTTATAAAATCATTAGAATATTTAGATAAAGATACTATCATTATCATTGCTGGTAATAATTTTAAAAATATTAAAAATTCAATAAATGATAAAAGGCTTTTTATTTTTGAAAATTTAAGTTCAGGCGAAATAAATTACCTATTTTCTATTTCTGATCTATTTTGCTTACCTTCCATATCAAGAGCAGAAGCCTTTGGAATTGTCCTCATAGAAGCTTTGTCACATAAACTACCCCTTATTACTACAGATATTAAAGGCTCAGGAATAAATAGTGTAAATATTAAAAATGTCACTGGATTAATTTGCAGAAAAGAGAATTCAATTGAACTTGCAAAATCAATTAATTATATTTTTAAAAATCCAAATGTTAAAAAACAATTTTCCATGAATTCATACAAAAGATATTTAACAAATTTTAAGAGTATTTTATTTATAAAAAAAATAGAAATGCTTTACAAGAATGAAATTAAAGCTAAGGTATAAAAAAATCATATATTTTCTGTGTTTCTTTGACTGTATTTTCCCAGTTAAATAATTTTGAGTATTCAAATGATTTATCAACCTCATTCATTCCAAATGATCTATTTAATATAAAGTTTCGCATATATTCATTTATTAAATTAATATTATTTGGATCTACCCTGAATCCATTGTCTCCACAAATCTCTTTGAGTGATGTAGTATCAGAGAATACAGCTGGAATTTTTGAAGCAAAAGCTTCTATTAACGGCAATCCAAAACCTTCATAAAGTGATATAAAGAAAAAAGCTCTAGCAAGCTTATAAATAATTAATAAATCATTTCTTTCAACATATTTTAGCCAAATAATATTCGGGTTAGTATTGTTAGTTAATAAATAATATAAATCATCACAACCCCAGCCGTACTTACCTATCAAAACTAAAGGGCAGAGCTCTTGATATTTTTTTGGTAAAAGATTGTATGCATCAATTAATTTTGAGTAATTTTTTCTTGGTTGTATTGTACCAACGGCTAAAAAAAATATATTAGGTAAATTATATTTTCTTTTGACATCATTAATACTGGATTCATCACAACGCGAATAGAAATAATTTTCAATTCCTAATGAAACAACAGAAATGTTTTTTTTGTTTATTCCTAAAAATTTATTTATCATAAATTTTGAATAATCAGATATGGTTATGATGTGAGATGCATTGTTAAGACTTCGCCTCCATAAGGATAGCTTAGCTTTATTAATAATGTTGGACCTTATGAACTCAGGATTAGAGAAAGGAATCGTATCCATTAGAGTTGCTATAAGTGGTTTATCTAATATTTCAGGAACGAAGTAATCAGTGGAATGAAAAAGATCAATATTTCCAATCAATTCTTTCATTGAAGTTAGTTTCACTCCAAAATTAGATAATAATAATGAGAATTTATTTACTTTGAAATGATTCTCAGATTCAGGATAATTATTTAGACTAGAAACGAACTCGTATTCATATACTTGATATTTACTTTTATTAATTTTTTCTAAAAGATTTTTTGTATAAATTCCAATACCATCAATATCATTGAATTTCATGCCTTTATGATAGACGGTACAACCTATTCCGATTCTATGCATTAAGCATCCACTGTAATGTATTTCTTATATTTATTTGATTTTTATGATTTACCAAACTTAACAAAAGAGAATTATCTCCACAAAGTAATTCTGGGTCATTTGGACGTAACAACTTATCATCAATATTTATTTTAATATTTTTTTTAGTTATCTCTGATACTAAAAACACAATCTCTTTAATAGAATAAGTTTGTCCAGTACAAATATTAACTATTAACCTTGATTTTGAAATATTTAATAATTTTAAATAAATTTCCGCAACATACCTGACATCATTTATTTCTCTTTTTACATCAATATTACCTAATAAAATTTCATTTTTATTATTAATAAAATGATTAATAATTTTTGGTACAACAAAAAAATCAGTTTGCCCAATACCCGTATAATTAAATGGCCTTGTAATGATGACGGGCAGCTCATAATATTTATCAAGGATCATATTTTCCATATTTAATTTACTATTCGCATATGGGCTTAAGGGGTTTGGTTTAGAATTTTCAGACACAATCCCATTAGAGCCGCCGTAAATACTTGCCGAACTAGCAATAATAATTTTTTTTAATTTTTTTTTATTTAGTAAACAATTAAGTAAATTTTCAGTTGTTTTTACATTTCCATTTTCATAAAGATCTTTGTTATTAAAACTAGAAACAGAAATTGCGGCTAAATGAATAACATAATCAAAATCATAATTATCTATCTCAATTTTAAGTGCATTAAAATCTAATAAATTTGATTTTAAAGAAATAATAAAAAAATTAAGAGATTTTGATAATAACTTAATATAACTTCCAGTAAATCCATCAGCACCAGTTAAAAGAACATTCATAAAGTTAATTTTAAAATATCTTTGCAGACATGATTCCAGGTTCTAACAACAAAATGTTTTTTTATTTTATTTTCAATAAAACTTAATTTTTTACTATCTTCCATTAAATTAATAATCCTTGAATACCAAACTTTATAGTCAATGGAATTAACATAAATTAACATATCACCTCCAACTTCTTTAAGCGAGGAAATATTAGAACATAATGTAAATTTACCGAAACTTAATGCTTCCGCTACTGGCAAACCGAATCCCTCATAAAAAGATGGGAATAAACAAAACTTTGAATTTTTATAAAGATTTTTAAGCTCTTCATCAGTTAGATTATTGAAAATTTTAATATTTTCCTTTAAATAGCTATCTTTATTTATTTCATCAAATATATCATCAACACCCCATCCCTTTCTTCCAGCAAAAATTAAAATAGGCATTTTTTTATTTAAAGATTTCGCATATTTATAAACATCTAATAATAGACGATGATTTTTTCTAGTTTCAATTGTCGATACGTAAAGAATATATTCCTTCTCATAACTTAAATAATTCGATGAAGATATATTTTGCGAAAGATCATTACCCAAATTAATGATTTGTAATCTTGGAGGTTTAAAACCATTATCAATATAAAAATTCTTTAAGTCCATTTTAGTGGTATTTGAAATTGTAATAATAGTTGTTGATCCATAATATAGATTAAATAAAAAATTGCTAAATTCAGATGAAAAGTTAGTAAAGCAATACTGAGGAAATTTTATGGGAACTAGGTCATAACACATGGTGATGACATTTATACCGTGTTCTTTTAAATGAAAAAAATAATTTGTATATGACTCAGACCATTCTAATCCTACTGAAATAAAAGAAGATTTTTTTTTAAATAAATTGGTATTAATTTGAAAATCATTTGAATAAGAAATCAAGCCAATTTTAAACTTATAAGACTTTGATAAATTAAAGATTGATAAATAAATATTAAAGAAATAATTGTAAATTAAAGTATTTTTTTTTATTTTATTTAAAAAAGTTTTTTGTAAAATTTTATATAAATACTTTATTAAAAAAATAAGGGTTGGTTTAAAAAAAATATAAAAAGATTTCAATATAAATAGCAATTGATTCTTAATTTTTTTTAAAAGTCTGTTTAAAAAAGAAGGTCGATCTTTATTAATATAATTATAGAAACTAATTTCTTCAAATCCCTTCCCATTCCAAATACATAATTTCAAATTAATATCATTAAACTTTTCCATTGCCTTTACGATTTCAGTCTCAGTTCTAATAATACCAACTGGCTGCGAATGCCAATTAAAACTTGAGGTAACATTAATAATGATATTATTTTTTTTCATAAATAATTTTTTTTGATAATGGCTTAAGGCAATTTTTCCACAGTAAATTATTCCTTATTATTATTTCCTTTTCACTTAATTTTATAGGCTTTAACCTAAATGATTCTAATAAGTTTTTTTTAAAATCAACTGGTGATCTTGATAATAAAATTTGTGATGACTTATTAAAAGATTCAAAACCTCTTAATGAAACTGGCGTTCCAATAATATATTTTTTTGAATAAATTGCTTCTGCTGTCTTAAGTGAAGTACCATCACCAGTATGTAATGGTAACAATATTGAATGAGATGATTTAATTAAAAAATTTAAAATATTTCTATTAACTCTTCCTAATATTATTGTTTTATTATGTAAAAATTGTAATTTCTTAAATCTCTCGTCTTTTAAAATTTCATAAGATATATCACCAGCTATAACAAGATATTTATCTGGTGGTATCGATCCAAAATAATCTGTTAAATAGTAAAAAAAACCATCTAAATTTGGTTTATAGGAACTTCCAAAAAATAATGCATATTTTCCAGTTAATTTTAAAAAAGCCTTTGGAATATCTTTCTTTTTAAAATTAATTTCATTGGTACCGTTTTGGATAATTATTGAAGGAGAAGTTGAAAATTTATCATTATATTTTTTATTATTTTCTGAAACGGAAATTACATAATCGGCTTTTGATAGCGCTTTAATCTCAATAGATCTTATACTTCTCAAAGCGTCTGATAAGAAACTGTCAATTAATTTCTTTTTTAAATGATATTCATTGTTATGTGAGCTATAAACTATCTTTGAATTATTAAAAAATTTAGATTTAATTTTTAAAGCAAAATCAATAAACCATGGATGCTCTAACTGAATAATATCTGGCTTAAATAATATTTTACTAAATAGTAAATCAAAATATTTTTTTTGTCTTGCCGCAATATAACCAACAATATAGTCTTCAAAATTCGAATAGTTTTCAATTACTTTAGATAATTCTTTGATTGATGGCCTTGAGATAAATCCTTTTTCAAGCAAATAATCATCTGAGGATAAAATACCTATGGATTGAACCTTACATCCAATTTTTTTATAGAAATTTGCTATATTTGATACTCTTACTTGCCCGCCATGAAACGGTTCAGAAAAGGAATAAGAGCTAATCAATAAAATATTCAAATCAAAGATATATTTTTTAAATCTGATTCAACCATCATTTGACATAGATTTTGAAGACTTGTTTTTGGAGTCCAGTTAAAAGTTTTTTTTGCATGTGAGAAGTCACCTCTTAAATATTCAACTTCAGCAGGCCTAAAATAATTTTTATTTATTTCCAAAATCAATTTTCCAGTTTTTTTATTATATCCTTTCTCGTTAATACCTGATCCTTCAAAAATAATATCAATTCCTGCAGCATTAAAGCTTAACTTTGCAAAGTCTCTTACAGTGTATGACTTATTAGTTGCAAGAATAAATGTATCTGGTTTATCGGACTGCATCATCATATACATTCCATTAACATAGTCTTTAGCATATCCCCAGTCTCTTGCTGCATCAAGATTACCAAGCTCTAGCTTATCTTGTTGATTATTTTTAATTTTTGCTACAGCGCAACTAATTTTTCTTGTAACAAACTCCGTACCTCTAAGTGGGCTTTCATGATTAAATAAGATTCCACTTGTAGCAAAAATATCATACGATTCTCGATAATTTATAGTCATCCAGTGAGCATAAAGTTTGGCAATACCATATGGACTTCTAGGATAGAAAGGGGTTTTTTCTGATTGAGGAATCTCTTGAACCTTGCCAAACATTTCTGAGGTGCTGGCCTGATAAAATTTAATATTTCTATTAGTAGTTTTTATACACTCTAATAAATTTAATGCGCCTATAGCAGTTACTGAGGAAGTATAATGTGGTTGCCTAAAACTTGTTTGTACATGACTTTGCGCAGCAAGGTTATAAACCTCATCAATATTATATGACTTAAAAATGTCTAATAGTGAGTAGAAGTCAGTAAGATCAGCTTCGATAAGTTTAAGATTTTTATGATTAATAATTTCTAAATTATTTAATCTCCAAAAATTAGAAGAACTTGAACGTCTAAAAGTCCCATAAACAAAATAACCTCTATCCAAACATAGCTGTGCAAGATAAGCTCCGTCCTGCCCTGTTATTCCAGTTATTAGAATTTTCTTAGTCAAAATTAATCCTTTCTCGTTCAATAACTAATGGAAAATTTCTGCTTCTTGCATGAATAGTCCCAATGTATTCTCCAAGTACACCAATACAGAATGCTTGTAATGCGCCAAAAAAGAAGACGCCGATTAATACAGGGACAGTACCAAACTCATATGATCCCCAATAAAAAACTTTAAGTAATGTATAGAAAACTGCAATTACTAGACTAACAAATGAAATAATGAATCCTCCTATAGTCATAATTCGCAATGGAAATCTGCTGTGATTGGTTATGCCAAGCATAGCTAAATCAAATAAGGTAAAAAAATTATTTTTTGTAATACCTCTTTGTCTATTTGGTTGATGAAACTCTACGGTATCAATTGAATCAGTAATTTCACATACTAGCCCTCTAAAATAAGGATTGCGATCATCGATATTATTTAAAATATTAACAATCTTTCTATCAATCAGGCCTGCCCCTGTTGCATTCCTTATTGTTTTAGAATCTGAGATGTAATTGAGAAATGCATAATAAAAACTTCTTATAAAAAATAATAACTTAGACTCATCTGAGATATTTTTTACCGCCAAAACAACTCTAGAGCCATTTTCCCATTTTTTAATAAATTCTGGTATGTTTTCAGGCGGATCTTGAAGGTCAGAAGATATAAATATTGTTGCATCACTATTTGTATTCAAAATGGCATGATAAGGAGATTTTAAATGTCCAAAGTTTTTTTCGTTAAGAATAACTTTAAATGATTTATCTTTTGAGGCAATTTTTCTTAGCTTATCTATAGTCCCATCAGATGAATTATTGTCGATACATATGATCTCGAAATTGTATTTTCCTGTAGCATTAATGACTTTTTTTAACCTCAAATAAAGCTCATCAATATTATCAATCTCATTATAAGTAGGAGTAACTATAGATATTAACTTCTTAATCATTTAAAAACCCACCTATTTAACAAAATCCAAGTAATTATAATAATAAACGGTAATAACAATATTTGAGAAAAATAAAAATTATTTATAATTAAATTTATTTTAGATAACAATAAAATGTTAATGTAATAAGTTATCAAATATGACAAAAAATATTTTATTAATCTAGAGTTTGAATAATTTATTTTGAATACAAATATTTTGTAAGATATAAAATTAAATGTTATTCCAATAAAATAAGAAAAAAGAAGTGCTAATTTGTAATTTATTTCAATATATATAAGTAAACTATAAAGTGCATATCCAAAGAGAGTATTTAAAATACCAGTTAAAAGAAAATTAATTTTTTTTTTATCTAACAAAATTAAAAATTATCTTTTATTTTATTAAATGAATTACAAATGTTCTCAATTGAGGAGTAATCTGGGTAAAAACCATATTTTTTTTGAGCCTTTCGACTTATTGAATAATAATTTTTCTTTACCCCCGTTGGACTAGAAATATTATCATCAATAAAGGTAAAATTTAAATCGTAGTTTTTATTAAAAAAATTTAATAATTCATGATTGGAGACTGGGTCCTTAGAGAACATATCAATTACATCGTTATCATTGTTTTCAAATAAATGCAAAATCAGTTTATGCAAATCATGTGAGGATGTAAAGTCGCGATAAAATTTATCTTTTGTACAATTAATTTTTAGATTTCTTAATGTCGCTTTAAAAATATCACTAACAAAAAAACCTGAATCCAAAGGGATCGTCTCGCTTACATAGTTAAAAATTCTCACATCATAAATATTTAAATTTTTTAATTTCCTATGAAAATTTTCTGTAGAAAACTTTACTCTTTCATATTCAGATAACTTTATTAAATTTTTCTCATCAATAATAGTATTATCGTCAGGAGCTATTTTAAAATCCCCGTAAACCGACCCGCTGCTTAGATAAACATATTTTGTATTTGGCTGTTTATGAAGATAATCTATACAAAGCTGATCAAATTTATTGTTAAAGGAGGCAAAAGTAGAAATAGATTTTGCAAAACTATTAGGGGCTCCGATACCAATACAATTAATAATTAATTCATATTCATAATTACTAAAATCTGAATATTGATAATATTTTGGATTATTTGCCCTTGAGAAAGCAAAAATTTTGTTATTTTTTTCTTTAATAAATTCATTCAATAAATTATTACCGATTAATCCATTTGATCCAAGAATTGCTATATTCAT
>Ga0181585_10005882_pt1 | contig 10578 bp, 9 predicted proteins | sample 071ome_29_FD_132469 | JGI IMG/M metagenome (GOLD analysis project Ga0181585, IMG submission 132469) | Coastal salt marsh microbial communities from the Groves Creek Marsh, Skidaway Island, Georgia - 071407BT metaG (megahit assembly) | ecosystem: Environmental > Aquatic > Marine > Intertidal zone... | reverse complement strand
TTGAACCAAATTACGGTATGATAATCGTTTATTATGTGGTCGCATAGAATATTCAGATATAATGTAAAAATACAATAAAGGTTCAAACGCTTTTATAATGGTTTTTGGTGGAAAGTTTTCATCAAATTTAAATTTCTTTTTAATTCCTTTTAATTGTAACATATCCATAATTTCATTCATTTTATCGTATGCTGAAGCAGTTTTAACAAAATCTTTAATCGTCTCTTCACGTAACATATATTCATTTTTTTCTACAAATTTATCAATATCAAACATTTCTTTATACAACAACTGTAATATCATAGGCATTTCATAATTCGATTTGCGTATTTCTAAATAGATATTCAATAAAACACCCAATGGAAATTCATTATTGGTATATGGATTTTTTGGTAAATAAGGTTCATTAAAAAAATTAACTGAATATAAAAGCGAACTTTTACAAATATTGATTAAATCGCGCAATGTAAAATAATACAAAGCACCATCATGGTATATTTTCATAGATATATGTTCTTTCAACACAATCTCATTCATTTCCATATCCATATTAATTTTCGGTTTCATAATATTGATCTTACAACGAAGAAAAAAACGGTTCAAAATAGTATAATATTTCTGTGTTTTACAAAAAATGTCACTTAACTCCTCTTTATAAGAAGAATTGGTAAACGGATTGGTTATAATATCATTCCAATAATGCAATTTTGATTTAGGATAATCTTCATATTTTTTCAATAAACAAAACATCATACTATATAACGCAGCATAATTATGTAGATATTTACTATATTCTTCATTCATATGTATATCGGTCCATAAATTGTTAGAAGACAATATTGTAGTTCTACAATCTATATCTACTCCCAAAATACCCATCATTATTGATGTCCATAAAATCATTGTTCGGTATATAACTATATAAACCTAATATTTATATGCTTTATAAATATAAACATGAGTAATGAAAAAAAATACGATCCAAATGTTATTGATCCACCTATACAAATTGTAAAACAACCTACTGTTACACTTGACGAACCAACTATTGTAGAGATAAATGATATTCGCGATTCAAGTGATTTTCGGGGGGTAAGTTTTTCGAATTACAAACGTTCAGAAGTAAAAAAAAAGTTAATTGATTCACTCCTATCAAAAAATATTGAACCAGCGTGTTATTGGTGTGCTGAATTATTATGTGCAGGACATTATACAGAATTATGGGAAATTATACTTTATTATAGCACAAAACATATACATTTAGGCAATCCTAAAATAGCAATTTATTTGGAACTCCGATATAATATATTTCGAAATATTGTGAATCAAAGTACTACAATAAACGAATTGGATTTACGAAATAATGAGAAAATACGTAAACTATTTGCTGAAATTGTGTGTACATTATGTTTGTCGAATCGAAAACCTAGTTTTGAGCAAACTAAGATCAACGCAGAAAATGCTTTTGATATGACCCAGTTATCAAGTAAATTGAAAGCGCCAAATACGGAATATGTAAGAGAAAATATAAGACCAAAAGACCCAAAAGAATTGTTTATTGCTTTAAACGAGTTTGCTTTTTCCATTGATAAAGAAACGCGTAATATGTGTGATGCGTGTTACTGGTTAGAATGGATATTAGAATTTGAAACAACATGTAAAAAGAAAAAACAATTGATCAAATGCGAACACCGTTCTTACAATGTTGAAAATAAGAATCGTAGTAACATAATATGGATAGTATGGGATATTTTGCTTGATTATTCTGAATTACAATCAAGCGAATTGATCAAAAAAACAATGTATTCATTAAACAAATTATTTTGTATCAAATATACTGAAGCGTCAAATAAAAAAAGACGATATATATTGTATTATTCCATTAGTTTATTAACAGAACATGTCAACACAAACGTAGACATATTACCAAACAAAAGTGTATTACAAAGTGTAACTGAACAAATAGAAACTATATATAAGCAAATAAAGAAGAACGAACAAGCACCAAACACAGATTATTTATTCCAAGGAATAGATAAAAAGCGTGCGTTAGAAAGGTCATTGAAACAAATGGAAATTGTCAACTCTATTGGCAACAAATAAACTTATTTTATAAACATTAATTTATATCCTAATCTATGTGATCCGTAACAAAAAAATCGCTCATAAGCATGTTCAATCATGCCATCGCGCAATTGAAAACTATTCGTAGAATATTTTATTGCGTGATATAAATTCCCCGATAGTCCAAGAGATTTGCCATGTTGTTGATAATGTTCAAAAAGGCGATCTTTATGTAATGATTCATTTTTCAAATATTTGTTATTTGAATAATAATACCAATTCCAATCAAAACTATAAGCGTGATTAAATGAATTGATAATATTTTTGATATTCACTTTCATGTACATTTCTTTAATAATCGAAAACCGCATCCAAAACATGGTTCCTGTAACATAAGGTTGTTTAATAACATTTGTTTTTTCTTGGAAATACCATAATAAAAGTTGTTGTAAATATTGTTGGTTTCGTACAAAATCAACGTGTGCGTCAATACAACGTCCACTTCTTGACGCCAATATTCCAATATCTTTAAATTCATTCATTTGACTCACTATTTTGCGTATAGTTTGAATACTTCCTAATATAGGTTGTAATAATCCATCGCGTTTTTCGTTATCCGTTTTTGTATGAATTTTCAAAACATAATCATAATCTTCCTCTTCTTCTTTAATTAATTGTAAAATATGAAAAAAACTACCAATATCAAACCCGTAATTTTCAGATATAACAAAAGATATTTGTGGATATTTTTTTTGAAGAAGTTGTATTTGTTCTTTATTTATAGTATCGATTACATTAAAATAAATGGTCAAATTGTATTCATCATATTGTGCCGAAATTAAATTATCAATATATTTGGTCATTTTCATAAATATATGGTAACTTCCAATATGGCAAATACATAACACGTTAGGTAAATGTTCGTTTCGGTTGCTGGATACTATATGATTCAATAATTTGTATTTCACATTGTAAATGGAATTTTGTGCCCACAATAAACTATAATGGAAATTGTTTTGGTATTCACTTTGTTCTTTGCGATAATTTTCATAAATGTCCAAGACCTTACAATTATTAAAAATAATTGCGTTATTTTCATCGTGAAATAGTTCGATCGAATTTAATAGATGTGTTCCTTTGTTTTCACCAAAAAACTTTTTTCCCAACAATCCAGGACCGGTTGGGTATAACGCATTTTTACCATAATAATATGTTTCAACATTTTCAATAATCGCATAAATACATTGTCGTAATATTTTATTACGTGGTTTGGTCACAATCAAAGCAGTATACATACCTTGATCATCTTTATTCCACCATGTATTTTGCTTTGTATTTGGTCGATCAATGACAAAATGTTCTTTATAACACAATTCTTTCAATTGAAATTGGTTAATTGTATTGTATTTAATATCCAAATATATACCTCCGTGTATATATAAAATACAAAACCTCCATAAATCCGATTTATAAGATGACGGAGATAATCGTTCATATGCGTCCAAGACTTCTTTATCAAAATGTTTTTCAATAAAATTACCACAGTCATATTCGTCATATAAATGAAAACAGATATCAGGGTTATTGTCTTTTAATTTGTCATAATTTGCTTTCATTAATGGTGGTAATTGTTTACTATGCCATGTTGTATAACAATTTCGAGGTATTTCATAATCACTTTCTTGGACTTTCGAATGAAATGTTTTTTGTAATATTTTTTGTCCATTATCAATAAAAGTCTTTACTGTTTCTTCATAATTAGATATTTCTATAATTTGTTCTTGTGTTTTTTCTTGGACTCTTTGTAATTGAAGATCTTGGATATATTTTTCATTATCCTTTTGTTTCTGAATATTTAGTTTCACTTGTAATAATCTTTCTTCTTCCATATTTTCTAATTCATCTTCACTATCACTGTTTTCTTGTAAAATATTATCATCATTATCGTTTTCTAAAATATGCTGATATTCCTCACTACCATCATTAAAATCGTCTGAAAATATTTCATTACTTTTTTTCTTATAATCGATCTGTAGAGCAAATTTATCTTCAGGTGTCATATAAGAAATACGATGTGGTAATACATTGACAGATGGTCTTGCTTTACCATATTTGCTAATATGTTCGGGTTTTGTGGAAACCATAGTTATTTTATTATTTACGTTGTCATTTTGGTTTGTTTTATTTGTAAACTTCTTATCATAATAAGCACCTATAATGTTTTTTTTTCGTAATTTTTGTATTAAATTATAGTCACGTTTTAGAATACTCATTTCTTCTTGTAAGTTCTTGGACAATTCTTTATTTTCATCTTTTGGTTTCTCTTGTTTAAATCCGCGAAATAACATTTCAACTACTTAAAAAACATATTTTATTTTTCTTATTTATCAGTAAATATAATTATATATTTATTGATGTATCAATACTTTAAAAAAAAGATCCAAAAGATCCTCCCAAAAGTCCATTTGCTGCTTGAGGACCATCATAATCAAACGAATTTTGTGCTGGTGGCGCTTGTTGTTGTGCTGGTTGAGGACTATTTGATGTTATAACTGGTGCTGGTGGGTAGGAAGGACCTTCACCAATATTATCAAAATAATCAGATTGACTATTGTTATGAAGAGAACCACGTTTTTTCACATTTTGTGTTTCACTTGGTCCATTCCATAATTCCATGGCACGATCTACTAAAATATTCACATTAATACCTAATTTTGTTTGAATACTTAATACAATTACTAAAAATGCTAAAATAACATTGGTAAGTGTTAAATTCTCATATTTGAATCCACTATATGTTGGGAAATAAGTAATAAAACGATGAATCAAAATAATCCCACAAAACATAATAATGGTTTGAAGAAATACTTCGACTAAAAGTTCTAAAGTTGCTTTTTCGCCATCGGCTTCAGGAATGAATCTTTGGATTGCTTTATTTAATAATACAACGGGAATAATGCCTAAAGTTGCGTATTGAACAACATTTAATATTTCGGCTTTTCCTTCATCTGTTGTAGAAAACACATGAGAAAGAAATGATTTTTTATTAATATCACGGGCTTCTTGTAATATATCCATAACAATTCTATATATTGCTCTTATATATTTTTATTTAACTGTGTATGATAGAGTTATAAGTTACATTAATCGAACAATTGTTTATAATCCATTTTTTCTATATATCCTCGTTGATTTCCCGTAAATTTTATAATAGAACCATAATTTAGTTTGCATGTATTTTCACTAACGCAATTTACTAAATCATTCACTGCCTCCTTGTTTTCCCAATTATTGTCTGCTAAATATTTAAAGGGTCCTTCATGTGCCGAAAATAATTTATATTTATATTTATTTTTGTTCTCTTGTAATATTTTTTGCATAGCAACATGCATCCATAAATAATTTGGATCGTCAATTTTTTCGCCATTACAATTGTCTAATAAATAATTAATATAATCATTTTTACTATCATATTCTTGTGATTTCATTAACTCGTTCTTCCAATCAGTTATTATAGTTGAATTTGGTACAGCAGCAAAAAACCAATTTTCGATTACAGGAGAGTCATCTAAATCGTCATTTATCCAATACCCTACAAATTCTACATCGTTTTCTTGTTGAACATCCAATATCCAATCATATGAATCGTAACAAATAATAGAAGCGTCACTCCAAATTCCACCATATTCTTCTAAAATATTTATTCTAACAATGTCTGAATAATGGCGAATATCATTAGCATGTTTCAAATTGTTATTAAAAGTTGGTAAATATTGATGTATATTTTCTTTATTTAAAATAATAATTTCATAAGTAGGGTTATAGCGTTTCCAACTATCAATACATAATGTAATTAATTCCGTCAAATCGCCGTCCCAAAATGTCCAAATTATTTTCGGTATTCTTTTATTTTCATTCATATTTTCCACAAATTTCATATTTCGAATAACATACATTTTATACATCAAAATACTAATGGAAAACAAAATTATAAATATTAAAAATAGTAAACCACCTTTTTTATAATTACTCATTTATTATAGGATCAGATATTATGATATAAATAGTAAAAACATAAAGATTAGTTACTCATACTAAATATAATGGAGGAGCAACAATATTTACAGTTGATTCGAGACATTTTGGAAAAAGGACATGATGAAGTTTCACGAAACGGAAACGTGCGTTCATTATTCGGATATTCTATGCGATTTTCACTACAAGACGGACAATTGCCACTTTTAACTACAAAACGTGTAGCGTGGAAAACATGTTTTCATGAACTCTGCTGGTTTATTCGCGGTTCAACTAATAACAAAGAACTCCAAGAAAAAAACGTACATATTTGGGACGCCAACGGATCACGAGAGTTTTTAGACAGTCGAGGATTAACATATAGATGGGAAGATGATCTTGGTCCTGTATATGGTCATCAATGGAGACATTTCAATGCATCTTATCAAACATGTGAAACCGATTATAGTGGAAAAGGAATTGATCAATTACAAAATATTATTAATGACCTGAAAAATGAAGAAACGCGTTCTTCACGAAGACTTATTATGAGTGCTTGGAATCCACAACAATTGGACGAAATGGCATTACCACCATGTCACGTATTAGTACAATTCAACGTTCGTGAAGGAAAATATTTGTCGTGTGCGCTATATCAACGCAGTGGCGATGTTGGATTAGGTGTACCATTTAACATAGCATCTTATTCTTTTTTAACACATATTATGGCCAAACATTGTGATTTGATTCCCGATGAATTTGTTTATTTTTTAGGAAACGCACACATTTATGAAGATCATATTGACCCACTTAAACAGCAATTGGAGCGAACTCCTTATGAATTTCCGAAAATATCCATTAAAACAAAACATGAAAATATTAATGATTATACTTTAGACGATTTGGAATGGTTGTCTAATTATGAATATCATCCAACTATTAAAATGAATATGGTTGCTTAAGATTCGTTTGGAAATAATATTGCTTTTCGAAATCAATATTATATTAATTAAATTATGAGTTCCGCAACTACCGCAGCAAAAAGAAGACGCGCCGGAAATATTGTATCAACACCATTATTTAAACCAACTAGTGCTCCTATGGAAAATTCGGTACAACGTAGAACAAATATGGCACAAAATCCCACTCCACGACAACAATATGTTCAGCAACCAATACAACAAACAAGTCAATCACCCGAAACTGTTAATGGTCAGGCAAATATGCAAAGACCCATGTCATTACAACAAGTTATTTCGGTATTTGATAAACGTTTGTTACATATTGAAGGTTATATATTAAAAAATGGAGGATTAACTAATCAACCAACCAAAGTAGATAATTCCGTTGTTACAAAAGATATGGAAAGTTTAAAAGAAAGTATTCGCGAAAATTTGGATGGACAGTTTAGCGAATTTGATCATCGTTATCAATTATTGGCAAATGAAATTGCCAATTTGAAACAAATCGTATTGAAACTTCAAAGTTATAGTTTAGAAATAAACAAATCTCTTATGGATGAACGAAGTGAAATCCTTTCAAGATTGAATAATGTCCAAGAAAAGGTGGAAGAAACAATTGATGCTTCTACTAACACAATAGAAGAAGAAAATATAAATTTTGACATTAGTTCAAGTGATGTAAAACAAGAGTTTATGGAAAATGCCAATGACATTTCTGAAGAAGAAGTTGTCGAAGAACAAATTGCTGAACCAAAAGAAGATGACGTTATTGAAGCAGTTGTAGAGGAAACAATTGAACAAATAGAAAATTCTGAAGAAGAGGAAGAAGGAGAGGAACAACAAGAAGAAGTTGTTGAAGAACAAATTGCTGAACCAAAAAAAGTAGATGATGTTGAAGAACAAGAAAAATCCAAGCAGAAAAAAAAACGAAAAAATAAAAATATTGTAGCTGTATCAGTATAAATGTAAAAATTATTATATTAGCATATAATAATGCCTATCGAAACTGATTTAGAAGACCAATTAAATAAATTTAAAGAACAGTATTATCAAGAAAACAAAAAGAATACTTTCTTCAAGACTTCACAAAAAAATGATTGCGCTGAAAAAGTAGTTCAACATTTTTCCATTGAACAATTATTACAAAACAGCATATATGTAAATAATAGCGCACTATTTTTTGATTATCCTATTATTAAGACATTTATTCATCCAAACAATTTTCATTTAGTAGTTACACATATTGATACAATGATAGAACTTATGGTTAATAAATATCAAACTATTACCATAGTTGTAAATATGAAATCCTTTACTGTAACCGCAGCACAACGTTACATGGAGTTAATTAAAAATTTTTGTAATAAATACTTACAAAATGATTTATTCATAAAACGCATCCAAAACATATATGTACATAATTCTCCATCTGTAATTAATGTTATTCGAAAAATGATATACCCTTTCGTAAAATCCAACGTTAGTGAAAAGGTAATATTTTTGAAAGTTTAACGTGCACCGCCCCAATTTGGTCTAAAATTATCAAGTGGATTATAAGGAATATTTAACTGTTCAAACAAGTCATTACGAATAAAAAACATATTACCTGTATGTAATACAAATGTATATCCTTTTTCTATACCTAATTGTAACATTGGATGAAATCCTGTACTCTGATATTTTCCAGGACAATGAATATGAAATTCATTATGTATACTCACAGATGAATTTATTTCAATAATTACTATTTTTGGTTTATATTTTTTAATAGATTTCCATATTTGATAATCATATGAGTCAACATCGATTGATAATATGTCAAAATCTATAGGTATTTCTGTATTAGTTAATATACTATCCAAACCATCTATATTTTCATAACCAACATATTTATTTATTGGAATAATATTTGGATAATTATTAACTGTTGTTAATAAATCTTGAAATTTATCATTATCACCTTCAATAAAAACGGAACGAAAACCTTTTTTTGTTAAATTAAAAGTATTTGATAAATAAATACCGTCCCACGCACCAAATTCACAAACCCATCCATTTTCAATATTTAATCTTTTTAATAACTCTTCTACAATACCGTCTTCTCCATTCTGTGAATGTATATTTTTAGCATATTTATGATAAAATTCATTTCTATACATATAATTTTCATATAATTCTATATCTATATCATTTGTAAAATATAACACAAAATTGATTTTAAATAATACTATATAAAGTATTTCAAATAACACTTTATATAATATGGAAATCTCTATTCAAAAACCAAACCGCTGTGAAATATTCACCACTTTGTTTCAACATATGAAACTATTTTCAGAGCATATTAACATTAACTTTTACGAAGACCGTGTTTTCATCCAAGGTATGGACCATTCACATGTTTCTGTATATGAAATCAATCTACCAAATGATTGGTTTGAATCTTATAATATTCATTCGGACCTTACTATTGGTATAAATACCAATATTCTATTCAAAGTTCTTAATACACGCGACAAAAGTCATAGTTTACAATTGAAAATGGATGAAACAAGTGACGATAAGTTGGAAATTATTCTTGAATCACAATCAAAAGACGTAGTTGATTTGAATTATGTAATTCCACTTATTGATATTGACAGTGAAATGATGTCTATTCCTGATATGGAATATCAAGCAGAATTATCATTTCCTTCAACTACATTTTCCACATTGGTTGATCAAATGAAACTCTTCGGTGAAACATTCAACATTTGTTGTAGTGAAGAATCAATTAAAATGAGTGCTGAAAGTCAAGAATCAGGAAAAATGTATGTAAATATTCCAATTGACGATCTAAACTCTTATGCGATTGAAGAAGATAAAACACTCGATATGTCATACAGTTTAAATCACATGAAACATATTTGTTTATATAGTAAAATATCCAAAGAAATCAACATTGATTTGAAAGAAGAATTTCCTATTCGTTTTACTTATATTTTAGACGATGAAAATGCCAAAGCAGTGTTCTATTTAGCACCTAAAATTAACGATGATTAAACAAATACATTTTGCGTTTATTACATAACAAAAATCAATCAAAACATATTATAGAAAAATGGATTCACTAACTACATTATGTATTTTCATTGTTATTTTATTTTTATATATCCATATTGCGAATCAGTTTAAAATAAGCGAAGAAACTGAAATATATGAAAGCGATTTCAATAACAATAATCATTTAAACGAAATATGTGAATTAAAACAACCAGTTTTAATGAATATGGAACATGTTTGTCCAAGTTTATTTAGTGATATTATTCCTGAAACAATTGCCAAATATAGTTCCCATGATATATGTTTAAAAGATTGTAATGACTATTTTTCACCAAATACAGATGAGCAAATTTGTTATGATCCGATTATTTTACCTTTACATACTTCGATTAAATTTTTAGAAACAGATAAATCTTGTCATTTGTTTTCTGAAAACAATTATGACTTTTTAGAAGAAACTGGATTAAACAAGAAAATTGAAAAAATAGATGAATTC
>Ga0181585_10005870_pt1 | contig 10591 bp, 9 predicted proteins | sample 071ome_29_FD_132469 | JGI IMG/M metagenome (GOLD analysis project Ga0181585, IMG submission 132469) | Coastal salt marsh microbial communities from the Groves Creek Marsh, Skidaway Island, Georgia - 071407BT metaG (megahit assembly) | ecosystem: Environmental > Aquatic > Marine > Intertidal zone... | reverse complement strand
TTCACCACCTGACAACACACCTGCCGGCTTGTTCCGGCGCTCGGCGAGACGGCTGTATTTGTCGAAAACCATCTCGGCGGCGGCCTTGGCCTGTGCCGGTTTGTTTTTCAAAAACCCACCCATCAGCAGATTTTCCTCAACCGTCATCTGCGGAAAGACCGATTTATCCTGAAGAATATATGCAATACCAGCCTGCGAGAGCTTCTGCGATGGCGTCAGACGCGTTACGTCCTTGTCACCAATCTTGATGCTTCCGGAGAAAATATTGGTAAAACCGAAAATGGAGTGCAGCACCGTTGATTTGCCAGCCCCGTTCGGGCCGATCAGACACAAAGATTGGCCACGCCCAACACGCAACGAGAAATCGTGCAGAATTTGCATTTTGCCATAACCGGCACACAAATCCGATATCGTCAACAATGTGTCATCGCCCGCCAGCTTTTCCAGTTCGGCGACCTTTGGCGCTGCCGCGGCGATTGACGCCGCTTCCTTGGCAACCTGATCAACGGACATAACGACATCAACGCCGCCGGTTCCATATCCGCTGACATTCTTAACCGATTTAGCCTTTGTGGTCTTGGACTTGGCCGCCTTTTTTGCTGCAGGCCGTTTTGCCACAACTTTACCGGTTGCCTTCTTGGCAGCTTTCTTCGCCGCTGCCTTCTTCTTGGTACGCTCGGCCATCAGTGACCTCCCAGATAAGCATCAATCACACGCTGGTCGTTCTGCAACGTGGCGGGCGCGCCATCTGCAAGCATGCGTCCATTTGCAAGACAATAGATGTGTGAAGCCAAATTCATGATCACCCGCATATTGTGTTCAATGACGCAAAGCGTGATACCCAATTCCTCATTCGCCCGCTGCAATCTGTCGATCAATCCATTGATCAGCGTTGGGTTAATGCCCGCCGTCGGTTCGTCAAGCAACAGAACCTTCGGCTCATTCATCAACGCCATGGCAAATTCCAGCAGCTTTTGCTGACCAAAGGACAAATCGCCAGAAATCAGGTGGCGCTTGGAATACAAACCGACAAATTCAAGCAAATGCTCGGCGCGTTCACGGATTTCACCGCGGCGACTTGCAAAAATTGAATTCTTCGCATCAGGCCTGTGTGAAACCGAAATCTGCATGTTATCGACGCAATCCATTTTTCCATAGATACGCGTTTGCTGGAACGTACGCAGCATGCCAAGACGGGCAATATCGCCAACAAGAAGCTTTGAAATTTCTTGCCCGTCAAACCGGATCGAACCGCTGTCAATCGGGTGATAACCAACAATGGAATTAAACAGCGTGGTTTTACCACATCCGTTCGGCCCAATGATTCCGGTTATCGAACCGCGCTCTACAGTCAGGCTGATATCCACATTGGCTTTCACACCGCCGTAGGATTTCGACACATTGCCAACCTCAATAATAGGATCAGACATTACGCCGCCTCCTTACTTTCCGATTGCCGGACCTTGGATTGATCGACGACAATTCCAAACCGCTCAGGGAATTTGGTCTGTAGCCATCCCATGATGCCCTGTTGGAAATAGACAATGTTGATGATCAACAGCAATCCAAGCGCGATCCACTGAAATCCGAGGAGGAGCGTCCAAGCGGCGTCCTTGATCACATGGAAAATGATCGCGCCAAGCACCGGCCCCCACAAAGTTCCCTTACCACCGAGGAGTGCCGCGGCAACCATGAAGATACCGAAAGTGGGAATTGGATATGCGACTTCCTTGTCAATGAAGCCCACCATGTTTCCGACCACAGCACCAATACACCCCATGAAGAAGGCCGCAATGCCCCACCCTATTCGTTTATAGATCAGCGTGGGTATTCCCATCGCCTCGGCCTTGTCTTCATCATCGCGGATCGCGTTGATAGCAAGGCCATATTGTGTCGAATACAACCAACGCAAAAGAAAATGTGCGGCAATGGCAAAGCCGAAACAGATTGCATAGAAAAACGTCGATCGAAGTTCGATATCACCCGGGAACAACGGCATCGATATGCCGGAAGGACCACCGACATAATCGATCGTGATCGTGATTTCCGCCGCCGCGATTGCAAGTCCAAGCGAGCCAATGGCAAAATATGGGCCGCGCAGTCCAAACATGAACGAGCTGAAAATGACCGAAAGCAAGAGCCCGGCAAGGCCCGCAGCAATGATGCCAAGGAAAAGCCCGGCGAAATATTCGAATTCGGTGAATTCAGGTTTGATCGATCCCATCGCGGAGGTATATTCCCCGACCCCCCCTTCATAGAAGAATGATATCTGGACGATCGCCGATACATACATTCCGACGCCGAAGAATGTGATGTTGCCGAGAGAATTATATCCGGTTTGACCTCCCAAAACATCCCATGTAGACGCCATCAGGACCATCACCCACAAAAAGGCGATAGACAGCGTATAGGCAGGGAAAAGCAAAGGTCCCAGGATGCCAAAGAGCCCAAGGCCCACATATGTCCAATTCGAGCCTGTCATTTTTATCTCACAACTTGTCTGTTTTTACGCATGCGCACCTGCCGCCACATCAAGACAGCCAAAAGGACCGCAACCGGAGCCGCATATTCATAGGCCGACTCAAAGAACCCGCAATATTTGGTGAAGAGGCCAATGCCAAATGCGGAAACGATAACAGCCGGCAAATTGCCAAGGCCTGCGGCTGTAACAATGGCAAACGAACCCATTGAGTAGGTGATGCCGTAGAAAGGCTGGATAACGAAGATTATCGAAACAAGAACACCTGCAGCACCGCAAAGGGCCGAGTTGAACGCAAAGGTGAAGGCATAGATGCGATCAACATTGATTCCCAAAACGCGGGCGGCTCTGGGGTCCTGCGCCGTTGCCCTGATGGCCTGTCCGGTGCGTGAACGTTTCATGAAAACCACAACAGCCAAGGCAATAACAGCTGCCAACAAAAGCGCCAACAATTTGGATGACGGAACGGTCACCATACCATCAAACATTTCAAAAACCGGCAATTTCATGTCTATTGTTTGAACTTCAGGGCCATAAATGCGGTTAATTACCTGTTGCATCAGCAACGACAGACCAAAAGTCGCCAGCAGGGACACAAACATATCCTGATCAAGGATGCGCTTGATCATCAACACATAAACCACCCATCCGTAGGCAAACATGGTTACCAACACAATCGGCAGGATTATGAACAAGGGAACGCCGTACATATTCAGGCCGAAAGCCATGTAACCACCCATGATGACAAAGTCACCCTGGGCGAGGTTTTTGATGTTCATCACACCCCAAACCAAGGCCAGTCCGTAAGCGCTGAGAGCAAAAATAGCGCCTATAAAAATGCCTTCCAGGATCAGCTGGATATTCACCACCGGAGCCCAGACAAAAAGGAGTTGAAGAGTGTCAAGCATCTCAATCACCAAAATTTATATGAAAAAAAGAGAGGACACGCAGACCGCGTGTCCTCCATATCCCGAGATATTAGTAGGTCACATTCCTCGGGTAGATCATGTCGCTGAACTTCTCGATCAGCTTGTATGAGCCATCAGCCTGAATTTGGCGCATGAACATCGGTTTCGCAATGTTGTTGCCAGCTGCTGAAAACCTGATGTCTCCGTAGAATGTTTCCATTTCCACTGCAGCAATCGCATCACGAACCTCGTCCTTGTCAAAGCTGTTTGCAGCCTCAAAAGCCTCTTTCCAGACAATCACTGCAGCAGATGCCTGCGCTGCCTGATACGGCACAGATGTCGGGTAGAACTCGCCATACTCTTTTTTGAAACCGGCGTTCCAATCAGAGGCAGAACCGAAATATTTGTCTGATTTCGAGATGTTCTCAACCCATTGTGTCGGGCACATAAACCCTGTTGCCGCATTCGGGAATTTTTCCTGAACTTTTGCAGCTTCACAATGTGTCAGCGCAATAATCGGAACGTTGATCTTCATCTCATCAATCTGACGAGCCGCCGTAGCCGCACCCTTTGAGTGACCGGAAACGATCAGAAGATCAGGCTTCAGTGCTTTGACTTTTGTGAGGGTCGTTGACATGTCTGACAGATCAGCAGGAAGCTGGTCATCAACAATTACCTTCATATCGTATTCTGCCAGCTTTTCGAGAACACCGGCACGAATGTCAGCTGTGAACGGATCACCTTCGAATGCAACAGCTACCCGCAATTTTGACGGGTCATCGGTGCTTGCTGCAGCCATTTCGATCGCCATCGGGAGATACAGGTCGGTTGTTGACAAAACGGCGAACAAATATTTGTAGCCCTGAGTGAACAGCGAGCGTGATGCACCCTCAGCCTCAACCATTGGCACACCGAATTTCTCTGAAACAGGCGCAATCGCCTTCGTCATGCCTGAGCTGTATGGGCCAAGCATGTATTGGACGCCATCCTGCTGAATCAAACGCTCAGCAAGCTGGGCACCACGAGCGGGTGTTGATTCATCATCGTAATATTTAACTGCCAATTTGTAGCTTTTGCCGCCAACTTTCACACCGCCAGCTTCATTGATGGTCTTGACGGCGAAGTCATAACCACGCTGGGTGTGAAGGCCGTTGGTTGCGTATTTTCCTGTCAGCGAGATCGAAGAGCCGAGAATGATTGTATCTCCCTCAACCTTCGCTATGGCAGGAGCGGCGACGCCGGCAACTCCGACAGCAAGCATTGCGCCAAGCGCAACCGTGTATCGTTTAATTGTCATGTTAGTCCTCCCAGACTAAATCGTTGGATGTATAAACCGCTGCACGTCTCGTATGAGATCTTGTGGGCGTTTATGGTGTTCATTTGCGAGGCATTTGTCACCCCCTTTATTGTTTATTTTTGATTTCGCGCGAGTTTCCAAGGGTGATTTTTGATTTTTTAAGAACAATAGCAGAGACAACAGCACCGTAGCAGACATCCATAGCGTTACATCTAAGTCCCCAATTAGCCTCAGCTTTATCTTGCTCAGCACCTTGTGAGAAACACATTTTTCCTATGTGAGGAAAAAATTGCTGATCAGTGTTTTCTGCGGCGGTGTGTCACGGCAAAATTACTCAATTCAATGCCAGTGTTCATTTTGTCTTTGACGAATCATCCGGATTGGCGTGAACTAACGCTATGGCATCAACAATAAAGGGATGCCGTCACAAGCAAGAGTTAACTATTCCAGATGTTGAGTTCCGATATCGGCTCACCCCTCCCCAAGTTTGAGGCGCTCCGCCTATGGCTGCTGGTCACAGCATGGCTATCTGCATTGCTCATGAAGTTCTTTGGGCTCAGCGTTCACGGCTTTACCATCTTCGGCGTGATATGCTTTTTGCTATTCGCAGTGATGACATTGCCGCGCCTGAGGTGGGACAGCCTTGTCATTCTGGCGGGCATGATTGCCCTGACCTTTTTGTTGCTTCCAAAAATGCCGAGCATGGAGGCACTGCTTGGCGCTATTGAATATGTGTTGATCTTCGCCGCATTGCTGCCGACGATGGCACTGGTCAAAGCGACGGCGATGACGATGCCCTCGGTGCATCTGTCACAAAAAAACCTTGCGTCACTTCCGAGTGCCGCCTCGGTCAGCGGCTTTCAGATCACCAGCCATGTATTTGGTGGCATCATCAATACCGGAACCTTTGCCATTCTCTCAGCCGTTCTGCCACCTGACGCCGCAGAAGGCGATCGCCGCGCCGCCGCCGAAGCTGCCATTCGCGGGATGGCAACATCAGCCGCATGGTCGCCTTTTTTTGTCGGCTTTGCCGTTGGCCAGAGTTTTGTCGAACCACATTATGCCTGGATGGCGATTGGTTTCGGCGTTTTTGTTGCCTTGCTTTTCATGGCTTGCTCGCTTCCGCTGATTAATCGTGACTTCAGCCATCGTCAGGTTGGAATGGCGATTGCCTGTCTTCGTCCGGTTGCGTCACGCCTTGCGTTTGTCTTTGGATGCGTCATTGCAACGGCCTTGATATTCAAGCTTACCGCGCTCGCCGCTGTTGTTTGCACGATGCCATGGCTTGTCGCGTTGCAAATGGCGCGGAAGCCAGCAACGATTCCGCATATTTTTCAGCAAACGAAAATCGCACTGGCCAATATTGCCGATGATCTGATTATCATCAGCGCCGCGATGATCGTGGCATTTCTGGTCAACCGCTACAATAATATCGGTGAGATGATGCAGCTTTTCTATCCGGAAATGCTACCGGGCTGGGTGGCATTGATCGGCACGCCACTTGTTGTCACCCTTGCATCTGTTTTTGGCATACACCCGGTCATCTCGACCACCGGCCTGCTGACCATTTTCAGCGGCGGCGGGGCAGATGTTCATCCCGCACTTCTGGTCGAAGCACATTTGATTGCCTGGGGTGCGGGTGCGATGGCATCAATTGCCTCACTTTCGGTTATCTCAACCTCAGGCCTGTTCAAAGTGCCGACACACAAGCTGGCATTCGGCAAGAATATCCTCATCGCTTTCACCTATGCGCTTGGCGGCGGGATTGTGCTGACATTACTGAACACACTCATGTGGTAGGCGCGGCCCGCTGCAAAAAACGGCCGCCCAAACACATCGATGACCATATAATTGTCAAATGATGCCAACAGCCAAAAATTCAAATAAAACAATGGCGTTGTTAATTATGGTAAATATGCCGCAGGTGATTTGTTTGACGTCAACCGTTGCGGGGCGCACTGTAGTATCGTCCCTCGCGCAAACGTGGGTGCCAAAAACGCTTTATGGCGTGGGGGACACCCTTCATGAGAGCTGATATGCCACCAACAATCTATGTCGATGCCGACGCCTGTCCGGTCAAGGACGAGGCCATTAAGGTGGCAAACCGCCATGGGCTGACAGTCTTTCTGGTTTCTAACGGCGGCATTCGTCCGCGGCCTGATCCGAATGTGCGGATCGTCATTGTTCCTGAAGGGCCAGATGTCGCCGACAAATGGATTGTCGAGCATGCCGCTGACAATGACATCGTCATAACTTCGGATATTCCGCTGGCCGCTAAAACTGTTGCAAAGGGGGCAATAACCCTTCGCCATAATGGCGATGAATTCACCCGGCAAAATATTGGCGGCCAGCTCGCCACTCGAGATCTGATGGCCGATTTACGCGCAGCCGACCCGTTGATGACAGGGGCAGGCAAACAGCAGGGACGCGCTTTCTCAAAACAAGACAAATCACGTTTTCTGGAACGGCTCGAAGCCGCTGTCCGCAAAGCACAATAGTGGTAATGGCGAGATTGCCCCTTGTGACACAAATATCGAGACGTCATATTATACGGAGTCTTTTGTCTGATTTGTTTGTGGTTTGAAAAGCGGTGGCGTTGTGATTATCAAAATTTTTATTCGAACTTTTCCTTCTGCTGAGGAATGCGAACTCTTCGAGTCCATTCTTCAAACTAAGTGGCCTGAACTGCTAGAAAACATTCCTAATGTCCGGTTCAGAGCGATCAAGAATGATCAGACCCCTCATGTCAGCACTGTTGTTTGGGAATTTCCTGACGAAGCAACGCAAAAAACAATTGAGCAATTAATTTCTGAAAACATCACCAGATTCACTCAGACGCTATCCCCAAAAACCATGACAGTAACAGGAAAAACCTTCCTGACATTTGGCAGTATAGAGTCATAGGCATTTCAGCGACCGGAAACCTCGACATGATCCCGGTGGCGGTGAGCGCCATTGCGTCACGGTGGTTTTGACAATTTCCTGGCTCGTCACACCGGATTTGGGCGGACAAATGCGTTTCCAAACGCATTAATCCCAACAGGCCGGGAACTCAGAGTGCGGATATGACGAGGAAAATTGGTGGAGCCAGACGGGATCGAACCGACGACCTCCTGCTTGCAAAGCAGGCGCTCTCCCAGCTGAGCTATGGCCCCATAAATTCCGTGAGACACACGGGGGATGTCAGCACCGCGCGATGACGGGTGACGGCGGGAGTTATCTGCTAATGTGCCAGTAAGGTCAAGCCCTTTTCTGTGCCTTGCCGAAGGAAAACAGGCTTTTTCCATTCGCCACCGACAGCGCCCTTTAAAACGCATAAAAAAGCAGGGCCAAATATTGGCCCTGCTCTCACCCTATTCACCTTTTATCTGGCTGACCAGACGCCGGATACCGGCGCTTGATCCATGCCCGTAAATCAGGCCGCAGGTCTTTCACCAAGCGCGTCAATAACTGCCTGATAAGTGATCTGGCCGTTACGGATATTCAAACCGTTCATAAGATGCGGATCCTGATCCAATGCGGACAAACCCTTGTCAGCCAACGCCAGAACGTGTGGCAAGGTCGCATTGTTCAATGCCTCTGACGAGGTCAGCGGTACGGAACCCGGCATGTTTGCCACACAATAATGCACCACACCGTCAATGATGTAGGTCGGGTCATCATGTGTCGTGGCCTTTGATGTCTCAAAGCATCCGCCCTGATCAATGGCCACATCGACAAGCACCGCACCCTGCTTCATCTCGGAGAGGAATGCTTTCGAGATCAATTTTGGTGCGCTGGCCCCCGGGATCAAAACCGCACCGATCACCAGATCTGCATCGCGGCATGTCTCTTCAATGATCGCCCGGCTGGAATAGCGTGTTGTGATGCTGCTGCCAAAAATGTCAGACAGATAGCGAAGCCGCGGAACAGAACGGTCAAGCACAGTCACACGCGCGCCAAGACCAACAGCCATCTTTGCCGCATTCACGCCGACAACGCCGCCGCCAATGACCACAACCTCGGCAGGTGATGTTCCCGGAACACCCGAGATCAACAGGCCGCGACCACCGGCATTCGCCTTCAAATTCGCCGCGCCCTCGATCACTGCCAGACGACCGGCTACCTCGCTCATCGGCGCCAGAAGCGGTAAGCCGCCCTGATTATCAGTGATTGTTTCGTAGGCAATGGCCGTACAGCCTGACTCCATCAATCCGCGTGTTTGTGCCGGATCGGCGGCAAGATGCAAATATGTGAAAAGGATTTGGTCAGCCGACAATTGTACCCACTCGCCGGGCTGAGGCTCTTTCACTTTGACGACCATTTCGGCCTTCTCAAAGACTGTCTTGGCGTCCGGCACAATTTCGGCACCTGCTGCGCGATAGACATCATCACTGGCGCCAATACCGGCACCGGCATTGGTTTCGACCATCACCTTGTGACCACGACCGGTTAGTTCAGCAACCGAATTTGGCACCAGACCCACGCGCGACTCGCGCACCTTAATTTCTTTTGGCACACCAACAAGCATATCAAATTCCTCTTACCTAAAAACTCTATGTGACGTGATCCCGCCGTGATGTAACAGCCGTTTTGGCGTGGCAACAGCGCGTATGATCAACCTATCTGCATATTATTCTACTTTTCTGTTAATTTTCGTGCTTTTTACTATGCAACAATCATAATTTTTCAAATATTATTCATTTTATGATATTATTATTCGAATATTATGCGATTTTTAATTTGACAGCACACAGCCACCGTCAAATGACACATCAAAGGACAGAAGAATGGACCGAATCGACAGGGCTATACTGACCGCTTTGCAACGCAACGCCCGCATTTCGAACGTAGAGCTTGCGGCATCTGCCGGCTTGTCAGCGTCTGCCTGTCTACGCCGCGTTGCATTGCTTGAAAAGGCCGGCGTGATCGACGGATATCACGCCAATTTAAGCGCCTCAAAGATGGGACATGATGTTCTGGTTCTGATGCAAATCACTTTACAGGGCCAATCTGCCACCATGATGGCAGAATTTGAGGCCGCAGCCGAGAAGATCCCACAGGTGCTGGCATGCTTCCTGATCGCCGGAGAGAGCGACTATATCTTGCGTGTCTCGGCACGGGATGTTGCCGATTTTGGCCGTATACACAGTGAATATCTTTCTGCCCTGCCGCATGTGCTGCGCATGGAAAGCAGTTTCGTTCTGCGTGAAGTGTTCAACCGCTCACTCGCGCCGGTAGAGGGAATGGCAGTCTAATTCGTTTCTGTCCTGATCGGGCCGAGTGCCCTGCCCATCTCGCGTACCTGCTCTATCTTCAGATTGAACGCCGACCAATCATCATCACTGGCGATTGGCGCCCAGACGGCTTCAACCTCGTCAATGGTCATGGTAACCGGAGACGGGCGATCAAAATAGGCGGCATCAACATCCTTGGCAGCCGTAAATTTGCCCATGACATCAAGCAAACCAGAAACGGCCTCTGGCGCATAATCGCCACGACGTTGTTGCCCGCCCCTGAAATCATGCAGAATCTGGTCAAAGCCACCCTTGGTTTCACGCGCGGCGGCGTAGAATTGACGACATAATTCCTGTGCGGTTTCCAGATCAGCTACCGGTTGCAGCCCCAGACGCCATGCCAACTGTCGGGCAAGGCTGGCCTCCATCTTCGGGTAAAAATCATGCAGAGCGGCCTCCAACACCTCTTGTCCGGCAAAGCGGATCAGGCAATCTGCCAACCTGCAAACCGCCCACATGCTGGCATCTGCCTGCCGCCCATAGGCATAACGACCAGCATGATCGAAATACGCCGCGGTGAAGCCGGGATCAAAATGCGGTAAGAACCGCCATGGGCCATAGTCAAAACTCTCGCCGGTGACGTTGAAATTATCAGTGTTCAAAACACCATGCACAAAGCCCGCAGCAAGCC
>Ga0181585_10005869_pt1 | contig 10591 bp, 9 predicted proteins | sample 071ome_29_FD_132469 | JGI IMG/M metagenome (GOLD analysis project Ga0181585, IMG submission 132469) | Coastal salt marsh microbial communities from the Groves Creek Marsh, Skidaway Island, Georgia - 071407BT metaG (megahit assembly) | ecosystem: Environmental > Aquatic > Marine > Intertidal zone... | reverse complement strand
TGACTTAATTCCCATAAGCCAAAGCAACAAATCACGATTGGCTCCAGTGAATCAGAAGAATCAGCAATCGACGTGTCAGCTAGGTGACACTTGAGAAAATTAAATCGCGGCGCTGCTGTGTCCGTTTACCATGAATTAATCAAGTCATCATTTGTTTCGCTAGTTTTTGGTGGTGCTCCGAACTACCCGGATTTGGAATTGCTCTGGAAGGACCCGCAAAAGTAGACCCAATTCCAAAGCTTAAGCTGCGGTCCGATACGAGTCGTCGATGAAGAGACGCTGCTCAGAATTGGAGTTTCCGAGTTTCAATTCACCCCCCCCTAAAGGGGGGGGTGAAACTGAAACTACTCGGAAATAGCTACTCGGTGATTCATGACGAAAATCACAAAATAATTATATTAATCATTAACTTATAAGGCAATGCTCAACTTCAATTGCTGATCAACTGTAAACTTGTAGTAATCGATGTCGGATTCGCTCGAGATATTCCCATCGAACTCTCGGTCAAATTCGATCGATTCGGCCGCCTCTAACGAGTTGTTTGGTTCGAACTCCATCACAGCATTAAAGGCAAGAGCACTTTGGGCCAATAGAAACAACCCAACTTTTAGTAAGCTTTTGCTACATGGAATTATCATAGAAAAGACAAGCACGGTCTTTATTCAGGGACTCTGAGTCTACCGATCCAGCCGAACTATCTCAACTCGAGATTTTTGCAACTTGGATTCAACTAACTCAGCAAAATGCTCTAACATCCGTCATGTCGACAGATTGCAGAGGTTTAGCTCCTTCTAGTTGACGACCGTTTTAGGGGAACTAGCACCGTTACTGTAGTACCCACATTCTTCTGGCTTTCTAACAGTATCGCGCCTCGATTTTGCAGAACAAAACCTTGAGCCGTACTCAAGCCCAATCCTTGACCCAGCGACTTGGTGGAGAAAAATGGATCGAAGACTCTGGTTTGCAATTCACTATCAATCCCACTACCTGTGTCCGACACCGTAATTCGCGCATAAGACCCCACATTTAAAACAGCCTCTCGGGTCGCCTCGGGCTGGGTCTGATTCAGGACGTCAAGGCCAACAATGATCGTGCAAGGTTGTGTTGAGGCTTCGACGGCATTCTCCGCAATGTTACGAAGCGCTACTTCCAAGCCATCTGGATTGATACCACACAACAAATTTGGGGTTAACACCGCCAGTTGAAATTCGACCCCTGGGCCTGATTCATCATTGAGGACCAGCACCAAGCCTTCAACAAATTTACTCACATCGAGTGTCCCAGTGGACACCGTACTTTGCTGCGAGTAAGTCAATAAATTCTGAATCAGCTGCGCACTGGATGCGATCTGGGTCTTCAATCTTTCAACAGCATTGAGTTGAACACCTCGCGCGCGGTTTTCCTCCTCGATGACTTCGGCATAGCCCATGATCCCTTGAAACCCGTTATTGAGTTCATGTGCAACCCCTCGAGCCAAATCCGAAACAGCTTGCCGCCTTTCCGCGTAAATGCTTTTACTCAGCAACTCGTTTCTTTCGGTGACATCTCGAGCGTGCATGATGGCGAGCCCTTGCCCATAGACTTCCACCAATCGAACAAAAACTTCCAGCGGCCGAATCGCGCCTGATCGGGTTCTCGTCTCCCTAATTATCTTTACATCTACAGACTCATCGGGGGTATCCCGATCTCTCGCTGCAAGCGCTAAACTTTTGACCCCGCTAAAAGATGCTTCGTCCGTCCCTAAAGAAAGCTCCCAAACTTTACGTCGAAGGATGGCCTCCTCATCAAGCAGCGTAACCTTGCAAGCCGCTTCATTCGCGTAGATCACGTCACCACCGTCTAGCGTGCAAATAATGCAAGCATCAGGAGCCGACTTAACCGCTTCTAAAATTTGACTTACATCTTTTGAGAGACGCGTAGTCGTGGCAAACACCTCATTCAATGGGTCAACTAATGCGCTGATTTCGTTTTTCTTTTTGGGCTTATACTCGATGCTCTTAAGTTCTGAGTGGTCATTGAGCGATGCATTCCTTTTAACTTGGTCGATAACCCCCTGTAACGGCCGATAGAAAAAAAAGTAAAAGCAGGCCGCCACTACCAATAACGCAAGAAACATTCGTAAGATCGCAATCCTTGCGTGTCGCCATTGGGTGACAACAAACTGCTCAAAAATACGGTGGGCATCAAAGATCGCAAAAATACGAGCCTGACTGACTGCAGAAGCTTGGTTGAACTCCACATGCCGGCGAGTCAAAAGATCGAGGATCGGTTTGCTAGACTCAGACCAAGGCGCTTCGATGATCAAAGGTTTCTGCGAATTGGCCAACAGCTCGAATCGCTTTAACCCATGTTCGGCAAGCTGCATTTCGCCGACCCATGTCCGCACGGCGCCCTCATCGGCCTGACTCGTCTCGTAGCGAGCTAAGATCCAATTCAACCTTATTTTAATTTCCTCGTGAGCACGTGATTCTTCTTGTTCAAATTCGGTGACAAGACGGCTCGTAAAAATTAAACACCCTGAGGAAAACGATAGAAGCAGGCTCAGTATCAAGGCGTTTATCAGTAATTGTCGACGGGCTAACATATTCAATGTCCAATCTTAATTAGCCAAAATTAAGTATCTATAAAACGGCTGTGCTTGCCGCAGCTGCTCAGAAAAAATCGGGCTTCCTAGCATCTCGGTCGACCTCACGGCCGAGCCACGGTCAGTCTTTCCATGAAGGTCATCACCTTCACAAATAAACCCTTTTTAACTGACACCTTCGCTCATGATTGTTGCCCGCATTAGGGGACCTTTCAACCAATTTCGTCAGACTTGCGAGCAATGGTCGAGATCGGCTGCAAAGGTCAGCCTATCCCCAGTCGCCAGATGAGCACATCATGCAAAATTCACTGCGATAACGGCTTTTCATCCACTGCCGAATCGCCATATGGATTGAGCAAGAGTCTTGGTCTGACCACCAGGCCAGAGGGTCACCGCGCTTCTCGCCAAATCAAGAGACGATAACCCGCAAAATGACAGGCTGGTGAGCGTTCCATGAATTGGCGGCCACCTAGACCGACGCAGCTCTTTTTCAACTCCGTAATCCTACCCGCGCCGCGATCATTCAGATCACGCTAACCAACAGCAGGCGACTGCGATAGACTGTGCGCTTCGACAACGCAACGGATACCGTATGACCAATCCATTTTTTGAGCCTTGGCAAAATGCCTTTGGTTTACCCCCTTTTGACCTTATCGAAGATCATCATTTCAACGAAGCTTTCGATCGAGCCTTTGAAGAGCATCGTGCCCAAATTTCCGCAATTGCACTGAATCCCGAACCAGCCACTTTCGACAATACTATCGTCGCGCTTGAGCATTCAGGCGCATTGCTTGAAAAAGTCAGCGGGGTTTTTTTTAATCTTGTGGGCTCAGACACCAATGAGCAACGCCAAGCGATAGAAATGGCCGTCTCGGCTCAATGGTCCAATCACGATAGCGACTTATTCGCAAACACGGCTTTGTTCGATCGTATCGAATCGCTTCATCAACAGCGCGAGCACTTACAACTTGATCCTGACCAACTTCAATTATTAACGACGTTACACCAAAAATTTGTGCGGGGTGGTGCCGCGCTAGCAGATCTCGACAAACTCAAGGTTAAAGCGATTAACGAGCGTTTGGCGCAACTCGAGACCCGATTCAGCCAGAATGTCTTGAAAGACACCAACGAATTTGAACTGATTCTGCGCACCCCAGACCAAACCAAAGGACTCCCCGACTCGGTTTTAGCCGCCGCCGCCAAAGAAGCAGAGACCAGAGGTCATCACGGTGCCTTTGTGTTTACGATCTCTCGATCCTCGATCACGCCATTTCTCCAATTTGCCGAAGATCGGAGTCTTCGAGAGAAGATTTATCGAGCCTATGTGCAATGTGGTGATAACCGTAATGCCGCCAACAATCGTTCTGCCCTCACTGAAATTGCCAACCTGCGCAGAGACAAAGCGCAGATTCTTGGCTTTTCATCGCATGCAGAATATATGCTTGCCGACCGTATGGCAGAAACCCCCCTCCGCGTTCATGCGTTACTCGATCAAATTTGGCAGCCCGCCCAAAATAAGGTGAACCAAGAGGCAGAAGATCTACAACAGCAAATTTTGGCTGAGGGACAGAATTTTGAATTAGCACCATGGGATTGGTGGTTCTATACAGAAAAAGTCCGATCGGCACGCTTTGATTTAAACGAAGACGACATTAAACCTTATTTTCATTTGCCTGCTGTTCGCGATGGCGCTTTTAGCGTGGCAAACAAACTGTTTGGTTTGACCTTCAAGCGGGTCGAAAAAGCCAACCTTTACCATCCTGATGTCGAAGCCTATGACGTCACAGGCCCGAATGGTGATCACGTCGGTTTATTCCTCGTCGACTATTTTAGCCGCCCGAGCAAACGTGGGGGCGCCTGGATGAGTGAATTTCGAGGACAATCCGGGACCATTCGTCCCATTGTCGTGAACTGCTGTAATTTCCAAAAATCAGATCCCTGTTTACTGGGGCTTGACGAAGTAGCCACACTTTTTCATGAGTTTGGCCATGGATTACATGGCTTGATGAGCCAAGTTAGGTATCCCAGTCAGGCAGGCACTAACGTTAAGCAAGACTTTGTTGAACTGCCATCGCAAATTATGGAGCACTGGGCTTTAGAGCCTGAGGTGCTCAAAGACTATGCAAAGCACGTTTCAACTGGTCAGCCCATTTCCAGCACCTTGATCGAAAAAATTCAGGCGGCCAACACCTTCAATCAGGGATTTATGACTACCGAATACCTCGCCGCCTCTTACCTTGATCTTGCTTGGCATGAATCACCCCAAGAGGAAACGACCGACGTCGATACGCTGGAACAACGGACCCTCGACCGAATTGGGTTGATTGGTGCGGTATCACCCCGGTACAAGTCCACCTATTTCCAGCATATTTTTGCCGGGGATCACTATTCGGCGGGTTACTACTCCTACATTTGGGCGGAGGTTTTGGACGCCGATGGTTTTGAAGCATTTAAAGATAACGGCATTTTCGACCAAGCCACTGCCGAAGCCTTCCAAACGAATATTCTCGAGCGTGGTGGGTCTGAAGACCCAATGAAACTGTACCGAGCTTTTCGAGGCCGAGACCCCGACGTGCAAGCGCTACTGCAAAATCGAGGTTTGGCCTAAAAAGCCCTGTTGGCGTGTACGATTGTGCTTTTGAGGCAGAGCGGTGGGGTAAAGCGGATGGGACTGTCGCAAGGCAGCGCAGCCCCAGTGGAGGGCCCGCTCTGGCGATGCACCCAAGGTTAAAGGCCCAACACCGCGCGACGCGCTAAGGCAGGGAGCTTCACTGTCTTAGCCGAAAAATCTTAATCGGGAAGCAATCGGGATTCGCTTTATCGGTCATGCCGCGCGGCTGCTACATGCCCACAGGTCCGATTGATGCACACATCTGGTTTCACCAGATCCGGCCCCAATTGCATCCCTGTAATCAAGGCGTCATTCGCCGACAAAGATTGTATTCGAACCATCAAAATTGGTGCAGATGCACACTTTTGGACACGGCGGAGCGACCGGGATCGATTTTTATAGACAGGCTGACCCCAGATTCGGCCCCAGAAAGCAAGCTTTTACCCTGATTGCTCGCTTTTTATAAATTCTGGCATAGCCTTTGCTTTTTACCCGGCGAGTCAAGTGGTTGTTCGATTTCTGCTTAACTCAACGCCCCTCGACGCAAGCCGTCGGGCCAAAACCAATCCAACACTATCAAAAGGACTTGATATGAAAAACACTGCAAAAAAAACGCTTCTAACGATCGCTCTAGTGACCTTCGCGGGCACCTCTATCGCCGATGACACAGCCACTGAGTACAAAGCCAAGGTTACCGACGACGGTAAGTTCTGCGCCAAAGTCAAAGTTCGTGACTACACTGGTAACAGAACCGCAATGAAATGCCGAACACTTGCCCAATGGAAAGCAAAAGGTTACTCCATCAAACTTCCGGAGGCGTCAAAGCCCACAGATGCCTCAGAGCAGACAAACCAGCAAGACGCTTGATTGTTAACGGGCAGGCAGCTCGCGCTGCCTGCCCGTGATGCGATACGAATTTGCCGCGCAGCGCGCTCCAGCATTGCCCTCACCGTCCCGGTGATGCATGCCCCGACAAACACCCACAACCGCACTCACGCGCAGCTAAATTCAGGTTCTACGCCCTAGGTGGGCAGCAACCGAGCCGCGTTCAATCACTTGCTAAGCAACGAGTAAACATACAGCACTATCGCTGATTATCGTCGTCCAGCAAAGACGCTATACAAAGAAAAATCCCTTCCGTATACTCGCCTTGTCGCGTTTGGCGACAATTCTCAGGGCGGGGTGAAAGTCCCCACCGGCGGTAATCGCATAGCGTAGCCCGCGGGCGCTCTTGGCCATCAAGAGGACAGCAGACTCGGTGAGATTCCGAGGCCGACAGTTAAAGTCTGGTTATGAGAATGAGATCGGCATCGGCCCTTTTGGCGTGATGTTCGTTACCCTCGTTTGCCCTGTTGTAGAACCCGTAACCTAAGGCGAACAACAGATGACTACTTTTCGAACCAACTTCAAAGAAACCGCAAGCAAAACAACGATTGCATTTATTCAGTCGTGCTGGCACCGAGAGATCGTCGACGAACTCCGAGATGCCTTTTTAGCTGAGCATGCAAGGCTAGATACGCGGCGCGTTGAACTGATAGAGGTGCCTGGCGCTTTTGAAATTCCCTTGCGAGCCAAACTAGAGGCCCAATCCGGCAATTACGCTGCCATCGTTGCCGCTGGCCTAGTGGTTGATGGCGGCATCTATCGACACGAATTTGTAGCCACTGCAGTTATTAACGGTTTGATGAGCACTCAGCTTGAAACGGGTATTCCTGTGTTTTCCGCTGTTTTGACCCCACAAGATTTCTTGAGCGAAGGCCAGCCAGAATTTTTTAAGGCACACTTCGTGACCAAAGGCATCGAGGCCGCCGAAGCTTGCATTGGCACCATTGGCGCCCTAACCACCGCTTGATTCTTGATGGGTAAAGCCATTCGTATCAATGTCGTTGGCAGTAGCGGCAGCGGTAAAACGACCGTGGCCCGCCAGCTATCTCAAGCACTTGACCTGCCGCATATAGAACTCGACGCACTTTTTTGGATGGCAGATTGGACGCCTCGTTCAGAAGTCGAATTCTTGGCAGACATCACATCGGCGCTACGGGCGCCTGGATGGGTCTTGGACGGCAATTATTCCAGAACAACCCCGCTCAAGTGGGCTCATGTGGATACGGTTATCTGGCTAGATCTTCCGTTCTGGCAAATTCTCTGGCAGAGCCTAGCCCGCACCTTAAAGCGATCGTTAACGGGTAAGCAACTTTGGGGGGGGAACCAAGAAACCATCAAACGGGCCTTCTTCTCGAAAGACTCGATTTTACTGTGGTCGGCCACAAATTTGCGACGAGTGAGAAGCCAGTACCAGGCAGCCATGTCGGACCCCAAATGGGACCGTATTTGTTTTGTACGTATTACTTCTCACAGCGAACTTAAGGCGCTACTCGCAGACCCTACGAAACTGCTTGAAATGCCCATCAAGCATCAACAAGGCTTAAGTCCGAGCTGAAACTTTTCGCAGCATAAAAACCTGAGCCCCTAAGCTCTAACAGCTATGCATCTGCGCCACAAAGCCTCCCCGAGTCAGCATTTACCATCGCCGAAAACGACTGTTTTGAGCTTTCACTGCTGGTAAGGGCCGAATACCTAAACTAAGCCGCAATCCAGAGCCCCTTCCTTAGGCGAGGACAGGATCTGCCGTATCTCAGCGCTCTTATTTAAAATCCGCCGGGGAATGGCGTTCGGGTACCCGCTCTTCTTCAGGGCCCCAGGCGCGATTCACCCGACGACCTCTTGAAACGGCTGGACGGGCCTCGATTGCGGTCGCCCAACGAACAACGTTTTGATAGGACGATACCTGTAAAAATTCCGCTGCATCATAAATATTGTGCAACACCAAAGCGCCGTACCAAGCGTAGTTTGCCATATCGGCGATAGTGTATTCATCGCCACACAAAAAGGTGCGTTCGGCTAGGGTTTTATCCAGCACATCTAACTGACGCTTTACTTCCATCGCAAATCGGTCAATCGGGTATTGCCACTTTTCCGGAGCATAAGCATAAAAATGCCCAAACCCGCCGCCTAAATAAGGTGCACTCCCCATCTGCCACATCAACCAGGAGTAACACTCTGCGCGAACGCTCAGGTCTTTGGGCACAAATGCATCAAACTTTTCTGCTAAGTAGAGCAAGATCGCCGCAGACTCGAACACCCGGGTGCCAGGGTCTGTACTGCGATCAAGCAATGCCGGTATTTTGGAGTTTGGGTTAATTTCGACAAACCCACTGCCGAACTGATCGCCGTCACCAATATTGATCAAATAAGCGTCGTACTCTGCTGGCCGCCCGATCTCGAGCAGCTCCTCCAACATCACCGTGACTTTAACGCCATTGGGCGTTGCTAGTGAATGCAGCTGCAGATCGTGTTCGCCTTGGGGCAAAACTTTGTCATGAGTTGCACCTGAAACTGGGCGGTTGATGTTGGCAAAGCGCCCACCGTTGTTTTTATCCCAAGTCCATACCTTCGGGGGTACATAAGTCGATTCAGTCATGCTTGCTCTCACTTCTGCGATCAAATTGTCAGAGCCCGAGCATATCAGGCTTGACACAAGATGCCACCGAGATTCGAGCAAGCGGTGCTCTTCAAAGCCGCCAGAAAGCTTCGGCAATTCCCGCTTTTCAAGCTTTTGCCTGTCTTACAGCTTTTATTCCTTCAACAGCTTTTGTAGCTCTTGCGTCTTTTACAGCGCTGGCGGCTTTGGCAGACTTTGCAGCTTTTTCTATTACTACCGATTTTGCAGGTTTTGTGCTCAGTTGCTCAGGGAGCGCTTCTAACGCGATCGACTGATTTACCGGGCATTCTCTCTGGCAATGTGTACGCACTACCGTTGCTGGCAACTGCAGCTTTTACAGCGCTTGCAGCCATTACAGCGCCTATAGCTTTTGTGGGTTTTGTGGGTTTTGTGGGTTTTGTGGGTTTTGTGGGTTTTGTAGCTTTTGCGGCTCTTGCGGCTTTTACAGCGCTGACGACTTTGGCAAACTTTGCAGCTTTTTACATTACTGCCGATTGTAGGTTATGGGCTCAGTTGCTTAGGGGGCGCTTCTAACGCGAGCGACTGATTTACCCGGCATTTTCTCTGGCAATGCGTACGCTCTACCGTTGCAGGCAACCATGAAGCCTTGCAAGCCAGCGCAGCAGAAAGTCTTAGCGGTTCGGGCAAAGCGTATTTGCGGCCGGACCTAATCTGAAGTGGTCCGCCACTTTTTGCGACAATACGACAAACCGCTTAGCGATTTGCTTCGACGGCGGCCTGTAACAAAATACCCGATCGATTGCCGCTTCGGCAGTAGGCAAACATCGCGCCGTCTTCTTCGCGGAGCACCGTTTGCATCGCCAGCACATTGTCCTCCGTTAACCCTCTCGGTGACACCGGAATATAGTAATAAGCTAGGCCAAGCGCACCTGCGGCGGCAGCCATGTCCTCGTTGCTCGGCTGATCGGCTGCTTCTCCATCTGGCCGATTGTTAATTATGACCTCAATGCCGCGATCTTTTAGCGTGGCTAGATCAGCGATCTGAATTTGACCACCGACGCTAAGGCGTCCTGATTCATCACTCATGGCATGCGTTCCCAAGATTAGTTGGTTTTGCGAGACACTTTTGTCCCACCAGACTCCTGACCCTGCTGCAATCAACAGTACAAGACACGCGGCTATTTTCCACATTTTATCGACGCTCACCAGAGTGTTTGGCTCAAAATCCAAGCCGATATCGCGACCAAAAACACCGCGAAGACTTGTTCGGCTTGCCGTTGAACAATGCGCTTACCCAGCCTCTGGCCTGCAAAACTACCCACCATACCGATAGCCACAAACACCACAATCAGCAACCAATCCACCGAACGTTGCATAGCGTCCAGTAACTCAAGGTATTTTACAAAACCTGCGGCAGATTTGACCGCGATGATGACTAGACTCGTGGCCGCTGCAGCAGTCATCGAAAGACCACCGAGGATGACCAGAGCCGGGACGATGATAAACCCACCACCTACTCCCACAAATCCCGTCAGCACTCCGATGACAATGCCCTCGGTAACAATGACCCAAATACTTTGTTTATCATTAACCGGCTTAAAACTCGGTGGCTTGAACATAAAAGCGGCTGACATCAGCATAACGCCGGAAAACACCATTAGCTGTACTGCACCCGTCGCAAATGCTGAGAGCGCTGCCCCTAGATAAGTCCCTAATACACCTGGAATGCCAAACCAAATTGCCGAACGCCAATTAATCGAGCGGTCTTTCAAGTTCAAAAGACTGGTCAGCAGCGCGATCAAGCCAACAATTGCCAACGAACTAGCAATGGCAACTTTTTCGTCTTGGCCCAGCAAGTACACTAAGATCGGCACGGTTAAAATAGAGCCGCCTGAGCCTAAAAGGCCCATCGTTAAACCCACCAGTAACGCCG
>Ga0181585_10005868_pt1 | contig 10592 bp, 10 predicted proteins | sample 071ome_29_FD_132469 | JGI IMG/M metagenome (GOLD analysis project Ga0181585, IMG submission 132469) | Coastal salt marsh microbial communities from the Groves Creek Marsh, Skidaway Island, Georgia - 071407BT metaG (megahit assembly) | ecosystem: Environmental > Aquatic > Marine > Intertidal... | reverse complement strand
TGTAGCGAACTCAATCATTGCCCAATTGCTCTTTCTGCAAATGGAAGATCCGAAAAAAGATGTTCATTTATACATCAATTCTCCAGGAGGTAGTGTATCGGACGGGATGGCAATCTATGACACGCTCAACTTTATGCAGTGTGATGTGGTAACCTATTGCATCGGTATGGCCGCCAGTATGAGCACTGTGCTACTGGCCGCGGGAACTCCTGGAAAGCGTTATGCCCTACCCAATAGCCGGGTTATGATTCACCAACCCAGCGGTGGAGCTGGCGGACAGACTTCAGATATTTCCATTGCCGCTAAAGAAATTCTTAGGTGGAGACGGACCATCAATGAAGTATTGTCAAACCATAGTGGTAAATCGGCCGATCAAATTGAAAAGGATTCCGACCGCGATTATTACATGTCAGCAGAAGAGGCAAAAGAGTATGGCCTTGTGGATGAAGTAATTTCCAAGAAGCCCAACGAATAAGCCGTCCCCTACTCATTTATATGGCCAAGCCCACTAAAATAAATTTTTGTTCCTTTTGCGGAAAACCGCAGGGCGAGGTGCGTAAAATGATTGCTGGACCCGCCAGTGTCTTTATCTGCGATTCTTGTGTTCGGGTTTGTAAAACCATTATTGACCGGGAGTTGGGAGACAAAGAACCGAGCAAAAAAGCGGCCGGAAATCGTCCGGTATTTAACTTGGTCAAACCCAAGGTAATCAAAGAACATCTCGACGAGCATGTGATTGGGCAAGATCATGCAAAGAAGGTGTTATCGGTTGCCGTCCATAACCACTACAAACGATTATCGGCAGAACTGGGAACTTCGAACAATAAAAATGATCCCCACTTTCTACCCGCTGAGTTGGAGGATGTTGAGATCGAAAAGAGTAATGTGCTCCTGATCGGTCCAACCGGTAGCGGGAAAACTTTTTTGGCCAGAACCTTAGCCAAATTACTGGATGTTCCCTTTGCCATAGCAGATGCCACCACCCTGACCGAGGCTGGATATGTTGGAGATGATGTGGAAAACATTGTCCTCCGTCTATTACAGGCGGCAGATCATGATGTTGATCGAGCCCAGTGTGGGATCGTTTATGTCGATGAAATTGATAAGATTGGTCGAAAAACAGATAATGTATCCATTACCAGGGATGTATCAGGAGAAGGTGTGCAACAAGCCTTGCTGAAAATTCTTGAAGGCACGGTATGTAATATCCCCCCTCAGGGTGGAAGAAAACATCCCAACCAAGAATATGTTCAACTCGACACTTCCAATATTCTCTTTATCTGCGGAGGTGCATTTGTAGGGCTGGACGGTATCATTGAGCAAAGAAAAGGAAAGCGTAGTGTTGGATACAACACCACTCAGGAAAAAGCCCCATCCGATATTCTGGCAGATGTAATGCCAGAAGACTTGGTCAAATTTGGATTGATCCCTGAATTTATCGGCCGACTGCCAGTCATTTCCATTCTCCAAGAACTTACCCGCAACCAATTGGTTTGTGTACTTGAGCAAACCAAGAACTCCATCCTTAAACAGTACAAAAAGATGTTCATGCTTGAGGGTGCCGAATTGAGGTTTACCCGGGAAGCAATTACCACGATCGCAGAACAAGCCATTACTATGAAAACTGGTGCCCGAGCCCTGCGGTCCATAATGGAGTCGGTCATGCTGGATGTGATGTATGATCTGCCGGCCATTGAGGAACCGGTAGAGGTGGTGATCAATGCCGGGGTGATTCGTGGAAAAACGAAGGCCAAAATTGTTCGGACCTCCCAAAAGAAGCGAAATGCGGCTTAATTTGGCTTACCTTCAAAGTTAAAAGCTCAGCAAACTAACCCTCTTGTTATTGTCTGGACGGGCATCAGTTATGCCCAAGGGCAGATCGATTTTTGAGCGAACTTCCAAAGTTTGTCCGACCTCAGCCCCCTGAAGGTAAAATTTTTCGGATCTCAGTTGTCCAGGGGCGAGGTTATCAATGCGTACTTTTTTTTGCATCCCCAGAAAGTTAACCTCAAGATGTAAATTCCCCAACCATTGGTTTCCCTGGTTTTGTACCATAACTTCGAACGGAAGGGTGCCCCCATTCACTCCTTTGGGGTAATCAAAATAATAACCAACCAAAGCGGGGTCAGAATAGTTGGGGTTATTTTTGTTTTCTAATCTGGCTAAACTAATCACCCCATGCCCTGAAATCGAATCCACTCCGGGCTTCTCCGCTTCGTTGCTGTATTGCTTAAGTAATTCTTCCACGGCGAACGGAGAGAGGTTTTGATTTTGAGAACGCTCCACGGCAATCACACCGCTCACAATTGCAGCGGAAATTGATGTGCCGGTAAAATTTCCCATCTTCGATGATTCCCAGGCTGTCAGCACGCCCACTCCAGGAGCTGCCAGATCCACACCCTCACCAAAGTTGGAAAAATTCGAAACCCGGCCACTCGTACCCACCGAGGTAACTCCAATTACCCCATCGTAAGCGGCAGGGAAGTTCACCAAGCCAAGTCCCTCATTGCCAACGGCGGCAACCACAGAGACTCCATGAGCCGAGGCGTAGGAAACCGCCTGTCTTAAAACCTCGCTCCCCTCCTCTCCACCCAGACTTAGGTTGATCACATCTGCTCCATCTTGCACGGCAGAAACAATGGCTGAAGCCACGGTGTAGGAATCCGTGCGGCCGGATTGATCGATCACCCGATACGAAAGGATTTCACTTGCCGGAGCAACCCCAACATAGGATGCCTGGTTTGCCGCAATCACCGAAGCGATGGCGGTACCATGGGAGTTATCAGCCACGCCAGGCGAAGAAAGGAAATTCTTTTGCTTAATCGGAACCCCAGCGAGCATGGGATGGGCGGGATCCACTCCAGAATCCAAAATGGCAACTTTGACTCCAGCCCCGAGCCCTCCACGTTCGGTTTGTCCGCCCATCCACTGAATGAAAGAATCCTCAAACCCTTCGCGTTCGATAATGGAATCATTTCTGGGGGAAACCGGTTGGCGAAGAGGAGAGTTCAGGCTTATTTTATTTTGTTCCGTCAGTTCCGTGATAAGGGGAAATGCCTGGAGCGGGTTATTCACCGAGAACTGGATGATTCCCAATGCGGGTATTTCTCCCATAATCTTAACCCCAGATGAGGAAGCGTTCTTGATAAATGAATTGAATTCCTCAGGGGATAAAGAGACATGCCATTCATTGTCTGGGCTTATTTTTTTTAAGATATTTTCTATTTCCTCTTCCTCCTGTGCATCCCTGACATCCATGACCTCGTTGGCTAAAGAATATGAAGCAGGCAAAGGATCAGGAAGAGCACGCTTCCCACTACTTCTGGAAGAATGGGGGGGGCTGTAAAAGTCATCAACCGCAGGGTTCTGAATGTCCCGGCCCTTTCGGTAACTCAGGTATGCACCCAAAGCAAAAAGGAAAAATAAAAGAAGTCTCGACCAGGACATGAAGAATATTCTGATGTAAATAAGATTGCCCGCAAACTCATAGATTCATCAAATCAATTTCTTGAAGAAAAAAATCGTTATTGTGGGACATGGGCTTGCAGGTGCTGTTTTGGCCCACACCTTGGTCCAAAAAAAGGAACAAGTGATTGTGCTCGATGCCGGAATGCCAAATTCCGCAAGTGCCGTATCAGCCGGTCTAATCAATCCATTTATTGGCCCGAAGTTAAATACCCCCGAGGACTACTCAGAATGTATGCAGTCCAACCAGCTCTTTTTTGAAAGAATATATAATGCAACCCGCATTCCATTTCTGGAAGCGATCGAACTGATCCGGGTGTTTCAAAACTCCGAGCAAAAGAAAAGATGGAGCGCTTTGCCCGAGGAATACAAATTGGGGGTCCTAAGTAAATCCGAATGCCTAAATCATAAAATCCATGCAGATGAGGGTGCGGGCATCACTGCTGCATGGATATTGCACTCGGCAGAGTTTCTAAAATATTCTCGAAACCATTTTCAGAAAATAGGCTGTTTTCTGAATGAATTCTATGAGGAAGAGAAGTGGAAGGGCTATCGGGTTGTTTTTTGTGATGGATTCCGAGCCACCGAGAACCCATGGTTTAAGGATTTACCCTTCGCCCCAGCTCAGGGAGAAGTGATCACCCTGGAGTCTTCCCTGATGCTCAATGTCAGCAATGGCACATGGCATCTTGCGGATAAAGAGGCACACGCAGTTAAAATTGGATCAACCTGGAAGCATGATCTGATCGAATGCGGACCCACCGATGTTGCGAAAAATGAAATTTTCAAAAAAATGAACTTTTTACCCGATATTAACCAATCCAAACTGCTCGCCCATAAGAGTGGGGTTCGTAGCGGAACGAGAGACCGAAATCCAATCATTGGCGTACATCCAGATAATGAAAACCTCCACATCTTCAATGGGTTTGGGTCCAGGGGATGCACCACGATTGTTCAAGCAGCTAAAGAGTTGGCCGAGTTTATGATCGGGGAAATAGAACTGCCCAAACGCAAAGATTTAAAACGCTTCCTTTCCTAATCAAGCAATATGAGATTAGTGGAACTTGCTCATTCGAAAATCAGAAAAATCCTGAAATCGGGAGATCTGGCCATAGATGCCACGGCAGGAAACGGACATGACACATTATTTTTGGCCAAGCAGGTAGGGAAATCTGGTCAAATTTACACTTTTGACATTCAGCCAACTGCCATTCATTCCACAGTACAACGCCTGAAAAAAGCAGGGTTGGATACAATCGTAAAAACTTTTCTCGATTCCCACACCCAAATTCAAAAATACATCGATCAAGAAGCCACAGGAAATGTTTCCGTGGCCATGTTTAATCTTGGATATTTACCAGGAGGAGACCATCAGGTGACCACTGCCCTAACGAGCACGGTTGCGGCTATCCTGCAATGCTATGAGATGATCCGGCCGGGTGGTCTAATATCTGTGATCGGATATCGTGGGCATTGCGGAGGCAAGGAAGAAACCAAAGCGGTCCTTGATTTATGCCTACAGAATAACTGGAGTGTGGAAAAGTTCCCCGGAAATGACCGCGAAAACTCCCCTATTCTTCTGGTTATTAAAAAAGATCAGAATGGAGAGACGGGATCAATATCCTGATCGTAATCCACTCCATCCAGACCGAATCCAAATAACCGTAAAAACTCCTGCTGATATTCCTCAAAGTTGGTCAGTTCCAAGAGATTGCTGGTTTGAACAGATGGCCATAATTCTCTGATTTTTTTCTGAACCTCATCAGCCATCTCCCAATCATCCAGACGGATACGACCCTCTTCATCCAGTTCCAAAGACGCATTCTCACCGTAGAGTCGATCATGCAAAAGGCGGTTAGTCTGTTCAATGCATCCTTCATGAGTACCGAGCTCCCGCATAACTTTAAAAAGCATGGAGACATAAAGAGGAACTACAGGTATGGCCGAACTGGCCTGAGTAACCACCGCCTTATTTACCGAAACATAGGCCTTTCCTGAGCAAGCATTTTGCATTTCCTGATGTAGTGTATGACCCACCTTTTCTAAATGGGCCTTGGCACGGCCAATGGTACCATTTCGGTAGATTGGCCAGGTGACCTCAGGACCGACATAAGAATAAGCGAGATTCACACAGCCCTGCGCTAATAAACCTTCATCAAGCAGGCGACGGGTCCAAAGTGACCAGTCCTCCCCACCCATGACCTTTTCGGTGTGGGAGATTTCATCACTGCTTGCGGGATCAATGGTGACCTCCTTGACCTCTTGTCGGTCCGTATCGAGAGTTTTATTCTTATAGATCATGCCGACGGGCTTGAGACAAGCCCGGTAAACCTGGCCGTCTGCAGGATCAGTACGGCGGGGAGAGGCAAGGCTGTATATGACCAAATCAAATGCCCCGCCCATCTCTTTGGCTTTTTGAATCACTTCGTCCTTACATTCATCCGAGAAAGCATCGCCGTTGATATCCTCAACGATAAGTCCCTTGTCACGGGCAAGCTTTTGAAAGGCAGCCACATTATAAAAACCAGCACTACCGGGCTTTTCTTCCTTGGGCTCTCTTTCAAAGGATACTCCTAAGGTTTCAGCATGGTTGGAAAAAGCAGCAGAAATGCGGGTGGCCAAACCGTAACCGGTGGATGCCCCGATGACTAAGACTCTTTTGGGACCATTCCCCGGGGGAAACGATATTTGGGAGGCAATCTCGGCTTGTTGACGAATATTTTCCATACAACCAGCCGGGTGTGAGGTTATACAAACAAATCCTTTAATTCTTGGCTTGATGATCATAATTAAAAATTAAATTTCTTTCGCCAAAGAATCCGATTGATTAAGATAATTGCAAGTTACTTATTTCTAGGGAATGCTTAATTCATTGAAAAAAAAACCTAAAAGACCGAGGAAGAACTACCTGACCGATGAAGTTAAGTTGGTATCAAGCTTCATGAACTTGCCCAGTGGATTTGCACAAAAAAGAACTTCTCATCCTTTATCTATGGAAAATTTAGTTGAAAAAGTTTGGGAAGATTGGGGCATCGGGGAGGAAGAGACACAAGAAAGTATTATATCGGGAAATTGGCAAAAAATTGTGGGTCGCACCCTTTCTGGAAAATGTGCCCCAGTTCACATTTCGAATGATGGAAAAACAATACAGATTCGTGCCGCCAGTGGCCCGATTAAGCAGGAACTTGGTTTTAGAAAAAAAGAAATTCTTAAGAAAATTAATGCACTGAAAGGATGCCGCTCTTTTAAGGAAGTCCGAATTTATTGAATGAATCAAATTCTAGGCAGAACCCGATAAATATTCTACCGAGCGATATTTCCGCGATACAAATACATAAACGAAGGCACCTCCTGCCATCAGAGAGGTCCAAAACCAGAATTCAGCTGCACCAGTCAATACTGAATTGCCCGCCTGGTCGGACAAAAAGAACTTAACTGCTGATGCAAGATAGTTCCCCAAGGAGACGGTTAGAAGGAATAAGGCCATAACCAATGATTTCATGGCTTTGGGTGCTTGTTTATAAGCAAACTCCAAGCAAGTGATAGAAACCATGACCTCAGATGCGGTAAGGATGGCACAGGCTAAAATTTGCCATCCAATATGAAGAGTTTCCCCCAGTTCAACCCGTTCTTGAATCAATGAAACCATCATAAAAGCAAGGACCATCAACCACAGCCCAATCCCAATTTTCTTGAGATCCGTCAGTGGAGTGATCCTCTCAAGAACCGGATACACATACCGACTAAATATTGGTACTAGTAGCAAAATAAAAAGTGGATTAAAGACAGCACCGATCTGAGCAGGCAACAACTCATAGCCTCCCCAAAAAGGGACCCATTCGGGAAGAATCCGCACAAGATACCTGGATTGTACCTGCCAGAGAGTTCCCACTTGATCAAATAATGCCCAGAAAAGAACAACAAATGAAAAAATCGAGGCCAGCCGAAAAATAAGGCGAAGGGTTTCCAGCCTAAACAAATCCTTGAAATAGGAGGTGCCCTGGGGTGGCACATGAACGAATTGATTCCGACCTAACCAAAAAAGAAAGGTCGCAACAGCCATAAACACCCCGGGTAATCCAAAAGCATAGGCATGACCAAAAATAATTTCTCCATTTCCTTTATCCCCTACCAACCAGTGAAAATAGGGATAGATTAGATTTCCCATCGTCCCCTCAACTCTTTTCGCTTCAAGTAAAAAGGGGGTAAGCATACCCGAAGCAAATGCCCCAAGGTTGATCGATAAATAAAACCATCCAAATACTTTCGATAAAAGGCCAAGATTCGAAGGACCAAACTGGTCGCCCACATGAGCAGAAACGCAAGGTTTAATTCCTCCAGAACCTATGGCGATCAATACGAGTCCAATGAGTAACATAAAACGGGTATCACCTACCCATTCCATACAAGCTAAAAAACCATGCCCGAGGCAATAAACCAGGGAGAGAATTAAAATGGTTTTATACTTGCCCCATAATGAGTCGGCAAGCACCCCGCCCAGGATAGGGAATAAATAGGCGGACCCGACAAACAAATGAATCCACGCTTCGGCTTCTTTATCCCCAAATACATCGGACTCACCGCCAGGTTGGCAAAGATAAATGGTCATGTATGCAAGCAGGATGGAGCGCATACCGTAAAAAGAGAACCTCTCGGCCAACTCATTCCCAACAATGTAAGGAATGCCAGGAGGCATCCCCACAAGGTTAAGTGGTGACTTTCGATACACGACTAAATCAATTCCTGCTTAACTCCTCTTCCTTTCGGCGGCGAGCAGCCTCTTTATCGAGATCTTCCATGATCAAATTCTTTTCAGACCAATCGGGCTCTTTGGTTGAGGCCTTCATTGAACCGTTAAATCCAGATTTAGAATGAAAAATCCTGAGATAAAAAAATAGATTCAATAAAACACCCACCAAAACCAGCAAATAGGCCCATTTTGAATTGGAAACCAAAGCGATTAGGATCATCCCAAAGAGGATAATATTGATCAAAGATGAATGGTTCCGAATCGAAATATTCATTCGGGTTTTAAACTTTAGTTTATGGAAAATTGCAACATCAGGAAAAACAAATGGACTAATGCTTACTCTCCTTCTAATGATACTTGAGTGAATAAACATCTATCCTCAACCTGTCTTGTCTTATCCCTTTCATTTTTTTCGGCATGTGATCAATCGCCCCTTTCCTACGATCTCATTGAAAAAACCCTAGACCAAAACCAATCTAAGGAGGTGGTGGTGTCTCAACCAACCCCTGCCAAGCCAAAGAACACTCTTAGTAAGCCCACTCCAAAGCCAATCCCTCAACCAACAAGAGAAAAAGTCGCACCCCCGCCCCAGGTAAAGGTGGAGCCAAAAGTATCCGCACCAGAAGAACCGACTTTTTCCCAAGAACTGCTCACAGCCGTGGGTAACTGGTCAAGAATCCCCAAGAGCGTATTTCCTGCCAAACCTGTTCGGTCGAGTGCTAATGTGGAATTATTAGCTAAAACTTCGAGTGGTCAAGTGATTGCCTCCTCATTAAGCCCTGCAGGTTCTGACCTTCAGGTTTTAGGCATGAAGGGCACTACTTTAATTGTCGCTAATGCCAATAACTCCAAGCTCCGTGGAGAAATTGAAATTGACCAAACAGATTTCAAACAACTCCTCGCCTACCGCTTTGAATTGAACAAAAGAAAAAAAGCGGAAAGGGCCCAAAGAATAGAATCTGAGCGTGCCCAAGCCCCAAAACAAAAAACTTCCATTTCCAAACCCGACACACCCAATAAAGCCAAGGCATCAGATGTAACACCTGACCCACTTGACTTTGGGCATGGTCGGTTTTGTATTTGTAAAGAATGCCGAGAAAAAAGGCTCGCTCTCACTGGAAGCTTGAAGACGGGCCATGGACTTACTCCCTAATCCCCTCATCGATTATGCAGAAAAAGAAAAAAAAGAAGACCATTGAAATAGGCGATCATGTAAAAGAGATCGTGGCTTCGAAAGGAAGCAAGAAAAGGTGCGGTGAAGTATTGATGATTCTACAAGATGATCCCGGCGACCCAACCTGCGAACTCCTTGAAGTGAACCCAGATGATTTAACCCCTCTGGAGAAAGGTTCCGATGGTGTACAAATGTTCAAAGCAAAAAGATCCAAGCTGAAACATTATGTACCCAGGAAACAATTATTTTCCAAAAAAACCTTTGAAAAAGGAGATGTCATCCAGCACAAACGATCCAGTACGATTAAATATGGCCGAATCGTATGTTTTGTTCACCCCGAGGGTCTATATTCCAGCTCGCATGAAGAGGGATACAATGGCAAAGATTTGTTGGAGTGTGTAGAAATCGACAAGAAGCCAGGCTTGCTACAAATCATAGGCCCCGATGGAGAACCCAAGCGATTCCAGGCGCAGGGCAAAGATTGTAAAATTATGAAAGTGATCACCACCGATTCCAAAGGAGAGGAAACCACAATGCATCGTTTGGATATTCCCGAGGAAGAAAGTTTCTAATTTACTTTTTTTAGGAAAGCATCCCCAAATCCAGATCTCTTTGCGAAAAATGTACAACCTGAGAGTTTTTAATTTTGTATGTATTTACAAAGAAATACTTCCGTTGAGAATTCTTAAGGCAGTAACTAATTTTGATTCTTTGATTATGCCAAGTTGTGACACACCATTTTAACTGGTAAGCTTTTATCAGGTATTCAATAACTTCTTCCCTATTTAGAAAAAAACTACCTTTTATCTTACGGACCATTGGATCATAAAAAAAGCCGTGCTACAGCACGGCTTTTTAGTGAAAATTGAAGGGGTGAATTTAGTTATCGTAAGCACCCACCTTGATTTTCTGACAAGAAGCAATGGACAGGCCAACTTCTTCAGAAATCTCGGAGAGTTTTTTTCCTTGGCCGAGAAGATTCTTTACCTGAGAGATGGCTTCCGGAGTGACTTTTCCCCGGCGGGACTCGATACCAAACCTTTTGTAAAATTCAGCACGGGAAACGGGAGGCAGTCCTTTGACATAACACTCCAAATAATCAACTACAGAACGAAAAACTTTACGACCATCCCCTCGGACATGACGTTTGTGATCATCTTTGATCTGGGGATAAAGGGTGGAGAGCTTGATCTTAGTTGGTTT
>Ga0181585_10005864_pt1 | contig 10598 bp, 8 predicted proteins | sample 071ome_29_FD_132469 | JGI IMG/M metagenome (GOLD analysis project Ga0181585, IMG submission 132469) | Coastal salt marsh microbial communities from the Groves Creek Marsh, Skidaway Island, Georgia - 071407BT metaG (megahit assembly) | ecosystem: Environmental > Aquatic > Marine > Intertidal zone... | reverse complement strand
AGTTTGTGAATTATAGACAATTAATTCAAAATTTAAAATTTAAAATTCAAAATCTTATTCAACTGTTACAGACTTAGCCAAATTACGTGGCTGATCTACATCAGTTCCCTTTGCAACTGCAGTATGATAAGCAAGTAATTGAGCAGGAACAGAGAAAAGAATTGGGGCTGCGAAACTATCTACATCAGGAAGAGTAATAACTTGTGCAGCAATATCCTTAACTTTTTTTACAACAGATTTTTCTGTAATAACTATGATCTTACCGCCTCTAGCATGCACTTCCTCCAGATTAGAAATAGTCTTTTCAACCAAATCATTATTAGGAACTAAGGCAACAATAAACAAATCTTCATCAATTAAAGCAATAGGACCATGCTTAAGCTCACCAGCGGCTATACCCTCTGCATGAATGTACGATATCTCTTTAAGCTTTAATGCCGCTTCTTGAGCTAAGCCATATGCCGTCCCTCTTCCGAGGTAGATGATATTATGTATATGCTTTATTTTGCTAGCAATTTTTACTATCTTCTTTTCAGACTCAAAAGCTTCGTACATTAATTTAGGCTGAGACCTTAAGGCTCTACAAAGCTCTCTTTTACGCTTATCAGTAATAAATTTATTTTGGTGAGCAGTTTCAATAGCCATTAGCGCCAACACAACCAATTGGGCGGTAAAAGCCTTTGTCGAAGCAACACCTATTTCAGGTCCAGCGACAAGATTAACGACGTAATCAGCTATATTTGCCATTGAGCTATGCTCAGCGTTGGTTATCACTAAGGTTTTAACGGCTTCATTTGCTTGCAAAGTTTTTAAAGCCTTTAAACTATCTGCAGTTTCTCCAGATTGTGAAATAAAAATAGCTAAACGGCTGTCAGAAAAATGATTATTGTATAGAAACTCAGAGGCAATCTCTAACTTGCAATTTACTCCAGCAATATTTTCAAACCAATTTTTAGCAATTAAGGCAGAATAATACGAGCTACCGCATGCAACAAAGGTTATATTTTTTAGCTCTTTGTAATCTATATTGGCTTTGGGAAAAATTATCTTATTATTCTCTCTATTACAGTAAGTATTCATGATGTCTGAGATTACAGCTGGTTGCTCATTAATCTCTTTATGCATAAAGTGACGGTAATTTCCTTTACCTGCGTAATGGGTAGAGAAAGTAGTATATTTTATTTCACGCTTACAAATATTATGATCCTTATCATAAATGGCAATGCTCTCTTGATCTAGAACTGCAATATCATCATCATTTAAATAACATATTTTACCAGAATGATCAGCAATAGCATAAGCATCACTAGCAATATAGTTACCTTCATTAGCTAAACCAATTGCTAATGGAGACCCACGTTTAGTAGCATAGAGTTTTTGGGGTTCATGTTTACTAATAATACCCAGGGCAAATGCCCCGTCAAAACGCGAAATAGTTTCACGTATTGCTTTCAAAATATCCTTATGTTTTTGATAATATTTATCGATAAGATTTGGAATTACTTCTGTGTCAGTTTCGCTTTTAAACTTATAACCTTCCTTTTCCAACTCTTCTCTAACTTCTCTAAAATTTTCGATAATACCATTATGCACTACTGCAAAATTACCATTTGAGTGAGGGTGTGCATTAATTTCGTTTGGCTTACCATGGGTAGCCCACCTAGTATGTGCTATACCATTATTTCCTTCGAGAGGTTTATCTTTTAACTTTTTTTCAAGCTCAGAGATTTTTCCCTGCGCTTTTCTGACTTTGATATTTTTTTTGCCTTCGATAAGAGCTATTCCAGAAGAGTCGTAACCTCTGTATTCTAGCTTTTTTAAGCCTTCCACTAATATTCTAGAAACGTTACTGTTAGCTACATAGCCAAATATTCCACACATATCTTATAATCTTATTTTAGTGTTGCAGAATATAACTATATTTTAGGCTTACTCAAGAAATTATTTTATTAAATTTAGAAATGAATCAAAGAAAACATCGTTAAATTCTCTGTGATTTTTAAGCATTATCGTGTTTTTGTAAAACTTATCTATGGCATAGTTTATTCCACATGCCACTAGTTTAACCGAGCTGTCTTTTTCAATATTTCTAATAACCTGCTGCAAATGATTTTCTAGGTAGCTATCACCATTAAGCTTTATTGTTGTCTCCTCTATTGGAGCCCCATCAGATATTACTAAAATTATTTTCTTCTGCTCAGGGTAATTTTTAATTCTCCTATAGCACCATTGCAATGCTTCACCATCAATGTTTTCTTTTAAAAACCCGTGTTTTAGCATTAACGCCAGATTCTTCGCTTGGCACCTCATATTGGTTGCATGTTTTTTATAAATAATATGCCTTAAATCAGCAACTCGTCCTGGAGCCTTGCTTCTACCTTTAAGCCAATCTTTATAAGATTGACCACCTTTCCAATTTTTAGTAGTAAACCCTAAAATCTCAGTTTTAACGCCTAGCTTCTCAAGTATCGTTGCAATAAAATAAGTGGCCGTAATAGTTGCAGCGATCGGCTCTCCTTGCATTGATCCCGAATTATCTAGCAAAAAGCTAATACAACAATCATTCTGCTTTCTTACAGTTTGACGTTTGAATATATTATCGTGCTTAATATTAATGATAAACCTAGCTAACTTTTTGTTATCTAATTGGCCAACTGATACATCTCGCTCAAATGCTAAAAAATGTTTTCTTAGTTTTCTTTCAAGCTCATGTAAGTTCACATTGTTAAGTTTTTTACCTTTAAGAATATCTTGATAAAATTCAGACCATAGGTTCCTTAATGTGTCTAAAGCTATGAGGTTTCTTGCACTTACAGTTTCATCATTAGCCTTACTATAGCTTTTATATACCGAGTATTGCTGTTTAGTGGTATTTACGCGCTTAGTTTGCGAGATAGCATTAAATGATAGGCCACTAGGGTTTCTTGCCTCTATCAACTCCGCTAAATCTTCACTATATTTCCTGGTATTTTGCCTTACTACAGTTTTCTGATTTTCGCTTGTAGAGTCCTCTAGATAGTCTTCTTTGGAATTTACATTGTTGTTGTCACTTTTACTTTCTAACTTTAACATTATTTTAAGCCTATGATAAAAGTCCTCACTATTCATTATCGAAGCAACAAGGAGCTTCAAGCCCCCTTTGTAAGCGACTCTATTATCAATATTTCCGCTCTCCTCTGCGCATTCTAAGAAACCTAAAAGCAACTGCTTATTTTTTAATTCACAATTAGCAATATGTGCGCATTTCTTTTTAAATAAATTTAAGCAATTTTTTCGTATCCCCCTATATTTTTTTAGAGAAATTAAATAAATTCTAAGCTCTTCAAACAGTTTGACAGTATCTGTAAGCTGGTCATCTATCAATAGCTCTTTAAATAACTCGGGATCATGATATTCAATAAATAAGGCGTATAAATCTATATAGCCTCTGAGGCTAGCATCAGTCTTAATATTTGCTGGTATTCCCGCTATATTATGCGCATCAAATAAACTAAAATCATGTAGCTTTGCCTTCTCGTAATTTACTTTGTAGTTCTTACTATGGAGAGCTGAGGTTATAGCACTAGTTAACTCTATATTTTGCATAATTCTTTAGCAAAAACTCTTTGATATAATTCAGAAGCAATAGTCTGCTCAAATTCATTTAAACGATTATAGAAGCTTAGCTTAAAAGCTTGCTCCATACTGTTATATAGCTGAAGATTTTCTAGAGTATTAATTGCTGTACGCAATGAATATAATTGCCCAAGCTCTTCTTTAAAAAAAGCATTTCTTAGAAAGGATGCTAACGCAACTAGATCTTTTACATCGCCCTCTTTTAAACCAGGAAATTTAGCCTGAAGCAATTTTACTTCTTCAGACTCACCCATGTAATCTAACTTTAATATCTGCTGCCATCTATCTAATTGTCCTTGATTTATATATGAGGTTCCGTGATAGATTCCAAATTCATCCCCTGTTCCTACTGTATTAGTTGTCGCAAATAATCTAAAGTCTGGATGAGGTGTAATCACTTCATTAGTTTCTAGTAAGGTTAACTTTCCATTTTGCTCCAAAAGTCTTTGCAATACAAACATTACTTCTGGCTTAGCGGCATCATATTCATCTAAAATCAAAATAATTGGGCGCCTTAAAGCATAAACCAAAAGCCCCTCTTCAAATTCAGTCACTTGTTTTGCACCCCTTAACTTTATCGTATCTCTACCCAATAAATCAGTTCTACTAATTTCACCATCCAGATTAATTCTTAAAACCTCACGGTTTAGTCTAGCAGCCACTTGTTCAATATGGCTAGTTTTACCACTTCCATGCAAACCCGTTATTAGGGTTTTGCGGTTATGGTTAAGGGCTGTAATAATTGCCTCACAGATAGCTGAATCAAAGCGGTATGAGGGGTCTAGTGTGGGCACTAAGTCACCTTGCTTCTGATAGCAATTAACTTTTGCTTTTAATTTAAATCCAAAAAGCTTTTGTGCAGCTTGTTTATCTAAATTTTTAGACTGAGGATCTATTTGCTTTAACTGCTTCATTTTTCTACTTGTAGTAATTGACTAATAATTATTGCTTAATATACTGCTTACAGTATCTATTAATAGTAATATAGCTGGAGTACAAAATGCAATTTAAAATTGACCGCAGTTCCCTTTTAAAATCACTTTCACACATCCAAGGTGTTGTAGAAAGAAGAAATACTATCCCAATATTATCAAATGTTAAAATAGAAGCTGATAACTCGGCACTTAAATTTACAGCTACTGATATGGATGTAGCTATCACTGAGAATATAGAAGCTGAAGTTACAACTCCAGGTAACATTACTGTTCCAGCTCATACTTTCCATGATATTGTAAGAAAACTTCCGGAAGATAGCCAAGTTGAATGTAGTTACAGCGAAGGTGACTCTGCAAAAACATTAAAAATTATTGCTGCTAAATGTAGCTTTACTCTACCAGTTATTGAAGCTAATGACTTTCCTGTTATTGAAACAGGTGACATTACACATAGCTTTTCAGTTACTAAAAAAGATTTCCTTAAATTATTAGACAAATCTAAATTTGCTATTTCTACTGAAGAGACTAGATATTACCTTAACGGTATTTATTTACATGATACCCAAAGTAATGGTAACGATGTATTAAGAGCTGTTGCAACAGATGGTCATAGACTTGCAAGAATCGAAGTTGCTCTTCCAGAAGGAGCAAAAGGTATTCCAAAAATTATTATTCCTCGTAAGACTATTCTAGAAATCAAGAAAGTATTGGATGAGGATACAGAAGATCAAGATATTAAAGTTGATATCTCTGCTACTAAAATAAAATTAGAATACAGCAATGTAGTGCTTATCTCTAAATTAATTGATGGTAACTTTCCTGATTACGAAAGAGTTATCCCTACTAACAACACTTTAACTCTTAAAACTAAGGTTAAACCTTTAACTACTGCAATTGATCGTGTATCTACAATCTCTTCAGATAAAGGTAAGGCTGTTAAGTTAACTTTAGGCGATAATAAATTAGTATTATCTGCTGATAATGTTGAGGTTGGTTTTGCAGAAGAAGAGCTTCCAGTTGATTACGCTAACGACAAAATTGAAACTGGCTTTAATTCTAAATATCTATTAGAGCTTACTTCAGTTTTAGATGGCGATACTGCTGAGTTTCATTTTTCAGATGGATCTTCACCAACTCTAGTACAAGATCTTACGGATACTTCTTCTTTATATGTAATTATGCCAATGCGCATATAATTTAGCATTAATTAATGAAAAGCCTAGAGACTAAGGACCGCTCTGAAAAAGAGATATTCGTTAACTCTATTAAATTAGTTAATTACAGGAACTTTGATAGCAAGGTTTTTAACTTTGGTAATAAGTTAGTTGCTTTTATTGGTAATAATGGAGTTGGTAAAACTAATATTTTAGAAGCTATATCACTCGCCTCACCAGGCAAAGGACTTCGCAATGCAAAATCTGAGGAGCTAGAAAATTGTAATAGCCAAAAATACTTTAATGGCTTTAGCGTTACAATGGATTTTAAAGCAGATGATATTGACTACGAACTTCAAAACTCAAAAACAGATAATATTAGTAACCGCAGCATCTTGCTAAATAAATGCAAAGTTTCTAAACAGGCTGAACTAACTAAATATCTTAATGTAATTTGGCTAATCCCCAGCTATGACACCATCTTTATTGCACAAAGATCTGAGAGAAGAAAATTCTTTGATCGTATAGTGTTTAATTTATTTCCTGAACATTTACAAAATTTGCAAAGATACGAACATTACCAAAGGGAAAGGCTACAAGTTATTCTTAATACCGGTATAGACAATAAATGGCTTGATAGTATTGAGCAAAAATTAGCTGAATTAAATAGCTCTATATCTTCTAACCGGGTACAAACAATCAAATACCTCAATGCTGAATTAGCAAATCTAGAAGAGAGCTACCCTAAAGCCCTATTGTTTTTTGATGCAGAATGTTTTGAAAAGCTTTATTTAGATGGAAAAACGGCTTCAGAGGTCGAAGCAAAAGCTTCAGCTTTATTAAGAGAATCACGCTCACAAGATCTATTAAAAAAACAAACTACTTTTGGTGTTCATAAGAGTGACTTTTCTTGCTTGTATGAAGAAAAGAATATGAACGCCTCCTTTTGCTCTACTGGAGAACAAAAGTCTTTGCTAGTTTCTATATATATGGCTCAAGCTAAATTACTTACCAAATATAATAATAAAACCCCTATTCTTTTATTAGATGAAATAACTAGCCATCTTGATAAATATAATGCGGCTGCTTTTATTAAAGATTTAATAAAGCTTAAGATACAATGCTTTATGACGGGAACTAACGAGAAGTTTTTTCAGCAATTTGAAGAGTTACAGATTATTGAATTAACTCAATCTTCGCATCAAGAAAATCGTTTATCTGCTTTAAATCTATAGGACCTCTATAGTGAGCAATGATATTATTATTACTATCTATTAAGAAAGATTCTGGCACTCCTATCAAGCCGAATTTAAACTTACTGCCACCGGCTTTATCATTTAGCAAAATATCATATGGATTACCATGTTCATCTAGCCAATCAGTTGCTGCCTTTTTACTATCGCGCCAAGCTATACCAACAACCTCAATATCTTGACGTTTGGTTAGCTTTAACAGGTCAGGATGCTCAAGGACACATGTAGTGCACCAAGAGGCAAAGAAGTTAATTATTTTATAACTATCAGAACTGTTATGCAGATCAATATTGGAAAATTGACCAATATCCTCCATATATTTTAAAGAAAATTCTGGTACAGGCTTTCCAACCAACATACCTATCTCGTATTTTTGTTTAGGCCCAAACAAAGCAAGATATAGCATTAGGATGAAGCAAATTAGAAAAAAACTTAATATTAGAATTCTTTTATTTTTCACGTCTAAATACAAATTGTAAAATTAATAATAAAGAACCTAACCAGAGTAAATTTATGTATGGATTATATATGAATCTAATTTTTAGTCTATCTTGATTATAAATTTCTCCAACAACTAAATATATATCGTGAAAAAACAACCTTTTAATCTGCGTCTCTTTAGTAGTTATTTTACTAGCTTTGTAATAACGCTTCTCTGGATACAATTTACCCTCTTTACCATCTATTGTTAATTTAAAATTATTTCTAACATAATAATAATTTCCCATTTCACCTTCATCCATACCTAGAAACTCTAAGGATATATTTTTGTGAAGAAATACTTCCCCCACTCTCATAACTCTTTCCGTTTCAAAACGACTTATATTATTTAAAGCTATTGCCAATATAAAAACAGCAAACCCTAAATGTCCTACATGAACTCTAAGAAAATTAGGTTTTAATTTTTTATGCTTATAGAAGAAATAAAACTCTTTAATCGTGGCGATAATTAGTAATAACGAAAAAGCCACTAGGCCAACATTTATAATATCAACTCCTACAAAATACAGTGCTACTGCTATAATGAGCGCTAATATAATAATATAAGCTTGGCTTTTTACTAAGCGCAGCTTGCCCACCCAGTTACTCCTAGGTAATAACGACATAAAAAACAGCATTAATAAAATAATTGGTAATATAGTTTTATTAAAAAACGGAGCACCTATAAACACATTCTGCTTTAAAAATACAGTCGCAAAAATTGGATAAATTGTTCCAAATCCCACCACAATAATTAAGGCAGCAAACAAAAAGTTATTAAGCTCTATTAGACCTAATCTATTTAGAATGAATTTCGAAGCTTTCACCGGCTTAATTTTGTGAATTACAACACAGGCTGCCAGAACAGTAAAAGCAATAAAAATAAGTAGTAAAAATACACCTCTATGCGGGTCAGCAGAAAAGCTATGAACCGAAGTTAATATGCCAGAACGAACCATAAAAAAACTAAGAATCACAAATAAAAAACCTGTTAAGCCAAAAAAGATCAGCCAATTCTGCAATTTAGAATTATGTTTATTTACAATAACAAGATGTAATAAGGTTGTGACAAAGAGCCATACTAATAGCGCTAAATTTTCAACGGGATCCCAAAACCAATAGCCTCCCCAACCTAACTCGCGATATGCCCACCATGAGCCAAGCCCAATTCCGAGAGTTAAAATAATAAAACATAGATTTACTAACGACTCTATTTTCTTAATATTAGCCTTATTGAACTCTCCTGTCTGCAGCAAGGTTAATATGTAACTGTAAAATAAAGCTGTCATGACATAGCCAAAATATAAAATTGGTGGATGAATCGCTAGAGCAAAATCTTGAAGTACAGGGTTTAGCCCTAAACCGTTATTTACTATTAAATTATTTAGCTCAAAGGGGTTAGAGCTAAGATACAAGAATAGCAAAAATACCTCTATTATCAAAAAGTTATATAGAGACAATAAAGGCTTTAGTTTAGATCCTGCGTTATTAAAAAACATTAGATTACAAAGTGACAAGAGCAATATAAAAAGCAGTAATGAACCTTCATGATTACCCCAACTACCAGAAATTTTGTAAAATAATGGTTTCTCAGAATATGAGTTTAAGTATACGTTAAGAATTTCAAAATCAGAATTTATATAAGCTGAAACCAACGTTAAAAAGCTTAACAAAATCAATGTAAATACGGCAGCTTTATAATTAAATACAGCAATCTTAAAATCTTTTTTGTAGGACAAATAAAGCCTTAATATAAAAGCTGCGTTTACAACCAAGCTAGTACTAATAAAAAGATTCCCTAATATATAATGCATTACTTTTTCGTCTCTACCGCAACATAGTTCTCATCATGCTTAGCCAGCACTTTGCTAGCAGTAAATTTCTTATTCTTGTATAACCCAATCGCTACTACACCTTGCCCTTCTCGAAAGATATCTGGAAGCAAGCCCTTATATTCCACTGCTATATCATTAGTAAAATCAGTTACTGTAAACCTAACTAAACCATCATTTCTATATTCTAAGCTGCCATCTTTTACAAAGCCACCAAGGCGGAACTCCCTATCTAAATTCTTTTGCAAAGCTTCACTAGTAGTTAAATAAAAAGATACATTATCCTGAAAATTCTTAAGCATTAACCCGATTACTCCGATTAATACTAAGCTAATTAAAAAAATATTGATTAGACGGCTCTTAACTTTTTTATGCATTTTTCTTCTTATGTTTTTTATAGCTCAATCTTGCCTGGAGATAAATAGCTAACAATGCTACAAGCGCTACTATATAAGCACTAAAAATATAACCACTATAATCTTTCATAAATGCTTTTAAAAAAATTTTAATATATTATATATTAGCTTCGTTAAAATGAAAGGGCGGTTAGCTCAGCTGGTTAGAGCGCTACGTTGACATCGTAGAGGTCGGTGATTCGAATTCACTACTGCCCACCATTATCTTAATAAGAATTCTAAGTAGTTACCTACTTCCATCTCTATATTATAAGTGTTTCTTGGATATTGCTGGATACGATTAGCGATACGACTTTTTTCTCCTGGCTCTAATTTCTTTGATGGCAAATCATGAACGATTGTGTCTATTACTTCCCCCCTTTTATCTAAAAGCCTAATTCTAATATCTGGTATTTTTCTTACTTCATCAGATTTATTAACTATAAATCCCGCAATGATTAAAGGCTGCCTTAATTCAAAAGAAGATTTTACAATTGTAACTTTTTCGAATTCTAGACCTGAAGTATCACTTAAGCCCATAGTCGCCAGAACCGGCCTTAGAGGTGGTACAGCTAAAAACTCATCCTTCTTAATTATTAAGCTAACAAAAACCACAAAAAATAACAAAGTATAGAATGATAGTTTTACAAAGAATGGAATTGTTGTGATCTTAAAATAGTCATTAATTGGGTCATCTACTGCTATATTTCTTAGAGTTAGCGCCTGGGCCCTACTTACCCTTAAACTTCTTATTAATGAACTGTCAGTTGGACTGTGTGTTGCTGGCTTTAGAGTTGGCTCAACAGCAGAGACTTTATTAGCAAGCCACATATGATGACAATTACCGCATTTTAAAATACGCCCCTTATCACTAATATTATCAGCTTCATCTTTACTGATCTCAAATTTAGTATGGCATTTTTCACAAGTAACT
>Ga0181585_10005849_pt1 | contig 10614 bp, 3 predicted proteins | sample 071ome_29_FD_132469 | JGI IMG/M metagenome (GOLD analysis project Ga0181585, IMG submission 132469) | Coastal salt marsh microbial communities from the Groves Creek Marsh, Skidaway Island, Georgia - 071407BT metaG (megahit assembly) | ecosystem: Environmental > Aquatic > Marine > Intertidal zone... | reverse complement strand
CTCCAGGCTCAGCTCACCATTGGCTCCCGGCACGACCATGATCGAGTTTTGCCCACTTTCCTCTACGCCGACGATGGCCAATCCGCTGGAGCTGTTTCCTGTTGTCTGCACATTTGAGCAATCAATCCGTTCATTCCTGAGGTTCTCCACAAGTCTATCCGCAAAGGCATCGCTCCCAACTCTCCCGATCATGTGCACATCACCACCAACTCTGGCGGCAGCCACTGCCTGGTTCGCTCCTTTGCCTCCACAGATTTCGGATGAGGATTCTGCCAGCAAAGTTTCACCGGGCATGGGCAACTTGGCACAACGAACCACTAGATCCATGTTGATCGAACCGAGGACCGCAATCCTGGGAGTCTTGGGCATGATTCCAAAGGGTAGAGCGGTGATGCCGAAACTGCTGTGGCTTTACCCGTTTTGCTTGCCAGGGATCTTCCCGTTGAGCGGGACGAGTTGGGTGACCTTGGTCAGAATCAGTTGGCCTTCCTTTTGGTTTCCTTTGCCGGTGAGGGTAATGGGGTTGCCGCAGTGGTAAGCCAGGTTGAAACCATGGAAATCCCGGAAGCCTACTTCTATGCGGACAGGGGTTTCCCCTTCGACATCGACGTAGAAAATCTTGGCTTCGTTGAGGTCGTCGGAGAGTCGGAGTCGACCTTGGACGGTGATGGTCCCATTGTCGAATTTGGACCAGCTTTCAAAGGGTTTTTCGGTATAAGGCTGGAAGTGGCCGCCATCGAGACCGGGGAGGGGATTTTGAGCGTTGGCAAAGGATTTTGTATTCACTCCGAACATTTGGAGCAGGCTGAGGTGGAGGCGGCCGAGTTCCTGATTTTCGTGGTAGCGGAGGTAGCGACCGGTCTTGAGAAGTCCGCCCCCTTGTCCGGCGAGGACGATGGGGATGCGGGTGGCGGTGTGGTTGTCGCTGTGCCCCATGCCGGAGCCGTAGAGGACGACACTGTGATCCAGCAATGTGCCATGTTGATCCTTGTAAGACTTCATCCGATTGAGCAGATAATCGAATTTCTCCATGTGCCAGAGGCTGATCTTGAGGAGGCTGTCGAGGTTGCTTCGGCTGAAGTTGCGGAAGAAGTGGGAAAGGTAGTGGTGTTGCTCGTGGATGCCGAGGAAATCAAAGACCATGCGGCTGTTGGAGTTGCCGAGCATGTAGGAGACGCAGCGGGTGGAATCGGTCCAGAGGGCAAGGGTGATCAGGTCGATCATTGTCTCCACTTGCTCATCCAGATTGGACGGGTGGTCGGGGCGTCGGATTTTGGCGAAGTCGAGTTTGCCGTTTCCGGCTGGGGAGCCTTGGAGATTTTCGAGGCGTTGTTCGGTTTCCCGGACGACAGTCAGGTATTGGTCGAGGGTGTTGCGGTCTTCAGTTCCGGCTTTGCGGGAGAGGAACTTGGCTTCGGAGGAGACGCGGTCGAGCAGGCTGGCCATTTGTTTCCGCTTGGCCGGGTTGCTCATCGGGTTGCGGAAGAGGCGGTCAAAGACGAGGATGGGGTCACTTTCACGAGGCAGGAGTTCACCATTGGGGCCGTAGGATATGTAGCTACAGCCGATCTGCCCAGGAAAGAGACCTTCGGTGGTCAGTTCGAGGGAGCGGTGTTGGGTGTCCCCCTTAATTTTTTCTGCAATGAGTTGGTCGGCGGAGGCGGACTTGGTGTTCCTGTGGTGACCACAGAGGAAGCGGCGGGTAGAGTTGGCATGGGAGGAGAAGCCGAAGTCCCCGAGGTTGTCGAGGATGAGGAGGTCGTCCTTGTGCTTGGCAAAGGGTTGCATGAGGGGAGACATCCGGAAGTCGTTTTCCGTGCCGCCGCTGATGTTCCAGGAGGGCGGATGTACTCCATTGGGTTTGAACAAGGTCATGAAACGCACCGGCGGAGTCTCCTTCTCTTTGGTGGAACCTTCCATCATGTTGAGGAAGGGGAGGGGGAGCAGAGCACCGGCACCTCGGAGGAAAGAGCGGCGGGGGATGCGGAAAGATTTGGCGTTGGTGTGCATAGTGTTCAAAAATTAGGAGTTCGGGAAGATGGCTTGCTGGAAGGGTAAACTCTTGGCTACCTCAAGGACAAGCTTCCTGTAAGTGCCATCTTCAGTAAGGAGTTTTTGGGTGATGGAATCAATGGTGGGCTGGTCATGGATTTCCAGCTTCCGGCAAAGAGCATAGGCAAGGGTGCGTTCGACAAGGTTGCGGACGACGTCACGTTTACGGCTGGTGACCAGGATCTGCTTTAAGCCCTGATAGTCTTCAAAGGCTTCTCCAGTGGGAAGTTTTCCGGATGTATCGGTTTGGGGGCTGGGTTTGAAGGCACCTTTGCCATCGTAGGCTTGCAAGGCGAATCCGAGGGGGTCGATCTTGTTGTGGCAAACGGCACATGCCGCTTTTTCCCGGTGCATTTCGAACCGCTCCCGAAAGGTCAGTTTCTTGCCTTTTGGATTACCTGGGATGTTGCCGACATTCGGCGGAGGCTCCCCAAGATGTTGGCCCAGGATTCGCTCCAGCATCCACGTGCCCCGGATGATTGGCCCCTTGTTTATTTGAAGTATGCCGGGAATGGTCAGGATGCCGCCCCGGTCCGGGGTCTTCTCCAGGACCAGTTTCCGGTTGGGGAATTTCTTTTGCTCGATACCCCGGCGTTTGTCGAATCGCCCCAGCTTCTTTCGGTCCTGGGGATAAAAACCGGAAGTCCAGGAATTGGCGAAGGTGACCTTGGAATCAATCAATTCCGTCAACGGTCGGTCTTCCCGGAAAAGGTAGTCGATGAAGTCGAGCGGCTGTGTCTGTAATGCGTGATCCGAGGGCGGGTTCCTGCCGTTCTGGGCGATTTGGTCCAGTGCCAGCCATTGTGTTCCGAACACTTCGGCCAAGCTCCTGGATTTTGGTGCATCGAGCATCCGGTGGACTTGGGCCTGAAGCACCTCCGGATCTGCCAACTTTTCTCCCTCCGCCAACTCCATCAATTCCGCATCCGGCATGTCTGCCCAGAGGAAGTACGAAAGCCGTTCGGCCAGTTCATAGGGATCGACCGCCTGCTGTGTTCCTTCTTTGCCAGTTGCCAAAAATCCACGGTACAAAAAACCAGGGGACATCAAGGCAGTCCGCAACTCTCCCTTCAGTGCGATCAATAACGCATCCCCTTCCTTGCCTTCCAAGGCTTTCAAATAGGGTGCCAGTCGTCCTTCTGGCACGGGTCTACGCCATGCCTTCGGGACAAATCTTTTCAACATCCTTCTGGCATGTTCCGGGTGGATTTCTCCATCTTCCCCCAGCGTTCCCGTGTAGATCTCCAATTGCTTCCGGCGTTTCTTGGTAAAGAGTTGCCCGATCCCTGCATCAACCAGGAATACATACTGCTGCCACGCCACTGTCGAAAGCGGGTTTCCATGCGTATCATTGGTAAACCCCGAAGCTCCCGGTGGATCGGTCGGCAAAAGTTTCATCACAAGGGAGGTCTCTGCCACCGTTTGCTCCGCTTCCCGGATCGCCACCGTCAATTCAAAACCCAGCAACGACGCCAAGCTCTTGCGAAACTCGATGGCCGAAAGTCGCCTCGGTTTCAAGACCCCGGGTTTTGCCTCAATCGACTCCACAAATGTACGCCGGTACCAGATTTTCAAACCCTCCACATCACTGTCCCCCGGTTGCACTTCTTCCTCCTCCGGTGGCATCTCCTCCTGCTCCACTACATCCAGCACCGTCTCCCAGATTTTAAAATCTCTGGTGATCTCCCGTCCTTCCCCCAGCAATTGCTTAAAATCGATCTTCCCTTTCACCTTCTCCCCACCATGACACTTCACACAGTAGTTCTCCAAAAAAGGCCTGATCTCCTCGTTAGGTTTCGCCGAAAGTGCTGCTAGACCTAAGAGGGACAGTTGCAGCAGGAGGGATAGGAGGAAGAACTGAAAGTGGAACAGCATGAGAACGTTAATTTAGCTTTCTCTGCCTTTTGCCTTAAAAAAATGCACATGGGCAGATGGGGGGATCATCCTCGGGAGCCGACCAGTGTGCCACCTTCAATGAACTCTACCGGGCATACAGTCTTTTGCTTTGGGGCAGGTTTGCCTCCACTGATGACATCCACCCATTTCGAGACCGCCTGACAGGGTAGGTTGAAATCCTTCGAAATTCGTGTAATTGGAGGGGAGGACCACTTAAATTCTTCACAATCTTCCATGCTTACCAGAGAAACATCTTTGGGCACCTTAATGCCCATGCTGGAAAAATACTGAAATGCGGAATGAACTAAATAAGTCTCTGGCAAAATCAAAGCAGTGGGCGGCGTAAAGCGAAACAACGAATCCAGTAAGCTATGAAATCCGGATGGTGTCTCTTCCCAGTCTGGTAAACTAAAAGAGTCTGGCCGGATTCCCATTGAAGAAACCCTTTCAAAAAATAGCTTTTCTTCCTCCCCGATTGCAGGTGTGCGACGTTCTTTTCTTAGGACAACCGAGATCCTCTTATGCTTTAGTTCCACCAAGCGATCTGCCAACGTTTTCCATGACTCACTAATTTCAAATGAAAAGCCATCGATTTTCAATTTACTATGGCGTCCAAATACCGCATAAACAGGAAGCCCGGTATTTTGAAACCATTCCAGGACCTCTTTCGAACCTGCCGGAACGATCCACGCATCCTGATTCATGGACTCTACCATCCTGGCAATTTGTGGGATATCCCATTTTAATTCACTCATCGACTTCGGTGACTTTTCCAGGATGACCTCACTATTCGTCAAAAATTTTTCAATCATTCTCCATTCCAGCCGGACATCCCCGTCTTTGGCATAATCCAGATATCCCAGACGAAAGAGCTTCCTGGCTCCGGCTTGTTTCAGGATTTTTCGCCGCCGTCCTACTCCCCGGTCTTCCAGCCATCCCTCTTGGACCAATTGTCGAAGCGCAGTGCCAACCGCCTTGGGGTCTGCGCCCGGCAGCTCCTTTGCCAGGGTCCCGGTGCCCGGCATCAATCCAGTCCAGCGTCCTTGACTTAACAATAATTTCAAGTGACGTGCGACCTGCTCGGAAGGGGAGAGGAGTTGGAATTTCTGCATGGTTCCATGACCTCTCGCCCTTTTTGGATTGGTACTCAAGCTGTGCATGGAATCAAGACCTGTCCGTTATTGGTTAGGTGCTCAAGCTGAAAAATGCAAAAACAACCGTAATATCCCCTAACTTTATGCTAATTTACTTTCACCACACCGATCCAGGTCGGTCTGTTCCTTCTATCACTTTCCTCCTTAGTTTTTTTATTCCCCCTATTCCATGGAGTGTGCACTTCACCCTTCTGCAATTAGCAAATTTTTACCTATGAAGCCTCATTTCCTACGTAATTTCATCCGGCGTCCCTTGGCTAAGCTCCTACGCCCCCTATCCAGAGTGGCGGCCCTGTCCTTGCTCCCCGTCAATGCCATGGCCGCTCCGGTCTTGTTTGTCGACTTCGGGCAGCACACCTCTGCTCCTCTGCAGTCTGGTTATGAGGCCTTCACCCCTTGGGGAGCCACGAGTGCCGACAATGGGAACCCCGTCACACAGGCTTACAACCGCGCCGATGCGACGGACTGGACGATTGAGGTCACCATGTCGGGCATGACCCACTGGCGGGATTATTCCCAGGTAATCGGGACTTATGCGAGCCAATCGGATTTGCTCAGCGACATGGCCCTACGTAATTCCAACGGCACCATGGTCCTGACCATCTCGGACCTCAAGCCGGGTGATTACTTTATCAGGACCTACCATAACAACGGTAACGGCCACAATGGGGGGATCTGGACTGCCCAAATTACCGATGCGAACCGCACGGACGTTTCCCTGGGCAGTTTCACGGAGGGGCCGAAGACAAATAACCCGACTTCCGTCCTGACCACGCTCAATTACTTTACCATCACCGATGGCGATTTTGTCTTTAAAATGACCCGGACCGGTGGGGCTCACATGAATTTTAACGGGTTTGAGCTCAACAGCGTAACCCCGCCGGCCATTGCCTCCACCTTTCCCGCCGATGATGAAGTCAATGCCTGGGCGGAGAACGGGAAGGTCGAGATCAAGTTCGACCAACCGGTGTTGATCAATGGAACGGGTACCCTGAAATTGAAGAACCTGACCGCCGGGACGGAGCAGGTCGTCCAACTCTCCAGCAAGATGCCGACTGAATACCTGCCCACAGCCCTTCCCGAGCTCAAGCTATGGCTCGATGCCAACGATGCTTCTACCATCACCCACAGTTCGAATTCCGTCAGCCAATGGCAGGACAAAAGTGGAAACAACAACCACGCCACACAAGGGACTGCCGGTTCGCAGCCCGCATTGACTTCCAATGTTATCAACGGAAAGCCAGCTATGGATTTTGATGTAGACAAGATGACTTTCCCCCAGATCGGTATTTCCCGTGGGATGGCACTGGCTGTTGTGCAACCTGATACCCTTTCAGGTGCCCATCAGGTTTTCAGCCATACATCTGTGAATGTTCAGTTACGATTGGATGCCGCCGGCGGCATACGTTACGCCGCAGGTAACACAATTTATCCGGGTAATCCTCTGAGTACTGGCACGATCAGTGCGGGGAGTCCTTCGATTATTGCGTATGTTCTCAATAGTGACATGGAGTACTCTTTGAACGGCAGTTTCGAGCAATCAGGTGTAAACGATGATGGTGCAGGGGATACTGCCTTTGACCAGATTGCGATTCGTGGAGCTTCCAGCGAACCATACGATGGTAAAATTGCAGAGCTTATCATGGTTAAGTCTGTTTCCACTGCCGACCGGCAGAAGCTGGAGGGCTATCTTGCTCACAAATGGGGACTAACGGGAAACCTGCCTGCTGGACATCCATACAAATCCTCCCTGCCTCCCCCGCCTTCAACCTTTCCCATTGGTGACACCCTTTCCCACGACTTCGGCTCCCTCGACCTCAATACCAACTACGCCGTCCAGCTTTCCGCCAACGCTGTCCAGAATAGCTCCAACATGATGAATACGGGGATCATAGACGACACCACCCTGAATTTCTCAGTGACCAAGGCTGCCAAGCAGCCCCCAGGCATCACCAACCTTACGGACGAAGCATTGCCCACCGGTACGGATGCCAAGATCACGTTCGACCTGGACAGCGGCGAACGCCTCTTCTCCGCCCTTTCCCCCACAGTCCACTTCGATGCCAGCAACTTGGCCAGCATCACAAAGGACGGGAGCAACAAGGTCACCCAGTGGAACGACATCAGCGGCAATTCCCGCAATGCCACCCTGACCGCCGGAGTCCCCACTTACTTCAGCTCCGACCCCACAACGGGCATGCCGGTCATCAAGTTTAGCCGTAGCGGGGGGGATGACTATATGGATATCTCCGGCACGTTCTTCGCCAAAGACCATTACTACGTGATCAAGAGCCCCAATTCCGCAGACCGCTGGGATTACTATGGTGGCCCGCTCGGACACCAAAGCGGCCGTGCTTCCAACTATTTATTCGAGAACAACCAGTCCTATTTCCACAGCAACCAATACCCCGCAGCCGTCCACCGGAACGGGAAAGTCCTGTCCGGGAACTTCAGCCTCTCCGATGCCCGGCTGTGGATGGTGGTCCGCCTTTCGGTGAACAGCAACAGCACCACACCTAAGAACAATTACCGGATCGGCCGGATTGACAACAGTTTCAGTCCTTCCATGGACATTGCGGAGATCATCGCCTTCGAATCCGACCTCCCGCCCGCTAGCCGCGAGCAGTTGGAGGCCCACTTGGCCATCAAATGGGGCATCGCCCCCAGTTTGGACTCCAGCCATGCATTTGGCGGGACCATCGCTTCCCCCTTCGGCGCCCTGACAGCCAATGCTACCGTCTACTACGGCAAGACAGATGCCGGGAACAACTGGGGATCCTGGGAATCCAGTAAGAGCTTCGGTACCGGCCTTTCCTCCGGCACGGTCCAGGATACCCTGACCGGCCTCGACAAGGAGACCCAGTATTTCTACCGCGTCCGCTCCAACAACGCAGCGCACCAGTCCGTTTCCCAGACCGAAAGCTTCACCACCCCGGACGGCATCCCCTACCTTCCAGCCCCAGTTACTTTATATGGTAAAAAAGGACAGGCCATCTCCCATGACCTCGATGCCTCCATCCTCGGCATCTGGACCAGCCTGGCTGCCACCGGTTTGCCGGCAGGCCTGACCTTGAACACTTCCACCGGCGTGATCGAAGGTTCCCCGGTCGGCGGCGGGACTTCCGATGTCAACCTCACCATCAACGGGGATTCCGGTTCTTCCCAACAGACTTACACCATCAAGATCGTCGACCTCGACGAATTTGCCCACACTTTCCCGGTCACCACCAGTGGCTATGCCGGCTCCGAAACCCTGACGGACTTCCCCCTCCTTGTACGCCTCGGCACTGCCCATGGCACGGACTTTTCCTACAACGGGTTCCTCGCCAAGGGCCCCGACGGCAAAACCACCGGCCACGATCTCCGGGTCTACGAACCCTCCGGCCGTGAGTTGGCCTTCGAGATTGAGGAGTGGAACCAGGACGGCGAATCCAAGGTCTGGGTACGCATTCCCTCCCTGACTTCCTCCACCCAATTGGTCCTCGCCTGGGGCAACCCTGCCCAGACCACACTTCCGGCCTACGCGGGCGACGGTTCGGTCTGGTCCAATGCCTACTCCGCCGTCTACCACATGGGCGCCCCGCAACTTGGCAAACAGTTGGATTCCTCCCCCTTCTCCCAGCATGCGGACGAACTCGGTCTCCAGGCCGGTGCTACGGCCAACAACATCATCGGTCCCCATGTGGAACAAGCTGCCGAATCTGCCGGATCCTTGGAAACGGCGACCGCCTCTTCCCTCGATGATGTGCAAGAGGGGAGTTACACCCTCTCCGCGTGGACCCGGCGTGGAAATAACGACGGCTTTATCTCCAATGCCTTCCTCGCGCGAGGTTACAATGGTGCAAATTCCAGCCCCGCCCTCGATCGAGACGTCATGATTGCCGACATTAACCCCCTGCTTGATTTCCCATTTACGGCCGAGAAAGTCTGGAATGCCGAAGACTTGGAGTTCACCCATGACAGCCATATGACGGGTGCCGGCATCGGTCTGACCTATGGGGACCACATGGGCTTTGTCGCCTTTTCCACCTTTGTTGTTCCTGAGACGGGTGCCTACAAATTCAAGGCTTACCTCCATCAAGGGAATTGTCGTTCCTCTGGCTGGCTCGACCTCAACAAAGACGGCAAGTTTGACCTGTCTGAAAAGTTGGGCACCTATTCTGGCAATGACTGGGAGACTGGAGCGATCAACCTGACTGCGGGTGACCGGCACGACTTCGCCCTGATTTATCGTCACTGGTCAAATAATGCTGACTTTAGGCCATCCATTCAAACCCCAACATTGACTTCATGGACCATTATCAATCCTGCAGCAGCGAACCAGGCCGGTTTTTGGGAAGTCAATCCCAAGAGTTATTGGGGAGGAACCTATAGCCCAATGGGCGTCCTCCAGAAGGGCAACTTCGGGTTTATCATCGACCCGGATCTTAAGCCGGGTTTCAAGCACAGTACGGTTGATTCTGTAGTGAGCCTATCCGCCACTTCCGCCACCACCACTGACCAGTGGAACCACCTCGCCGCCACCGTCGACAAGGCCACCGGCCAAGTCAAACTCTACCTCGATGGTGCCCTCGAAGCCAGCGGATCCTTCACCGCCGGGGCTGCTGCCACGGAAATGGGCGCCGCTCCCTTCCTCCTCAATTCCAAGATGCAGTCCTCCTTCGACGAAGCCCGGATTGCCTCCGCCCCCCGTTCCGCGGACTGGATCAAGGCTGTCTATGACAACCAAAAGGCTAGCTCCGCCGTCCTTTCCTACGGTACGGTCACCGGCCCGCCAGTCTTCACCAGCCCCTTGATTGTCTCCACCAATTCCGGTGCGGCCTTCTCCTACCAAATGGCCGCCTCCCAATCCCCAACCGCCTTTGCCGCCTACAACTTGCCTGAAGGCCTGACCGTCAATTCCTCCGGCCTCATCACCGGCACCCCGGGTGCAGCCACCACTTACCCCATCCTCCTCCTCGCCCAGTACGCGGACGGCAGTGTCTTGGGTTCGCCTACGGCCAGTGATGCCAATGCCGTCATCCTCCAGCTTGAGGTCAAGCCGGTGGTTCCCAGCATCACTGCGAATGCCGCCACCAATGTCGCCGCTTCCTCCGCCACCCTCAACGGCCAGATTACTTCCGACGGCGGTGCCCCGGTCAGCATCGTCGCCTATTATGGCAAAGCTTCCGGTACCGTCCCCACTTCCTTCACCCATGCCCCCCTGACCGGTGACGCGGATTCCGGGGTATCCTCCAGCTACACCTACACCGCCGCCGTCAATCTCCAGGGAACCACCCGGACTGTCAATGGGGTCACCTTCACCGGGGTCAGCGGAACTTCCGGTACCGGCTGGCAACTGACCAGTGGTTTTACAAATACTGTTGGGGGCCATTCCACGAATGTAACCGGTGAGATCGGGCAGCTTATCAACCAGGGATTCCGTTACGCCGGTGACCCGCAGAAGCTCAAGTTGACCGGGCTGACCGATGGGCAGCATTACGTCTTTACCTTCTATTCCGCCGCTTGGGGG
>Ga0181585_10005837_pt1 | contig 10627 bp, 11 predicted proteins | sample 071ome_29_FD_132469 | JGI IMG/M metagenome (GOLD analysis project Ga0181585, IMG submission 132469) | Coastal salt marsh microbial communities from the Groves Creek Marsh, Skidaway Island, Georgia - 071407BT metaG (megahit assembly) | ecosystem: Environmental > Aquatic > Marine > Intertidal... | reverse complement strand
GTTCCCAGGTGTAGGGCGCGTATTCAGGCAGGTAGTTCGACGTGACGCCATTCTTGCCAAGGGTCTCACGCAGTCCTTCGACGCCGTCCCAGTCGAGTTTCAGACCGGGGCATACGATCAACCGTTCATAGGTGACCACGCTGCCGTCATCCAGCGTCAACGCATTGTTGTCAGGATCGAAGGTGGCCACGCCCGCTTTCAGCCATTGCACCTGGCGCGGCATCACGCTGGCCATGTCACGCCGGGTCTGCGCCACGTTGAACACACCGCCGCCGACCAGGGTGAAGCCCGGCTGGTAGTAATGGTCGGCCGCCGGATCGATGATGGTGATATCGAGATTCGCCTGGCGTTTCAGCAGGCTGGTCGCTACCGAGATGCCCGCACTGCCGCCGCCCACGATGACGATGGCGCTGGATTTGCTCTGGTTCATGGTCCCCTCCTCCACCCCGGCTGCTTGCCGGGACTGTGTATCCGTTTTTCTACTGCTTATTTGAATGCATCGATCGGCAGCTTCAGGTAGACCCTGCCGTTGTCCTCGGCCGGCGGCATGTGCCCGGCACGCATGTTCACCTGCAGCGACGGCAAAATCAGGCGCGGCATGTCCAGGGTGGCGTCCCTGGTTTCACGCATCTTCACGAACTCGTCTTCACTGATGCCTGTATGTACATGGATATTGCCTTTCTTCTCGGCGGCAACGGTGGTCTCGTAAGCCACCTCGCGCTTTTCCGGATAGTCATGACACATGAACAGGCGCGTCGCCTCCGGCAGCGACAGCACGCGCTCGATGGACTGGTACAGCGTGCGCGCCTTGCCACCCGGAAAATCCGCACGGGCGGTACCGACATCCGGCATGAAGATAGTATCGCCAACGAAGGCGGCGTTGCCTATGACATGCGTCATGCAGGCAGGGGTATGCCCGGGTGTATGCATGGCATAAGCGGTCAGGTTGCCGATGGTGTAACTGTCACCGTCCTGAAAAAGCACGTCGAACTGGGAGCCGTCACGACGAAACTCCGGGCCGGTATTGAATATGCCGGCAAACACATCCTGCACCGTCGTGATATTGGCGCCGATGCCGATCTTGCCGCCCAGTTGTTCCTGAATGTAGGGCGCCGCCGTCAGGTGATCGGCATGCACGTGGGTCTCGATGTGCCACTCGAGGTCCAGGCCCTGTTCACGGATGAAAGCGATGATGGCATCTGCGCCTGCGTGGGTAACTGTGCCGGAGGGATAGTCGATATTGAGTACCGAATCCACGACCGCGCACGCGTTGGAATCCGGATCCCTGACCACGTAGGAAAAGGTTTCCGTATCCTGGTCAAAAAAGGCCTTCACTGCCGGTTTGACGTCCGGTTGCGGTGTGAACGGCAGGGTTTTGCTCATGGTGATGCCTCGTTATTGGGTTGCATATGAGAAGCGCATACAGGCTTCCTTGTCAGGACTGGAGCAGAAATTGTGCCAGACTGTCAGGCCTGTCCCATTATTACGATATCTATTTGTTATATAAGCATTAATTTAATTCCAGCCAAAATCCGCAGGCTCCCTGCGGGATCGATGGCCTGTCAATTCTGGCAGGAATTGCGTCAATTATGTCACAGGTTTTTTCCTGCATGCATGAGACAGTCAAGACTCTCATGACACAGGGGAAAATGCCGGGAAATTCCAGGGTTGCTGGGGTTTTACCCATGGCAGGTCTTTAATGTTGTTTTAATATTATGGACTCGAATCACTGTCCTGTAGGATGAACGCCGCAGCAGTAACGCAAAATAACGAACAAGGGACGGGTCAGTTTATGGAAGAGAATTTGCGCATTGCCCGAAGCCTGGTTTTCAAATTCAATGAACTGGTTCAGGCCCAGGATATCGATGGCATACTCGATGCCCTGAGCGCTGAGGCCACGATCCAGGTGCCCGAATACACACCCATCACCGGCAAGGACACCATCCGGGAATTCTACGAAACCCGTTTCAACACCAAGGGCAGTTTCCGTTTCGACTTGGCCATAACCGATGAGCGGTAAATGTCCGATCTGTGCTTCATCAACGGCACGATGAGGCGCATGATCGATCGCGCGGACAAGCCGCAGGAAGTCTCCGAATTGTCATTTTCATTCATCTTGCGCCGGGAAGACGGCGCATTGAAGATCTGGCAGATTCGGGTCGTCTAGCTTCTTTTTCCCGCATCACATGCCCAGGTAGGCCTGGCGAATGCGGTCGTTGTGCTGCAGTTCGGCAGGCTTGCCGCTCAGGATGATACGACCCGCTTCCAGCACGTAGGCATAATCGGCAAAGTGCAGGGCTTCGGCAACGCGCTGCTCCACCAGCAGGATAGCCAGGCCGCTGCTGCGATGGATGTCCACGAGCCGGGTGAATATCTCGTCGGCGATGGCCGGCGCCAGTCCCATCGACGGCTCGTCCAGCATGAGCATCGCAGGATCCGCTGCCAGTCCCCGGCCAATGGCCAGCATCTGCTGCTCACCGCCCGACAGTGTGCCGGCCGGCTGCCGCTGCCGCTCCTTCAGAACCGGGAACCAGGTGAATATTTTTTCCAGGAACTCCGGGAAGGCGGCACGATCGCGATTCACGAAGGCACCCATTTCCAGGTTCTCCAGGACACTCAACGTCGGGAACACCTGCCGCCCTTCCGGCACGTGGGCAATGCCCAGGTGGGCGCGCTTCGGTGCCTGCACGTTACCCAGGTTCTGGCCCTGCCAGGTCATGTTGCCCGCCGAGGCCATGACGAGGCCCGATATGGTCTTGAACAGCGTACTCTTGCCCGCCCCGTTGGGGCCGACCACCGCGACAAACGCACCGCGGTCCAGCGTCAGCGATACATCCTGAAGCACGTCTACACCGCCGTATCCGGCTGACAGGGATTCCAGCTGCAAGAGCGCATCACTCATCACCGGCCTCCTCTTGCCGCCACTGCCTGCCCAGATAGGCTTCGATGACTGCCGGGTTCCTGACGATGCTGTCCGGACTGCCTTCGGCAAGCAGTGCGCCGTGGTCCAGCACAATGAAGCGATCCACCAGTTGCACCATCGCCTGCATGCTGTGCTCGATGATGATGATGGTGATGCCCAGGCGACGCACACGCCTGAGGACCACCAGCATGTCCTGCATGGCCTGCGGGTCGAGACCGGCCAGGATTTCATCCACCAGGATGAGCGTGGGTTTTGACGCCAGCGCCCGGGCCAGCTCCATGAGCCGCAGTTCCTTGTTGGTGAGGTTGGCGGCCGGCAGGTCGAGGTGGTCATGCAGACCGACCAGGTGGATGGCGGCCGAGGCGTGACGGCTGGCTTCCACCTTCGACCGCGTGTGGACATAGGCGCCGATCACGACATTGTCGAGCACCGACAGGTGCGTGAACGGCTTGGGCACCTGGAAGGTGCGCGCCATGCCGGCGGCACAGCGGCGGTTTGGCCGCTGCCGTTGCAGCGACTGGCCGTGAAAAACGATATCGCCACTGTCCGGGCGCAGGAAGCCGTTAAGCAAATTGAACAGCGTGGTCTTGCCGGCGCCATTGGGACCGATGATGCCCAGCAGCTCCCCTTCCCTGACGGAAAAGGACAGGTCGCTGGTGGCCTGCAGCCCGCCGAAGGCTTTCGCAAGTCCTGTCACTTCCAGCACCGGTTTGCCGTCATGCACCGGGGGCACGACCAGCAGTTCCTCGGAGACGCCAAAGTCGGCTTTGCTCGCGGTCGAGCCCAGCATGCGGAACGTGCCAGGTTTGCGCATCGCGCGCAGTTTCCACAGCACGCCTTCCGGGGCGAACAGAATGACGGCAATGATGGCCACACCGTAGATCACGCCCTGGATGCCGGGAAAATCGGCTGCGTAGCGGGCGTAGAGGATCTCGCTGAGCGGCACCAGAATGAAGGCACCGAGCACAGGGCCCCACAGCGTGCCAACGCCGCCGAACATGGCAAAGATCAGTGCCTGCGCGGAAACCAGCATGCCGAATACCGCCAGCGGCGTGACCACCAGCAGCACCACCGCGTAAAAACCGCCGGCAGCACCGGCGATGGCGCCACTGATCGTGATCGCCGCCAGCTTCCAGTACAGTGAATTGATGCCGGCCGCCTCCGCGGCATCCTCGTCGAGCTTGATCGCCAGCAGCGACATGCCGAATCTTGAATGGGAGAGCACGGACGTGATACCGAGAGCCAGCATCAGCAGGACCAGCGCAATCACGATGTAATACACCGGGTTTTCGAACTGCATGTATGTCAGCGGCGCCTCGCGATGCATGGGCAGAGCGACTTCCTGGTAACCGAGCCACTCGAACACGTACAACAGGGCCAGCGGATAAGCGAGCATGGCGAGGGCAAAATAATGCCCGCGCAACCGGAAGGTGGGTATGCCAACCAGCAAACCGGCGCCGGCACCGGCGAGGGTAGCCAGCACGATGGTAATCCAGGGGTTGAGGTCCCACACCACCGAGCACAGCGCCACCAGGTAGGCGCCCAAGCCGAAAAAGGCGGCATGGCCGAAACTGATGAGGCCGCTGTAGCCGGACAACAGGTTCCAGGACAGGCCCATCACCGCCCATATAGGCACGATGGTCATGATGAGCTGGTAATAGGAGTTGCTGACCACCAGCGCCAGCACCAGGTAGACCAGGCCGAAGATGCCGATGTGCAGGAAGTCCCGTTTCACCCCGGAGAGGTTGCCGAAGGCGTTCATGCGGTGCGATCCCTGCGCCCGAAGAAGCCCTGCGGACGGAACAGGATGACGGCGAGAAAACAGACGAAGATGACGGTGCCCTGCAACTGGTTGGGCAGGACAATGGCCGACACCTGCTGCAGGATACCGATGCTCAGGCCGCCGAGGAAAGCGCCGCGGATACTGCCGAGGCCGCCCAGCACCACGCCCGCATACATGATGATGACGTATTCCGTACCGATATAGGGCTGGAAGGACACATTCGAAGCCAGCAGGCCGCCGCCGATTGCAGTGATACCGATGCCGAAGCCGAAGGCGATGCGATGTGCGCGGTCGACATCGATTCCCATGTAGGTGGCGGCATCGGGATTGTCGGCAGCAGCGCGCAGGGATTTGCCAAGCCGCGTCTTCACCATGATCAGGCCGAAGCACAGCACCACGACCAGGGCAATGATCGCCGAAATGGTCTGCGCCTGGTTGACGAAGACGCTGACGCGATCGCCCACCATGGGCCCCCATTCCCAGGCGCTGTAGGACAGCTCGTTGCTGACCGACACCGGATTCGAGCCGAACAGGAACAGGCCGCCGTTCTGCAGCACCAGGGCGATGCCCAGAGTCAGCACCAGCTGTGCGTAATGGCCCTGTGCCTCGAGCCGGCTGGCCCGGCGCCCGGTAACCGCGTTGATGAGCGCCTTGTGCAGGATGAGCCCGAGCAGGAACACGGCCGGCCCGGCAAGCACGGCAAGCACGAACGGAAACCAGAGTCCGTCAAAGTAAACTTCGGCACCCAGCCAGGCGAAACAGAAATAGGTGAAGTACATGCCCAGCATCATGAACTCGCCCTGCGCGAAATTGATCACGCGCATGACGCCGAAGATGATGGTGAGGCCGACGCACATCAGCCCGTACATGGAACCGATCAGAAGCCCTGCAACGAGGGACTGGAGGACGTTTTCCAGGGTCTGGAGTGCATCCATTCGAATACTGCCGTTATTTCTTCTTGCTCGTGCGGAAGGGCATGGTCAGCAGGAACAGCCAGGTGGAGAAGCTCATCAGCTTCATGCCCTTGCGGGCCTCTTCCGGCGTGAGCTTTGCTGTCATGGGCATGGACTGGAAGATTTTTCCCTTCACCACCAGCTTGTCACCGTCACGTTCGATGACGGAGACGTCCATCAGCTCACTGCCGTCCTGGGAATAAATTTTCATAAAACAACCCGATTACTGCACATGTATGTCATTTCTCAGATAGCGGTGTGTCCGTCTTTGCGATGATCCTTGGCAGTTCAGCGGATCATCCATGCCGGATGACGGTCCTGCGGACCTCTTCCGGCCTACGCTCCGATCTTTTCGATAACGTGAACCGCAGGCCTTTTATCTTTTAATCTTTTAATCTTTTATCTTTCTATCCAGTCCGCCATGTCGGATGCGGCGCTACGCGCCTTATCCGACCTACTCAAACCATTTTTCCCTTTTTCGACCCTTATTGAATCACTTTGTCGAAATCCATGCCCATCTGGTCGAACATGGTCATGGCCGTACCGCGGCCCGCACCGAACACGCCGCCGCCAGGATGCTGGAAAGGTCCCACCAGGTACAGTCGCTCGATGCCCGGCACGGTGTTCTTGCCCAGCTCCGGGGTCGGACGATGGGCCCCGAACTGGTACAGGTACGGCGCGACGCCATGGATATCGCCCTTCTGGAAACTGGCGGACGTGCGCTCCATGTCCAGCGGCGAGTCGCAATGCCAGCCCAGGATGATGTCCCGGCTCAGATTAGGTACATAAGGCTTCATGTTGGCGAGCATGTGGTCGGCGAATTCGTCCTTGTGCTTGTCCCATGCCGCTGCCCCCTCGCCCGGATACTCGTACGGGCAATAATCCCAGGCATGCATGGTGGCCTTGCCCTCCGGCGCGCGCGAGGGATCGATGTTGGTGGCTGAGCCAAGGGCGCACAGGGAGTGCTTGGGAATGCGGCCGTAACGCAGGTCGTCGAAATGGTCGCGCAGGACATCGATGCTTTCCGGCAGCAATTCGATCATCATCGCCTGCTTTACACGATCTCCGGCTGCGAACTGCAGTGGTTCGCTGAGCGCGGCGTGAATGGTGAATACGCAGTTGGCGGACAGCTCCACTCTCGACGCCGTCTGGGCCACGAAGGGATCCAGGCCTTCCACCATCTTCGGCAGCAGGTGCGGATGGATGGCGCCGATCACGGCATCCTTCGCCTTGATCTCGCGACCGTCGTCGGTGACCACGGCGACAGCGCGACCGCCGGACACTTTCACCTTGCTGATGGAAGTGCCGGTGAGCACTTCACCGCCATGGTCCTCGATGCAGTTCACCAGCGCCTGGCTGAGCATGCCGCTGCCGCCCTTGGCGACACCGATACCGTATTTTTCCAGCCAGCCGAGGAACATGAACGGGCCGATGCCGGTGCCTTTTTCTTCCGGCCCGGTCAGGTTTTCGCTGACCATGCGCAGGAAATGCAGGCGCACCCTTTCGTCCTTGAAATACTCCATGACCACGTCGTAGGCGCTCTTCATCATGATAGCCATGATTTCCTGGCCTTCACGGCTCTGGTCCATCATGGCGTACATGGCGCCGACGGGTGCCGGCGGCGTGTACAGCGTGCCCACCAGGGCCGGCAAGATGCCGGCCGCCTTTTCGGAAAAACGCCGGTAACTCTCGGCGTCACTCGCCGAGAACTTCGCGATCTCCTCGATGTTCTTGTCACGGTCGGTATGGATGGCCAGCGTCTGGCCGTCCGGGAAAACTGAAATCATCGGGATCGTCGGGTGGATGTACTCGAGACCGTACTTCGACATCAGGCCGAGTTCATCATTGACGATCATGGGGTTGGCCTGGATGAAGATGTGGGCCATGGAATGCTGGTCATGTTTGAAGCCCGGCAGGGTCAGCTCGCGTGTGACCACACCGCCGCCTATCCAGTCCTGGCGCTCCAGGACCAGCACCTTCTTGCCGGCCTTGGCCATGTACGCCGCCGCCACAAGACCGTTGTGGCCGGAACCGATGGCTACCACATCATATGCGTCAGACATAAATACCTCTTGAGTGATTGAAGGTTATTCTGATTCTGTTTGCGCGTTGCAGTGCGCAAGGTTGGCATGATACTGGATATTGGACCCACGGGCACGGCGCACCGCGCCCCTTGTATCCTGTGTCTTGTATCTTGTATCTTTCCGGAAGCATAGCAAAAAACAGTGGAGATTCACGATATGTCGGATGCAGAAAAACAGAATGAAGCCCTGGTGAGAAACTTCTTTGAGACCCTCAGCGCCGGGGACCTGGAAACTCTGCGCGGCATGTTCCGCGAAAACGCCTGCTGGACCGCCATGTCCAAGGATATCCCGGGAGCAGGTGCGCATCCGGGCCGGGACCACATCATCGACGAATTCCTGGCCCCCGTCAGGGGACTGTTTGTCGACGGCGACCCGAAGGTGATCATCAACAAGCTGACCGCCAAGGACAACATGGTCTATGCCGAAACCCAGGCCGTGGGCATGTTCCAGCATGGCAAGATGTATGACAACCTGTATTGCTGGGCCTTCGAGATCATCGACGGCCAGATCGACCAGATCCGCGAATACATGGACAGCCACTACATCATGAGTGTCGTGCCCAGTTAAAACAGCTGAAAGCTCAAAGCAATTCAACTACTTCGCAAGGTAAACATTGCTTATTTGGCTTTTGGCTTTCAGCTTTTATCTCTCAACTCCTCCCGCAACCGGATGAGCTGCTCCTTGTAGTGCTCCCCGTCTCCGTAATCGGAAAACTTGTGGTACCGGCGATGACTGCCCAGCACCTTGCGGGCATGCTTGATCGGGCACCAGTACTGCTCGGTGCGCGCGATCACCTCACGTGCATAGGCTGCCACCCCGTTGCCATAGCCGCAGTAGACACAGTTGAACTTCTCGATACCGTTCAGGTAGGCAAGCTGGTGGCGGTCGAGCACGATGTAACTGCCGCGCTTTACCCGGCGAATGCCATACAACCTGAAACAGATATGCTGGTACAGCGTGATACTCAGGTCGAAAAAGGCGATCGGGACGATCATGCCGTAAATGAACGGGGCGGACAGGATATGCCGTAACCGGGAAGACAACAGCCATGGGATGACGGCCTGCTTCAGCTTGCGATGCGCGTCCTCGACTTCGATCTCGAAACGAACGCGGGTGCCGTCCAGGTGGTAGCGGAACTTCTCCTGCTGCCGTTCCAGCTCGTCAAGCAACTGGTTTTCCAGCCTGGCAATCTTGTCCGCCAGTTCGTTTATATGATTCATGGCCGTCTCCGATTTAGCTGAAACCGGTGAACAGCATAGCATTCCACACCGATCGCTGCCGATTAGCTGCATGTTGCGTGAGCATCAGTGTGGAAAAAAAAGCCGTCGTCAGCTATCTTCGCATCCAGAATTTTCCTTATCAGTCCGTTCCTGGCAGCAGCCAGGAGAAGTGCGAGCCTGGCCAGAAGTATGGGTATCCAGTCCAACGTTATCGGGTCCGAACCAGGCCAGGGTATTCCCCCGAAGGTCCTGGAAGAAACCCTGACGCTGGCAAAAAAGGAGGCCGTTGCCTCTTCGGCCATGACGGCCACCTGCGACAACTTCATCAACGCATTCGCGATCTACCTGCGCGCCACCAGCCTGCAACTGGGCTGGCTGACCGCCATACCGCAGCTCACCGGCGCCTTCATGCAACTGGTTTCCGTCTGGCTGGATACCTATTTCAGCCGCAAGTCATTGATCCTGTTCTGCGTCTACGCCCAGTCGCTCATGCTGGCACTGATGACGATTATCGCGTTATGGCACGGCGATGGCGCCATCGGCTGGCTGGTGCTGGTAGTGGTCATGTACCACGCCCTGACCAACCTGATCCAGCCGCAATGGCGCGCCTGGATGGGCAGCATCGTGCCGCAGCGGGAGCGCAGTGTGTATTTCGCCAGCCGCAGCCGGCTGACCATGGCCGTATCCCTGGTCGTCTTCATCGGCGGCGGCGCCATGCTCAGCATCACCGACATTTATTCACTGACCTGGCTCGGGTTCTCGCTGCTGTTCAGTGTTGCCGTTGCCGGCCGCCTGTTGTCCGCGCGCCTGCTGTCGGCCATGCACGACCCCGACAATCATCCCACCCTGCCGGAACCGGATGCCTTCTTCAGCACCCTGCGCGAGGTGCGCCATGCCATGCACGACAGCACCTTTCGCAGCTACAGCCTGTTCGTCGCGGGCATGCAGGGCGCCGTGGCCATTTCCGCGCCTTTCTTTGCCGTTTACATGCTCAACGAACTGGAATTCACGTACCTGGAATTCAGCCTGAACAGCATCGCCTCCATCGCCACCCAGTTCCTGACCCTGTCGATGTGGGGCCGGATAGGCGAACGCCATGGCAACCGCATCATGATGCTTGGATGCAGCGTCGCGCTGCCGATCGTGCCGATGTTGTGGATGGTGATGCCGAATTTCTACTACCTGCTGCTGGTCCAGGTCATTTCCGGCCTGGTCTGGAGCGGCTTCAACCTGAGCACGGCCAACTATCTCTATGACATCAGGCCACACCACACCAACTTCGCCACCTATGCCGCGGTGCAATCGGCCATTTGCGCCATCTTCGTCTTCGTCGGGGCCATCGCCGGCGGCCTGCTTGCCAGCGCCGCCCCCCTGATTCGCGACGGGCTCAACCTGCCGCTGGCCAGCGCCTTGTTCCTGGTGTTCCTCATCAGCGGCCTGGTGCGCGCCGGCGTTCTGATCTGGTTCATCCCCCATGCCGAGGAACCCAGTATCCGGACACGGCCGCAGCTGCTGAAAATCATTTTCCGCGTGGCCCGTTTCAACACCATTTCGGGCCTGGTACTGGACTGGCTCACCGTCACCCAGAAAGACCCGGAGCAGCCTTACGAATCTTCACAGGCGGACAGTGATGATTCGGATACACCAGACAACACCTGAATATT
>Ga0181585_10005823_pt1 | contig 10651 bp, 11 predicted proteins | sample 071ome_29_FD_132469 | JGI IMG/M metagenome (GOLD analysis project Ga0181585, IMG submission 132469) | Coastal salt marsh microbial communities from the Groves Creek Marsh, Skidaway Island, Georgia - 071407BT metaG (megahit assembly) | ecosystem: Environmental > Aquatic > Marine > Intertidal... | reverse complement strand
AACCTCAGGGTTTGACGCTAACTGAGTGATACCAACCAGTTTTGCGGGTGTTAACAAGGGGATTAATAATTGATCCGCACATAAATTTAGAGAAACGATACGCAGCGGCTTAGCAAACAATGGAACACTTGTCATGAGAGCGGTAAAAATAATAATAACTGACAAAGCGTCTTTACATTTCATGCGCGTATTATAGGGTTAATTTAATAAACAAACGGAACAAAAAAGCCAAACCTTAATGCATACAGTTTGGCTCTTTCATCTATAAACTAGAAGGGCGATTTACATAATAATTTGCCATACATAATAAGCCAGTAACGCCACTTGAATGAAAAAGAAGGTGGCGCGTATTAACACGGGTACCAACGCGGTAGAGATCATGTGGACAACGGATTGAGCGATCCTTGCGTACAAAATATACAGCACGGTGGGTTCCAACAAACTTAATTGATTATTCATAGAAGCGACCAAGACAACCGCCGCAAAGATGGGTAAGACTTCCAGTGAATTAAGGTGGGCGCGGGTTAGATTTTGACCAAATCCCGGGCAATCCGAGCCATCGGGTTTAAAGCAATTTAGTGGCATGCCTTTAAAACTGCTTAAAACACGAAAAGTGGCCACGGAAAAAACCAGGATTAATGTCCATAAGGCAAATCCACCTAAGGCGATTATTGTATTACTCATTTTTAGTTCTCCTAAATTTATTATTATTTAACCCATCTTCTCTTTAATTACATGGGCGTTCGGCTATAGTAACAAGGTATTTAAACAATCCAAAATTTGAAGAGAAATTTATGAAACTATTGAATGTAGGTTTGGTTGGTGAAGAAGTTCCCTGTGTTTTAGACACGAACAATGACATTCGTTCTTTGGAAGGTGTTTGTGAGGCAATTTCATCAGATTTTCTAGCGAATAATGGCTTAGAGGGTTTAAAAGCCATAGACATTAAAACGCTGCCTGTTATTAAAAAGCCCATCCGAATAGGAGCGCCTTTGCTGAAACCGGGAAAAATAATTGCAGTCGGCTTAAACTATGATGAACATATTAAAGAGACAGGGTCTAAGCAACAAGAAGAACCCGTTTTATTTACCAAGGCAGTGAGTGCAATCAGCGGTCCTTTTGACCCTATCGAACGACCCAAAGGGGCCACTCAAGTGGATTGGGAAGTCGAATTAGTTGTGATTATTGGCAAGCCAGCTAACTACATTAAAGAAGAGGAGGCCGAGGACTATATTGCTGGATTTTGCACAGGTATAGACGTGTCTGAGCGGTATTTTCAAAAAAGTCGTAGTGGTCAGTGGTTGAAAGGGAAGAGTGCTGATACGTTCGCACCCATTGGGCCGTATTTTGTTACATTAGATGAATTTAAACAGTACCAGTCATGTAAAGTCAGTTTGGATGTCAATGGTCAGCGTATGCAATCAAGCAATACAGATACTATGATACATCCGGTAAAAAAACTGGTGAGCTATATTAATGAATTTATGAGCCTTCAACCTGGCGACTTAATTTTTACAGGAACACCTGAGGGTGTGGGTCTCGGTCAAACACCGCCTCAATTTTTGAACGCAGGCGATACCGTTATTGCTAACGTTGAAGGTTTAGGTGCTCAAGAACATAGAGTTATTGATTACACACCTCATTAAATTATTTTGCCTTAAATAACAGTTAAAGTTGACTCGGTTAATGAGTTAAAGCGACAATAAAAACATCGGGGAGTTCATTATTACATGGGCAATAAAACCAAATTTCATAAACAAAATATGAAATAAGGCTGTTTTAGCAGACCATGATGAAGTTAGTTATTTCGTGCGTTTTTGTCGAATATCTTTATAAAATTAAACGTTGAAATAGCAATATAAAAAAGGATTTAATGATGACACCGGATGCAATTTCCCAATTTTTTTCTCCAAAAACTGGGGCACATTATTGATGCTGACGGCTGCTGCTTTAGCCAAGGAAACGCAATCAACAATTGGTTCAATTACCCTTTTGGCTGCCCAAACTGATTTTTCTAAAGCGGGTGAATTAATGTTATTTATTGATCACAGCCAGGTCGCTTACCTTGAAGATATGATGTGGGAGCAAGGGTATTTGGATGCAAAACATATGGGGGGTGCTTTTCAGCTCTTGCGCTCCAATGACCTTATTTGGTCAAAAATACTGAATGAGTATTTAATGGGAAAACGCAGTGAAGTGATAGACTTGATCGCTTGGAATAATGACCCAACAAGAATGCCGTATCAGATGCATACGGAATATCTAGAGAAACTTTTTCTTAACAATGATTTTTCAGAGCATCGATATCAGGTACACGGTAAATATGTCTCAATAGGTGATATTCGGTGCCCCTTATTCGTCGTTGGAGCAGAAAAAGATCATATTGCTTCTTGGAAGTCTGTCTATAAAATAAAAAACCTGGCGCGCAGGGATGTTACTTTTTTATTAGCAAGTGGTGGGCATAATGCAGGTATTATCAGTGAGCCTGGCCATCAAAACCGGCATTACCGTATCTCATTAAAGAAAAAAGGAGATCGTTACATCCACCCGGATAAATGGTTTGATACAGTAGAAAAACAGGCAGGCTCATGGTGGCCAGAATGGGATGGTTGGTTAGCTGCTAGAGACACGGCCAAGCAGGTTTCGCCTCCAAAAATGGGCGAAAAGGAACTTGAGTTTCATAAAAGATTTTTAGATGCTCCAGGCCGATATGTTCAAGAATAACGGAAGTAAATTATTTTTCTATAAACACCTTCACAATGCTAGGACTGAGGTTTTTTTAAATGTTGAACCGGATTTTGGTTCTAGTTTCAATATTCGTAATAGGGAATGTGCAGATACATTCCTACGTTATTAATTTAACATAATATACATTATACGAAGTAGGATATTGGGCAATATGAGGTAGGTTAAGGCTTGCAGCGCCTGCTCTGGAATTATTAGGGAAAACTTTTCCCGAGGTTCATGTAACGCTTTGGCGAGTTTAATCGGTCGATCTCTTGCTTTAACCTGGCGTTCTCTTCAGCACGAAAATCAATCGTCATCTTGAGATATTTATGTGCACGTATTTTACCAGGTGAAATGAAATCATCTTCAGGCGTGACCAGTTCACCAGCAAAAAAACGAAAGTCCCGCCAAACAGCACCGATATGAGATAAATCATTTTTATTGACGACTGAGAGCTAATCATTCTTTTTTTTATGTAAACAGCGGGCTCTACGAACAACAAAGTTTTTTATACAAATTCCATTGACAATATCATTAAACTACAGCAGTATTCCTTATTAGGCGCACTGGCCATTAATTTAAGTGGGACTAACCCTATCAGACTCCTCATGTTAATTAAGAAATCAAAGATAGGTCTATTTTTTCTGTCTTTAACACTGATCGCCGTCTCATCGGCGGTTCTAGGTGACGCACAGCACCTATATTCAGACAGCTCTTTTAAGCCTGCATCTTCGCTTATAGAGTTTGAGTTATCAGATGACAACAAGCCTTTTGATAACGTTGATGATTTTTTATCAACACACGTCTATCACAACAAAAAACACGCTACTCATAGAAACCGTTCTCACCCTGTTTATTTTTCAGCACATAATGTTGCTGGCAAATTTTCTATCCGCGCCCCTCCCTCCTTCATCGGCTAACGTTATACAGACTAGACTTTTCTGGTCAAAAACAACTATTTTTAAGGGCTGCCTAGTAGCTGCGCATTCGCAATAACCGTCATCAGCTATGTAAAACTGTAAGACACACGCCTCCCTTAAAGTCCTTTTTTGCCTTCTCATGGCATATCATTTAAAACTGGAGAGCACAACGATGAAAGAATTAGCATTTTACGATACCACTCCCTTCGATGAATTAGCTTGGCCAGAGCTAAACAAACGAATTAGCTTGGAGTCATCAGCGCTCGAAATCTTCACCGATTTTGAAAAAACCCAACCGATGGTTATAGATTCCTCAATGTCTGCCGTAGACGCTGAAAAACTTATGCAAACAGAACATGTTCGCTTAAAGTTTGTTGTTAATAGTAACAATCATTTATTGGGTGTCGTTAGCCTAGAAGACTTAAATAGCCGGGAAATACTTAAGCGAGTATCTAAAGGTGAAAACAGAGAAGAGTTGTCTGTTACCGACTTTATGAGACCGAGAAATAAATTAAAGTCTTTTGATTATTCGGATCTGGCACACGCCTCTATTAAAGATGTTATTGGTAGCCTTAAAAACAGCGGTTACCGACACTGCCTGGTTGTGGACCATAAGCATCACAAAATTCGAGGAATCATTTCAGCCAGCGACATTGCTAGATCACTTCAATTACAGATAAACATTAAAAGTGACTCCAGTTTTGTTGGGATTTTTAAGGCCATTCAGCATTAAATGACACTTTAAAACGGCGAGGTTTGGTTCTTACGGTCAGTCGCGGGAAATTTTCTTTTAACAGAACATATACCCAAGTCCACGTCGCTTCATAATCGATAAACTTTTTTAACATTTTTAACGCAATGTTAATAATAAGGAGCACTTCAGATGAAAATATTTATGATATCAGTCGCCTTACTACTGTCTATACCCACCTGCCTTGCAGGCTCTTCCCCAGTTATTTATGAACCGATAGACCTTACATCTAGTATAGCTGGTTATTTATCATTATTAGTTTTTGCTCTCGCCTACACCCTAGTGATATTTGAAGATCAACTTCACCTACGTAAATCCAAACCAGTCTTATTAGCTGCTGGGCTCATCTGGATCATGATCGCAATCGCATACAAGACCCATGGGTATAATCATGCCGCAGAAGTTGCATTACGCCATAACTTTCTTGAATATGCTGAATTATTCTTTTTTTTACTGGTAGCAATGACCTATATAAATGCGATGATAGAGCGCAAGGTGTTTGATGCGCTACGTGGTTGGTTAATTGATAAAGGCTTTAGTTATAAAAAACTATTCTGGCTAACCGGTACCCTCGCCTTCTTTATCTCACCGGTGGCAGACAATCTAACAACGGCACTTATTATGTGTACTGTTGTGCTTACCGTTGGCAAAAAAGACCCTAAATTTGTGTCCATTTCCTGCATCAGTATCGTTGTTGGTGCAAACGCAGGCGGTGCGTTCAGCCCGTTCGGCGACATCACCACGTTAATGGTGTGGCAAAAAGGCTTACTTCAATTTACTGAATTCTTTAACCTTTTTATTCCATCACTGGTAAATTATTTAGTACCCGCAGCCATTATGAGTGCCTTCATCCCTGCTGGAATGCCTAACTCTGTCGATGATAATGAAACATTGTTTATAAAACGAGGCGGTATAACTATTGTTATGCTTTTTGCGTTAACCATTTTGACCTCTGTCTGCTTTCATAACTTCCTACACCTACCTCCTGCCATTGGCATGATGACCGGGTTAGCCTACCTGAAATTTTTTAGTTATTACCTCAAAATTAACGGGCATTCACGAAACTCACCAGGTTTTGAAGAAAGGTTTCAAGAAGGTAATATAGATAACGCACAGACTAATTTTCGTGAATTTGATGTTTTCGAGAAGGTTGCAGGCGCTGAATGGGATACCCTATTCTTCTTCTATGGTGTGATCATGGCGGTAGGGGGGTTAGGCTTTCTTGGCTACCTAGGTCTGGCTTCCGAATTCATCTATGGAGACCTAGGGCCAACTACCGCAAATGTATTACTGGGCCTTATGTCTGCTATTGTCGACAACATTCCAGTGATGTTTGCCGTTTTAAGCATGTCGCCCGATATGTCTCAAGGTCAATGGTTGCTGGTTACATTAACCGCAGGGGTTGGAGGAAGCTTGTTATCAATTGGCTCTGCTGCAGGTGTTTCTCTAATGGGGCAAGCACGCGGTATTTATACATTTGCTTCACATCTTAAATGGGCACCGGTTATTGCCCTGGGTTACGCTGCCAGTATTTATGTACATATGTGGATCAACGCAGACTTTTTTAAATGACATATTTATAGATCATATAAAAATATTCGTTTAACTAATCCCATAAAGTCACTGCGTATACCGCAATTTATGATTTTTTTTAGCCTTTTATAAATTATATATAGATTCTAGAAGGTTTATAACGGACGTTAAATCCCCTGATTACCGGGTTTTTAAATATTCTATATAAGAAAAAACTGATGAAAGTTCTTGGTAAGTAAAATGTTATCAATATACAATTCTCGCTCTTATATTTTTTTTCAAAATAACAAATAGGTGGACATGATTATGGCTAGAAGACGAGACAGGTTAACAGTAGACGATGTGAATGGAGCTTGGGCAATCATTCCTACCCCGGCTATTGATACAGGCGATCAATGGCAAACAGAAGACAGTGTTGACTATGATGAGATTGCTAGGGCTGTTGAAGGCTTAATAGATGCCGGCGTTGATGCCATTATGAGTCAGGGTACCTTTGGTGAAGGCGCGACACTTACCTGGGAAGAAAAGAAGAAAATGATGGAAGTTATGGTAGAGACGGCTAGAGGCCGTGTACCTATTTTCGTTGGTGTTACGACCATGAATACGCGTGAAACTATTCGTCAATTAAAGCATGCACGTGATATTGGTGCCGATGGCACAATGCTTGGTTTGCCCATGTGGCAACAAATTGATGTACCTGCAGCTGTTCGTTTTTACCAAGATGTAGCTGAAGCTGTTCCTGAAATGGCCATTGCAATTTATGCAAACCCAGAAGCCTTCAAATTTGACTTTCCAGCCCCTTTTTGGGCTCAAGTGGCTAATATTCCACAGGTTATTACTTGCAAATACATTAATATTGCTCAATTACATTTGCATACTGTGGTGTCTCAAAAACAAATCAGATTTCTACCTTTAGAAATTGATCATGCCGATGCTGCAAAAATGGACCCTGAGTTTCACACAGCTTTTTGGTCGCCTTTAGCTTGTACAGGACCAGAGCTTACTATTCACTGGCGTGATAGCGTTAAAAATGCTGTTAAAACAGGTGATTGGAGCGTTCCTGATGCGTTATATCCAAAAATGGCGATAACCCTATCTACTCTGTTTCCACCAGGTGGCTTTGCAGAATTCTCTCGCTATAATATTCAGCTAGAAAAAGCACGTATTAACGCCGCAGGCTGGATGAAAGCGGGCCCTTGCCGCCCTCCTTATATCTCAGCACCAGCACATTATTTAGAGGGTGCTGCTAAATCTGGTACAGGTTGGGCTGAGCTAAATAAAAAGCTCATTGACGGGACACTGTAAGCTAAACGATATCGCCGTTAATGTCTAAAGCAGGTCAATTAAAACTTTTCCTGCTCTGACATTAATGGCTGATTTCATGACAGTATCTTTTTCACTCCAGCCTTTTTGTGTAAGACGATGAATATACGCTGGTAAGACTGCTGATAAAGCTTGTGTAGCCGTCCTAGGTACTGCACCCGGCATATTCGCTACACAAAAGTGAGTAACTCCCTCTTCTATAAAGGTTGGGGCGTCATAAGTTGTTGGTCGGGTTGTTTCAATACAACCACCTTGATCAACCGAAATATCAACAATGACAGCGCCATCCATCATGGACTTTAGATGGGAACGGTTAATAAAGTGAGGAGTTTTTTTTCCTGGGACAAGCAAAGCTCCTATGAGAAGGTTTGTTGTATTAATTAACGATAAACACTCATACTTATTATTGATAGTATTTATTAAAGGATCTATCTGGCTGATGGCGGCAAGGGCTTCTAGTGACTTGTCATATATAAATACGGTCGCCCCCATATTTTTCGCCAAGAATGCAGCCTGCCTCCCAGCAGAACCTGCACCTAATACTAATACTTGCCCTTCATCGATAGTACGGTCATTGAGGCCACCCAACAATAAACCACAACCGCCTTTATTTTGGTGCAACAAGGTTGTGCCAATCTGGATTGATAATTTACCGGCTATCTCACTCATGGGCTTAAGAATTGGGCATTGATTTTTATCTCTGACTGACTCGAAGCCAACAGCTGTCAATCCTATTTTTGATAACTTATTTGTCAGTTCCATGTTGGCCGCTAGATGGAGAAAACAAAAAATGACGTGATCGGGTGTTAAGTATTTAAGGTCCTCTTCGAGTGGCTCTTTTACTTTTACAATTAGTTGGCTAGATGCATAAAGCGACTCGGCTGTGGAGCAAACAGTCACTCCAAGTTGTTTATATTGCTCATCATCAAAACCACTAAAATAACCTGCATGCTGCTCTATAAAAAGAGTATGGCCTTTAGCAATAAGTTCTTTACAGGCTATTGGCGTAAGTGCGACACGGCCTTCAGAAACTTTAGTCTCTTTTGGAATACCAATATTCATAAGCTTACCTCTTTACCTTAGTGAGTCTTATCGCCATACTACAACGCTTTATAGTCGAATAAAAAGAATGATTATTCATTTGATTCGACTCATTCCTTTTCAAGAGAAAAAGCTGACTAAACGTTTAATATAGGAGCCCTTTAATGAGCGAAATTTCACACCATCGATTAATTATTTTAGGTTCTGGCCCTGCCGGTTACACGGCTGCCGTTTATGCTGCCAGAGCCAATCTAAATCCATTATTAATCACTGGTATTGAGCAAGGTGGTCAACTCATGACGACAACCGAGGTTGATAACTGGCCTGGTGATGTAGAGGGCTTACAAGGTCCGGCACTAATGGAAAGAATGAAACGCCATGCTGAGCGATTCGATACAAAAATTCAGTTTGATCATATTCACACGACTGAATTAACAGACCGCCCTTTTAAACTGATTGGTGATGCTGGCACCTATACTTGTGATGCATTAATTATCTGCACAGGTGCTTCAGCCAAATACTTAGGTTTACCCTCTGAAGAGGCATTTAAAGGCAAAGGTGTTTCCGCTTGCGCCACGTGCGATGGGTTCTTTTATAAAAATCAACGTGTTGCTGTTATTGGTGGTGGTAATACAGCAGTTGAAGAAGCACTTTATTTATCGAATATTGCCGAACATGTTACTGTTATTCACCGTCGTGACTCATTTCGTTCAGAAAAGATTTTATCGGATAAGCTGATGAAAAAAGTGGCCGAAGGAAACATCTCAGTTGAATGGTTCAATCAATTGGATGAGGTGCTTGGTGATGAGATGGGCGTGACAGGTATTCGTATTAAAAACACACAGGATAAAAGCACAAAAACTATCGATCTGGAAGGTGTATTTATCGCTATTGGCCACTCTCCCAATACTCAAATTTTTGAAGGCCAACTGGATATGTCGGGTGGGTATTTAAGCACACAAAGTGGCAATTCAGGCAATGCGACACAAACCAGTATCCCGGGCATTTTTGCTGCTGGTGATGTAGCTGATTCGATATATCGACAAGCCATCACATCGGCAGGCTCTGGCTGTATGGCCGCGTTAGACGCAGAGAGGTTTCTCGATAATTTAGACGAAAATTGATAATTCGGAGATATGCTTCTCTGGCTAAATTCACAGGACGACTCAGCCCCTTTTCCAGAATTAAGCACGGCGTTAATTGAACCTAATGGGCTGTTGGCTGCGGGCGGCACATTAAACCCAGAACGTTTAATAAACGCGTACCGCTGCGGCATCTTTCCCTGGTTTGAGGAGGGGCAGCCTATCCTTTGGTGGTCCCCTGATCCCAGGTTAATACTGAAACCTGAAGAACTTCATGTTTCTCGTCGTTTAAAAAAACTGATTAACAAAAAAACTTACCATTGCACAATAGACACAGCATTTAGTGATGTGATTTTGGCTTGTTCTGAAAAAAGACAAGGCCAAGATGGCACTTGGATTACCGAACCCATGATAAGAGCCTACGAAAAACTTTTTGCACTTGGTTATGCACATTCTGTAGAAGTCTGGTTAGAAGACAAACTTATCGGCGGTTTATATGGTGTTAGTATTGGGCAAGTTTTTTTTGGCGAATCGATGTTTAGCCGTCTAGATAATGCGTCTAAAGTGGGTTTTACATTCTTATGCAAACAATTAGCGGCATGGGGATATCAATTAATTGATTGTCAGGTCCATTCTGATCACCTGGTTAGTTTAGGTGCCCTATGCATATCGAGGGATGAGTTTGCTAACCAGCTCGACTTGCTTTGCCCGAAACAACCGTCATCTTCTGCTTGGTTAGTTCAATGAGTCAAACTTTACCAATAGGTCGACGGCTCGAGCTTTATATTTCCTCCCCACAACCCTGTGATTATATTAAGGGAAATGAATCACAAAATATTTTTATTTCACCTGAGATTAAAATAACACCCGACATATACCAGTACCTACTGACTATCGGCTTTAGACGAAGCGGCTCACATGCGTATCGCCCACATTGTGTAACGTGTCGATCATGCATTTCATGTCGAATTGATGTTCAAGAATTTAAGCCGTCTAAAAGTCAACGACGTGTTTTGGCAAAAAACAGTCGAATCACCTTTACACCAGTTCAATCCAAGCTTATCGAGGAACACTACGATCTATATCTACGTTATCAAGCTTTCAAACACCCTAAAGGTTCAATGGGAAGTTTTGGGACATTAGAATATGAAGAATTTTTGTGTCAGTCCTTTGGTCATACTCTTATGTATGAAACCCGCTTAGATGGAAAATTGTTAGCGGTTTCTGTCACCGATGTTTTTTATGATGCGCTTTCGGCAGTGTATACATTTTTT